>SKEZ01000823.1_pt1 | contig 20593 bp, 15 predicted proteins | sample 4843881 | NCBI WGS metagenome assembly SKEZ01 (sample SAMN11008796, study PRJNA524170) | human gut metagenome | isolation source: fecal sample from pouch patient p1, p46 | place: Israel: Tel-Aviv | reverse complement strand
CGGACCATGTCCTTGGAGGAGAACAGCCACATCTGGCCGCGCTTGTCCGCAGAGGAGACACCGAAGGTCATGTACCAGGTGTCGCCGGTCTTCCAGACCTTCGGGTCGCGGTAGTGATGGTCGACCTTGTCGGTCGGGCAGTCGATGATCATGCCGCGCTTGGTGGCGCTGGTCAGCTCGTCGTTGTCCGGCTCGGCGAGCATCTGCACCTGCCAGTCGCCGCCGGTGTTGTCTTGGCCGTTGGCCCAACGGTGGCCGGTGTAGTAGAACTTGAGTTCGCCGTCGTCGCCGATTACTGCGGAACCGGAGAATACGCCGTCCTTCTCCTCTTCAAGGGTCGGGGCGAACATGATTGGCTCACGTTTCCAATTGAGCATGTCGGTGGAGGAGACGTGTCCCCAGTGCATCGGACCCCACTGGGTGCCGTACGGGTGCAGCTGGTAGAACACGTGCCAGCGGCCCTTATAGAAGCACAGGCCGTTCGGATCGTTGATCCAACCGCCGTTGGATGCGATGTGGAACTTCGGGTACCAGCGGTTGTTGCGTTCGGCGGCCATAGCTGCAACGCCTGCTTCCGCCTGTGCCAGAGCTTCGCTGTGGTTCTTGATTTCGTGGAGGACGGGTGCATCCGGAGTGAAGCCAGTCATCGTTGAATAGCCTTTCTTCATGATTGTTGAATCTTGCGATTGTTGAATTGTTGCTTATTGAGTTTTTAGATAAAAGTTTTAAGAATGCTGCCCGAAACGGAAAAAGGGGAAACGCTTCGGGCAGCACGATTTAGTTGTGTTTTTGCCGATTTTGGCGGTTGCGCTCAGGCGTTTGCTTTAGCTGCGGCTTGGGCCTTGAGCTGCTTATCGGTGTAGAACGGATCACCGCCGACTTCCTGGTCGTCCTTCTTGATCACGAAGAAGCCGTAGATTAGGGCGGCCAGCACGATGCCGGAGATGGTGAAGAAGGTCGGACGGTCGCCCATGGCGTCATGCAGGGCGCCCATCGGGGTGGAGAAGATCACCTGGCCGATTTGGGAAGCGATCTGGAAGCCCACCATGTACAGGGTTGCCGACAGTTTGGTGTCGAAGTGCAGGGTGAAGTAGCGGAATGCCGGTAGGCAGAACAGCGGAACCTCGATGGAGTGGAACAGTTTGACGATGGAGACACTGACCGGATCGTGGAACACGCCGCACAGACCGATACGCAGGAACATCACGGTTGCGCCGAGCAGCAGGGAGTTACGAACGCCGATCTTCTTCATGATAATCGGAACGACGCCCATCATGGCGGACTCGAGGAACACCTGGAAGGAGTTCAGGGTGCCGTAGGTGGCGTTGCCGATTTCGGTGGTCGGGAAGAGGGAAGCGTAGTAGTTAGGGAACATCTGCTGGTCGAACACGGTGTAGAAGGTGTTGGTGAACAGCATGAAGACGATGAGCACCCACAGAGTCGGCATCTTCAGAACGGAGATCATCTCTTTGAAGGACGGGTTGGTCGGAGCCGCGTTCGGATCAGCTTCCTTCTTGAGCTCTTCCTTCTGCTCGGCCGGAACCCAGAAAGCGTAGATGCACAGCATGCCGAGGCCGCAGATGGAGCCGACCCAGAAGTTCAGCAGCGGGTTGATATTGAACAGGAAACCTGCGCACAGTGCCACGATGGCGTAGCCGAAGGAGCCCCAAGCGCGGGACTGGCCGTATTCGAAGCCGAACTTACGGGAGTAGCGTTCGGTGAGCGCTTCGAACAGGGAACAGCCGGCCATGAAGCCTGAGGAGAGCACGATGGAGCCGATGAGCACGCCGATGAAACGGGTGGTGCCGCCGGCAGTCAGCATCGGGGCATACACGAACTGTACGAACGGGCCGACGAGCGCTGCGATGGCGGAGACGAAGATCACGAGCTTGCGCTTGATGCCCAGCTGATCTTGGATGGCACCATAGGCGAACATGATGACCAGGGTTGCCAAGGAGTTGATGGAGTAGATCTGGCCCTGCTCTGCGGAGGTCATGCCCAGACCGTGGGTCGGGTCGGTAAGCCAGCGGGAGAAGAAGGACCACCAGATGCCCCACGAGCAGAAGAACATGAAGATGCCGAAGGAGCTCTGCAGGTAGGAAGGATTCTTCCATGCAGATCGAGTTGTACTTGCCATGTTGTTGTTTCTCTGTTTCTCTTTGTTTGTGCCGCTGCCGCGCGGCACCTCGGTTGTGTGCCGATGTTGTGTTATGCCGTCATTCACCCAGCTGCCGTGCCAAGTGGATGAACATGGTTAAATAATAGCGCGTCAAACGATTGACGTCAATCGATTGACGTAAGTAATTCCAACGCTTTTCGGAAGTGTTGGAATTAAGCCGAAATGGGGGATAAAAAAGAAGGCCTCTCGGCGTGTCGTAACGGACACGTCAACAGGCCTTTCATGTGGTCTTAGATCGCGAAACTTAGCTGCGAACCGATCCCTTTTCTATCAGCGCGCAATGGATCTTCGCAGGAATCGGCGAATCCAACGGCGGCATGGGAGCGGTGGTATTCGGCCAAGACGAACTGTCGACGGGCTTGCGTTCGATCATCGAAATAAGCTTGCATGCGGCCCAATAACCCATCTCATAGTGGGGCAGTTCCACCGTGGTCAGCTGCGGTTCCAGCGTTTCGGCGAACACGCGGTGGTTGTCGACGCCGACGATGGAAACGTCCTTGCCGACGGTCAGTCCGCGGCGTGCCGCACATTCGTACACATACCATGCGCGCGCATCATTGAAGCAAAAGAAACCGTCGGGATTGCGTTCGTCAAACAGTTTGTCGACGGCACGCAACGCAGGACCATTATTGAGCACATTGCATACCAGCGAAGGATCATAGGCGAAACCGGAATCCTGCAATGCCGCCTGATACCCGGCAAAACGGCCATCCTGCGCAATCATGTTTTCCGAGCATCCGATGTAGGCGATACGCTTGCAATCGGCCTGAATCAGCCGTTTCGTGGCATCATAGGCGATTTGGAATTCGTCCGGCTCGATGCTGGGAATCTGGTTGTCGGCATCGGTGGCATCCACCATCACCACCGGATAATCGCCGAGCGAGGCTGGCACGCTCGCAATGCGATTCGACATCTTCGAATAGAAGAAACCGTCCACGCCATACCGTTTCAGCGTGGCGATTTCGTTCTCTTCGCTCGCCCTGCCATCGGTGCTGACCGTGATGATCATGTACCCGTAGGTGCTTGCCGCGTCTTGCGCGCCCAGAATGATGCCGCCTGCGTACGGCGTGGTGGCAACTTCCTCGCTGATGAAGCCGAGAATTCGCGTGCGGCAAGTGCGCAGGCTGCGCGCCAGAGGATTGACCGTGTAGCCGAGTTCGTCTGCCTTCTCGCGTACGAGCGCGGCCAAAGGGGCTTTCACACGTCCTTCATCCCTGCCGTTAAGCACCAGGGAAACAGTGGAAATGGACACCCCTGCCGCTTCGGCAATTTCCTTCATCGTAGTCATATTCGCTACACTATACCCAAATCAATAAGAAAAGCGCGCCATTCCTTATAAATAGCGCGCTTTTCGATTTTTCTGACGATCTAACAGTTTACTGCCTGATTTATTCCGACAGGATTTCGTCCACAAGTGCCTGCTTGGCGTGGATCTGACCTTCGAAACCTGGGCGAATGTCGAGACGGATCACCACGTCGGTGCGATAGCCCTGGCCAGCCAGCTTCATGGTGGCGTCGCGAATCACCTTGAGCACGTCGTCGATGTCGCCTTCGATGTTGGTGAACATGGCGTTGGTTTCACTCGGCAATCCGGATTGACGGATCACGTCGACCGCCTGCGCCACGTACGTGGACTTTTCAGGGCTTGCGCCGGCGGGGGAGATGGCGACTGCGGCAAGCGTGTTGATATACGGTTTGCCGGTTTCCGGGTTGATCGGCACTTCCTGCTTTTCCGCATTGCGATCAAGGGTCATGTTCGTTCCTTTCGTTGCGTTCCTATCGGCCTGATACGACTTGGATTGGCTGGTGCGGATTTGGCTGTCAGCGCCATTTCCAAGCGTGATCCATCGGTCCGGATCCGTGACCGAGGTCAAGCTGCGCCTCCAAGGCGCCCGTCAGATACAGTTTTGCACTATCGACGGCTTCCGGCAATGTCTCGCCAAGCGCCAGATGCGATGCGATCGCCGAAGACAGCGTGCATCCGGTGCCATGCGTGTTCGGATTATTGATACGACGCGCGCGGAACCAAGTGACTTTGCCGCTCGGTTCAACGAGCACATCGCTGGCCTGCGTGCCATGACCGCCTTTGACGAGCACCGCGCAGCCGAAATGGCCGGCGAGCATATGGCCTGCCGTCACCATGTCGTTCTCACTGGAGATGCTTTCGCCATTCTCGTAGTCGATCGCGTCGGCACCCTGTTCGACGGCCAGCTCGCACAGCGCCTGGGTTTCCGGCATATTCGGCGTGATGACGGTGGCCAGCGGGAACAGCTTGGAAGTCAGTGCCGCAATCGCGTCGCCTTCGATAAGCTTCGCGCCGGACGTTGCCACCATCACCGGATCAAGCACAATATTCGTGGCATCATGCGCAATCAGACGGTCGGCGATCACGTTGATGAGCTCCACGCTCGACACCATGCCGATCTTCACCGCGACCGGCGGAATATCTTCAAATACTGCGTCGATTTGCGCGGCGAGCATTTCCGGAGGAGTGTTCGTGACCATGGTCACGCCTGTGGTGTTCTGCGCGGTCAGCGCCGCGATGGCGGTCATACCGAACACGCCATTGGCAAGCATGGTTTTCAAATCCGCCTGAATGCCGGCACCACCGGAGGAATCCGATCCCGCGATGCTCAATACCGGTGCCAAAGTGCTGGTCATGAATGACTCCTTACTTGCTTTTGCTTGCTTATGATGCGAAGTTCTGAAATATTCGTGATCCGTGATTGCTATTTGCGCAGTACGTGCCCATGCTTTGCATCACCGCGCACTGCCTTCCATCGCGAAACCATATTGCGGGTCGCCTCTTCCGGATCGCTTGCGCCGGCAATGGCCGACACCACAAACCAGCCGGCCGCCTTCGAATGTGCGAGCATCTCCATATCGTTGGCGGTCACTCCACCGCCGACCACAACCGGAAAATCACTCGCATCGCAGATCGCATTGATCTGCGCCTCGTCGAGCGTATGCCCGGAACCATCGTTGCCACCAACGGAAGCTTCCGGCTTGGTAGTGGACACGTGCAACGGGCCGGCCCCGATGTAGTCGATGCAGCCGGCAGGCAGCTCGTTGATCAGCTTCACCAGGCTTTCCGTTTCGGCAGACAAGCCCACAATGGCATCTTCCCCAAGCAACGCGCGGGCTTCCTGCGGTTCCAAGTCGGTTTGCCCAATATGCACGCCGTCAACTTTGATGCCCTTGTGACGTGCCTGCCAAACTACATCCACGCGATCGTCGATCACAAACGCCACGGAATCGGATTTGCCGTTGTTCTCGATAACCTGCGCGATATCGCGTGCCATGCTGGTGATGTCTTTCGCGTCGGTGTTCTTGGCTCGCAGCTGGATGAACGTTGCACCCCCGCGCAACGCATCCTCAATCACACCGGTAATAGTACGGCTCTTGCAATCCTGCGGGCCGACCACAAAGTAGGCGCTCATATCGAATGTATCGCGCATCGATGCATATGAATAATTGTTCATATAATCAACCCTTCTCGGTAAGTGATTCAGAAAGCCTACAATGTGAACCGGCAATCGTCCATATTTTCCATATACGCAATTGCCGAACCCCGCATGATATGCCGAATACCATGCAGGGTTCGGCAAAGCCTAGTCGATGATGATTTCGGAAGCGGCGACTTCCTCGGCGGTGACGTTCCAAAGCGCGTCAAGCAGCGCCACTTGGAAAGATCCGGGACCGGACGATTTCGCTTCGGCGATTTCGGAAGCCCTGTTATACAGCAATGATGCCGAAATCGCGGCGACAAGCGGTTCGGCCACGGCCAGATACGTTGCGGTAACGCCGCCGAGCGAACAGCCGGCGCCGGTGATCTTCGTCATCATCGCGCTGCCGCCGGGCAAACGGAACACGCGCTCGCCGTCAGTCACCAGATCGACTGCTCCGGAAACGGCCACCGCGCCGGCTCCAACAGGGGAGTATTTCGCAAGATGACGAGCCACTCGTTTGGCCGCGTCAACGGCGGAATCGACTTCGTCGACGGCTTCCACGCCTGCCGGGCGAGTGCCGGGAACGGTGGAATCATGCTGTGCCAAACCCCACATCGCATCGAGCGCGATGATTTCGCTCGCATTGCCGCGCACAATGGTCGGCGGGTATGTGCGGAACGATTCGAGAATGGCGGTACGGGTTTTGCCGATGCCCGCGGCGACCGGATCAAGTACCCACGTCTTGCCGTTCTTGTGCAGTTTGTAGGCGATTTCCGGTAGCGCGTCCTTGAAGAACGGCAGGAGTGTGCCCACATTGATGTAGTTCGATCCGGCGATTTCCGCGGTGTCGATCACGTCGTCAGGCAGGAAGCTCATGGCTGCGGTGCCGCCGGCGGCCAGCTGCGCGTTGGCCACAAGATTCATCGTTACGAAATTGGTGAACGACTGTGCCAAAGGTGTGGTTTCGCGTACGTCGTTTACTGCCTGCGCAATCTGTTCACGCAATGCAGCTGCATATGAGTCATCGCCCATTGTCTGCTCCCTACGTTGGTCCTAACCAACAGGTTCAAAGGGTCAGGCATTTGCCTATCTCAGCTTCCGCTTTCGCCGGAAGCCCCCCTGCATGTACATAACATATCTAACCTATACAAAGGTGCTGACAGTGGCACGTTTTGCATAAACGAACAATCGACACGTTCCAGTTGGATGCCGGTCCACTTGTTATCTGCGCGTTGCGCCGTCGGGCCAGTCGATTCCAGGATCGGGCGAATGCAATACGTTCTCGTAAATGTCGTTGCGCACGTAAATTTCGCAGGCGCCTTCCGACCATGTGCTTTTCCAAGGTGTCTTGGTTTCGGCGATTTTGATTTTCGTGTAATGGTTTCTGTCGTAACCAAGGTCGGAGAAGAAAAATGGCTGATACAGAGTGTCGTAGAATTCGGGTTCGCCCCACGATTTCCATGTTTCGATGTCTTTCTTTCCCGCATAGGGGTCAACGCACCATTCCCACGACGAATAGCTTCGTCCCTTGTATGCATTGGCAAGAAGCGTATGGTCGAAGTAAGGGGCTGAATCGATAAGGGTGCTGCCGTACCAAGAAGTGTAGTCGATGCAGTCGGTGCCGCCGCAATATCCGCCTTTGTCGATGATTTTGTTGATTTCTGGATTGGAAGCGGTGTCGTTCTTGCTGACGCGTGTCCAGCCTGCCATCCAACGGTATTGCTCCAAATGGTTGGTTTTGATAAAAGACGCTACCGCCCGGGAAGACGAATAGTCGTACCGAATATCGCAAATACTGGCGCTTGCCGTCCAATACACGCTGACAAGCATGAAGATAAGACCGAGGATTTTGAAGAAACGGAGATACCGTTCCGTTTTCTTCGGTCCAAGAAGAGTCATAACACGGTTGTTGAGATTACGGATCCACTGAGGCCAATCGTTGGAATTGATTTTTTCGATATCGCAATCGATGGCGAGAATGGCGATGAAGAATCCCAAGATGATTCCCGCATGATGCATGGAAAGATGCGCGGTGAACGCAACGCTTATACCCAAGTATGTGGTGAGCAGCAATGATGCGGTTTTCCGGCGTAGGCAAATCTGAATAAGAAAACACCACATCAGGCATGACATTACGCACGGCATAAACAGCTCGCTTGGCGTGAGAGCGATGAACTGCATATTGCCATCCGACAGGGTTGAAGTGAACAACGTCTCGGAAGGCATTACCAGCCAGGTGTTGAATACGGAAACCCATGCGGGTGATGTTGTTGCAGTGCCATGTATGTCAAAGTCACCGTGGTATGTGCCGGGTGCGGGGAGTACGTTGAGGAGCAGTATAATGGCGAATACCAGTAGCAGAACAAGTCCCGCGAAACGCTGCTTGTTTTTTATAAGCGAGCGTTCGCCGCAGAGAAATTGAATCGTCCAATTCAAGGCAAGCATGCCGGCGATTGCCAATCCGTAAGAGCTCGTGGCGCATAGCAGCATCATGCTGAGTATGACTGGCCATGGCTTGGTGTTGCGGTTGTTCCAATTGATGGCTATGAGCAGCATTGCGGCGATCATAAGCGCATATGGTCTGGAAGTTACGCCATACTGGTAGCAAAGAAAATAGGAAAATGGCAGTATTACCTTTAGTAATTCGGGTAGTTTCGTTTTGAATTCCAAAAGCCAGATCATCAGCGCGGCGCACATAAGATTGAGGGATTTCAATCCTATTTCGTAAGGCATGCCAAGTTTGGCGGGAATGGCAAGCAGCATCCACCAAAGAGGTGGGTGTCCTTCGTAATGGGTGCGTACGGTAAGCAGTTCCTTCCATGAGCAATCACGTGCGATCAGCCAGGCTTGCGCCTCATCAAACCATGGTTCGTGAAAACACGACACGGTGACGGTCACTGTCACGTAGGCGATGAAGACAATGCAGTGCAGCCGTTGTTCGGCGAACCAGGTGAAGAGTCTTTTTCGAAGGTTCGTCGCGCGGTTCGCCGAAACGTCGGGCTGGATGATGGTTGGTGTTTCTGCTGTGTTGCTCATGATAGGTGTAAAGATGGTGTATGGGTACGGCGAGGTCAGAAGGAGGAGCGGGCGCCGCAGAGTTTTTCGAATTCCTCGAGGACCTGCACCTTGGCAAGAGCGTCTTCGAAGGTGATGACGCCCTTGTTGACGAGTCTCGCCAGATCTTGGTCAAGCGTATGCATGCCTTCCTTTTCGCCGGATTGCAGCACGGTACGAATCTGATGCGCCTTGCCTCCGCGAATCAACGCGGCCACGGCCGGAGTGTTGATCATCACTTCGGTGGCAGGAGCGCGGCCATGCCCGCTGGCACGTGAAATCAGGGTTTGCACGACCACCGCGCGCAGAGTGGAGGCCACCTGCACGCGAATCTGCTGCTGCTGATTTTCCGGGTACACGTCGATCAGACGGTCCACGGTCGAACCGGCGTCCTGCGTGTGCAGGGTGGCGAACACCAAGTGGCCGGTTTCCACGGCGGTCAACGCGGTGGAAATGGTTTCGAGGTCTCGAAGCTCGCCCACTTCGATAATGTCGGGATCTTCACGAAGCGCGCGTTTAAGCGCTTCCGCGAAACTTTTGGTGTCGGTGCCCACTTCACGCTGGCTCATCACGCAACGCTTGTGTTGATGCACGAATTCGATCGGGTCTTCAATGGTGATGATATGGTCGGCGCGTTCGGCATTCGCTCTGTCGACAATCGCGGCGAGCGTGGTGGATTTGCCGGAGCCGGTCGGACCGCATACGAGCACGAGTCCACGCGGCAGTAACGCCAGATCGGCGATATGCGGGTCGAGACCAAGCTCCTGCGCGGTTTTGATTTCCGTGGGAATGGTTCGTAATGCCGCGCACACGCCCAAACGGTCGCGGTATACGTTGACGCGGAATCGCAGCAGATCGCCGATGGAGAATGAAATATCAAGTTCCAAATCGTCTTTGAACCGTTCCATCTCCAGCTCGTTGGTCATCACTTTGATGGCTTCATACGTGCGGTCCTTGTTCCACACGCTCAGCCCTTTGGCGGGGCGCAGCTTGCCATCCACGCGCAGCATTGGCGGATCGTTGACCACCAGATGAAGATCGGACGCGTTCAATTCCACCAGCTGGCATATGGCAGCCACGAATTCCGGATCCGCATCGGGATGTTCGGCATGCAATGTTTCTTTGACCTGGTGCGCTTTGATTCTGCGTTGTCCGGGAACAGCGTCCTCGTCGGAATCATTGGTTTCGGGCACTATGAAATCCACGATTAGCCTGTTGTTCATATTGGGTTGCGGTCTGGCAGCGGGCGTAGGCTGCGCAATATGGTTGATGGCGGAAGGCTGCATGGTCTGCGCGTTCTCCTCGTACGCCGCATAGTCGTCCGGCTGTTGCGCGAACGGCGTGCCGCCTGGAATGAATGATGGCGGATCGCCGTCGATTTGCTGGATCGGTCCATGATACTCGAATGCAGGGGTGACTTCCGTCACGTCATCGTCGAATTGCAGATTCTGCTGATCCACGGCTTCGTTTTCCGGGGTTTCCGGAAAAGCGGTGTCGTAGGAGAGTTCCTGTTGTTCTGCAATGAGCGGTGTTTCCGCAGGCCGTGTCGGAGCGGGCTGCTGTTCCGCTACAGATTGTGATGCAACGGCTTGCGGGGCAGCTGACTGTTGCATAGGCTGCCGCTGTGCGCTCTGTTGAGGCTCGGCCGCCGGCTGTTGCTCGACCGCGGCCTTAGGCATGGGGTCGGGAACGGTACCGGAACCATGCCGCAACGCGGGCATGGCGTCAAGCGACGCGAAAATATTGCGCAAACTGTCATCGTCAGCCTGAATCGCATTGTCGGGCGACCAATGGCGTCCCCTACGCGGATCCTCGTTGAATGAAGGAGCGGTACTGGGAATGGTCACACCTTTCAAACCAGACAAATCGGTGTTCGCATCCCAAGTCGGCTGCGCATCGGGATCCGTCGCGGTGTTCATTTCGGTTTTCAGCTCGGGTTGCTGTTCAATATCGGTCATCATTGTCCTTTACATATGTTGAAAACGCGGTCACACGATTACACAACTACACGGTCACGCGAAGCACTTCATCCACGGAAGTAATGCCTTGCAGAACCTTCTGCCAGCCATCCTCACGAAGCGACGTCATGCCTTTCGACTTGGCCGCCTGCTCGATTTCCAGCGACGTGGCGCCACGCGCGATCAAATCCTCCATCTGCGTGTCCACGCCCATTACCTGCTGAATGGCCACACGCCCGTGATATCCGGTGTTGGAACATTCACGGCAACCCATCGCACGGTACACGGTCGGCAACGGAGAGCCGGGCGTATATGGCACACCCATCATCTTCAACTCCACGGGAGTGGCCGTATCGGCCTTCCGGCATTTCTTGCACAGGCGCCTCGCCAGACGCTGCGCCATCACCGCAGCCAGCGACGAGCTCACCAAAAACGGTTCCACGCCCATTTCCGTCAAACGCGTCACCGCACTCGGAGCATCATTGGTGTGCAACGTGGACAGCACCAAATGGCCCGTCAGCGAAGCCTCGATCGCAATGGTCGCCGTCTCCTCGTCTCGAATCTCACCGATCAGCACCACATCAGGATCGGCACGAAGAATCGAACGCAACGCGGTGGCAAAGGTCATACCCGCCTTATTGTTCACCTGCACCTGATTGATGCCCTCCATGCGGAATTCCACAGGGTCTTCAACCGTGATGATGTTGATTTCCGGGCGGGCCACATCGCCCAACGTCGCATACAACGTGGTCGACTTACCCGAACCGGTCGGACCAGTCACCAACACCATGCCGTACGGGCGGTTGTACGCTTTGGAAAACACATCGAAATTGCGTTCGCTGAAATTCAGATCCTCCACTTTGAGATTGCCCGAAGGCGTGCTCAAAATACGCATGACGATTTTCTCGCCCCACACCGTAGGCAATGCCGCCACGCGAAGATCAACCTTCTGACCGTTGTGACGTACGGTAATACGGCCATCCTGCGGCTTGCGGCGCTCGCCGATATCCATTTCGGCCATGACCTTAATGCGGCTGATCACACCTTGGGTCATGGCGCGTGGCGCTTTTTGGAAGATATGCAGCACGCCGTCGATGCGGTAGCGTACGAGCAGACCGTCTTCCTGCGGTTCGATATGGATATCGGAGCAGTGGTCGTCGATGGCCTGGTTGATGAGCAGACTTACGAAGCGTGCCACGGGGGAGGCGTCTTCGCTGTCGTCTTGTTCAAGGTCGACTTCTTTTTTCGCGGTCGCGGCGATCTCGTGCGATAGTTCGGTCAACTCCGCATTGGCGCGCAGGAACCGGTTGATGCAGTCGCGTACCTGCGATGGCATGGCGACCATGGCGATGACGGGCATGCCGGTTGTTGCGGAAACATCGTCTACCGCGGCGAAGTTTTTCGGATTCGCCATGGCTACGGCGATGCGCCCGTTGACGATGGAAAGCGGCAGAAGCTGGTTGCGTCGGCACAGATCGTCGGGAACCATGCTGATGACTTCTTTGTCGATCTGGTATTCGTTGAGGTCCACGAACGGCAGGCTCATGCCTTGCGCCAACGCCATGGCATATTGGCGTTCGGTCTGTTCGTCCATGCCTTCGGTGGACGTTGGCATGGCGGGAAAATCTCCGGTGACGTCGCTTGTCGTTGCCGCATGGCGTGGTGTGCTCGGCGCGAACACCTGATGGATCTCGCCGGTTGTCGGCGCGATCGGATCCATACTTTGCGGGAAAGCGTTCGGCGTGTCGCTGTTTTTGTTTCGCCTGAGGAAGGGGAAACGGCCTCCCGAACCGGCGTCGCTCATAATGACCTCCTGCACCGCATGCGCGCTTATGCGCCTGTCATACGGCATAACATGAAACCCCAAGCAAACGGCAGCATTTGTGGGGTGGCTGATGTTCAGTTGTTCGAAGTCATGTGAGCTACAACGATTGCAGTATTGTGTACTGCTAAATCAGCATTGTAGCCGCAAAAACAGGTAAAAGCTAATCGGGGCAAAGTTTTTTGAGAAATATGTTGCTGTGAAAACGTTGGCAGAATATCGTGATACAGTAACTCATGTTTATGGCACCGCGTTTGGTTGCGTGCCGAATTCCTGCCGCTTCCAATGATGGGGTGGCATCTTGTGAAGGAGCTGCTCATGGAGTACAGCTTGCGCACAGCGGGAGACGCCCCCGATTCAGGGGTTGCGGCGAGTCGCGTCAATCGATTGCCAAAACGTGGCGAGTCCGGCTTCACGTTGGTGGAAGTGCTGGTGGCGATCGTGGTGTTGAGCATTACGGGACTTGCCGCCGCACAGTTCGCCATTACGGCCATTCGCACGTCATATGCGCAGCAGCAGCGGTCCACCGCCGTGTCGCTGGGCGACGACGGCATGGAAAGAATGCGTGCGCAGATCGCCAATGTAGACGCCAACCAATATCTCGATGAACTCATCAAAGGCATGGGGGAAACGTCCGTCACCGCCGCGCAAAAGAATCTTTCCGACGTTGGCGCCATCGCGTCGCAATTGGCGGATCTGAGCTATACCAGTTCGCCTGATCCAGACAAGAGCAAGTATATTCAGCCGGTTCGTGCCACTGCGGGCAAGGACGCCAAGCATACCGAATATACGGTGAACACGGTGGTGGAGCGCTGTTTCCGTGCCAGCGGCGAGATCTCGTGCAAGACCGCATCTCAGCTGGGCATTTCCCGTAGTTCCGCAACGAGCTATACGGCCAATACCTCAACAAGCGCCACGGCCGACATTCTGGATCCGGGCAAAACGGTATCGGGCGCGTTCACGTTCGGTGCGAACACGTATATGCCCATGATCCGCGTGGTGGTGGGTGTCACCTGGGACGACAACATGCATCAGGGCAAAACCTGCCTGTACACCACGTCGGAACTGCTGGATATTGGTGTCGACAACAAGCTCATCATCTAGTGAGGGGTTGCAATGAGCGGAACAACAAGCGGAAAACTGCGTATTCGCGCCGTCGCGCAACGTATGGCGCGCGGTGAAAGCGGCGTCACCTTGGTGGAGATGATGGTGTCGCTGTTCATCTTCGCCATCGTCTCCACCATGTTCACCACGGCGATCGTGCAATACCTGCATTCCACCAGCGCGGATGCGATACGAAGCAGGTCTTCCACGGAAATAGCCACGTCGGTGCAAAGCCTCGACCGGTATGTGCGCTACGCGGAGGGTGTTGAGTATGACGCCACGAACCATACGATCACCATGGTCACTCCGGGGGATTCTGGTGCGAAGCAGTGCGTGGTGATCACGTACCAGGACGCCACGTGGAAGAACGGTACGGTAAGCGATTACGGCAGCGTGAAGGTAAAAACGAAGCCGTATGATGCGTCCGTCACGTCATGGAGCACGCGCGCGGTGTTGGGGTCGGTAATGAACAACGAGTCGGGAGGCACGTCTGATGATTCGATGTTCGCCTCGCGATTATTCACGGTGGATGGCACCAATCGGGTGGTGCGTTATTCGCCGGTGACGGGGTCGTATGTGAGCGGCAAGCCGGTCACGTCGAATACGTCCACGTCGTTCACCGCACGCAATGTGAAATCGGGTGGAACTGCAATCGATTTCACTCCGTGTGGCTGAGTGTTCCGCTAGGTCTTGCGGCAGACGGCTGGTTCCTTATGGAGCCAGCCGTTTTTTGTCGCCCCGTCAGCACCCTGCGACACGCCCGAAAAGGGTGGTTATTCCAGTTTTTTCAAAAAAACGTGACTGCAAAGATTTGCTGAGCGATTGTACTGAAAAACAAGCTATTTGTGGTGTTGTATTTTTTGTTGCACGATTTTGGTTTTGTGTTGTACCTTTTGTGTCCGCTTGAAAAAGTGTGATTTGCTTGATGGTTGTGAAGGGGGTTGTGGGGTAAACTAAAGCGCTTTTGTGCGGATGAAGGATGAGGGGAAAATGAATCGAAAATGAAACGCTCGTAAAACGATTGACGCCGGAATAATGGTTCTGCAAACGATGTCAATGCGGATAAAGTTAGGACTGTTGGTTATGTGAGCCAGCAGCCCCCACAAGGGGACGATCGATAGAAGAACGCCGCGAAGCTCCATCGTGGGATGCGAGCGGCGACCTTTCCCGAAGGAAAGAAGGATTCAATTATGAAGAGCGTGCGCAACGCACTCAACCGCCGCGCCAAGGGCGAAAAGGGCTTTACCCTTGTCGAGCTGCTCGTGGTGGTCATCATCATCGGCATCCTCGCCGCCATCTCCGTGCCGATCTACCTGAACCAGCGCAAGTCGGCCTGGAACTCCCAGACCGAGTCCGACGTCAAGAACGCCAGCCTTGTGGTTGAAACTGCGTCCACTGCCAACAATGGCAAGATTCCTACTCTGCCGGGCACGGATTGCACTCACACTAGTGCCTGCGACATTGATGGTAATAAGGTTACCGTCACGGAAGGTGTGAAGCTCCATTTCGCCACGACTGCAAATGGTGATGGATACATCATTACCGGAACGAACTCAAATGGAAAAACAACTTCAACATTTGTCTACGATTCAACCAATGGCACCGTCTCTGAAATTAAGCCTGCGAAGAATTAAGGCTAAGTGAATTCAGAAGTCAGAGTCTAAAGGTATCGGAGCGTATGAGGTATCGCTCCGATACCTTGTTCCATATCCATATTCGTTCTATTGTTCGTCAATCATTCCATGGGGGAGTAATGGCCAGGGAACAGGCGCAAGTGGCATTTCAAAACGGCACCAAGAAGTGGCGTTACAAGGGTGTTTCCGCTGACGGCCGCACCAAGCAGAAGGGCGTTATCGAAGCGCAGACGCGAGATCAGGCCATCGATCGCGTGAATAAGCTCGGTCTGATTCCAACGGAACTTGTTGACGTGAACGCAGGCACCGGTCTCAATACCAATATTGAAATCAAAGCATTCGAAAAATATCCAAGCAAAAAAGACTTCGCGGTTATGTCACGTCAGCTTGCCACCATGGTGGCGGCAGGCGTCTCCCTGATTCGCGCACTGAATATCGTTACTGAACAAATCGGAAATGTGAAACTGCGCAATGCGGTACGTGACTGCATGCAGCAGGTTGAGGCGGGATCATCGTTTTCCGAAGCAATGGACAATAATCCCGACCATCTGTTTCCGCCCATTATGATCAACATGGTGCGGGCCGGCGAAACCGGCGGCTTCCTTGACAAATCCCTGATTACCGTGGCCGACAGCTTTGAAGCGGACGTGCGTTTGCAAGGTCAGATCAAAGGCGCACTGGCTTACCCGGTGGTGGTGCTCGGCATTGCTGTGCTGCTGGTGGGCGTGATGCTGCTGACCATCGTGCCCATGTTCGACAGCATGTATGCGTCGATGGGCGCGGAACTGCCATGGGTCACGCAGATCATGGTTGATATGGGCAAGGCCGCACCGGTTGGCATTCCCGTGATCATTGTGTGCGCGGTGGCGTTCGTCATGTTTTGGAAGCGCAATCGCAACAAAGACATCATTCGTACCTGGTGGGATCCGTTCACGTTGAAGGCGCCCGTGTTCGGCAAACTGACCACCAATGTGGCATTGGCGCGATTCTGCAACAATTTCGCATCCATGCTCGCTTCGGGCGTGCCCATTCTGCAGGCGCTTGACATTGTCGGATCCACATCCGGCAATTATGTAATCGACGAAGCGTCCAAACGAGTGTCTCGACTCGTGGAACGCGGCTATAGGCTGGCGGACAGTATGGGTACCGAAAAAGTGTTCCCGAACATGATGGTGCAGATGGTGGCGATCGGTGAGGATTCCGGCGCCATCGACCAGATGCTCGCCAGCGCGGGCAAAGCGTATGACGAAGAAGCGCAATCCATCGCCAAACAGCTCACTTCGTTGCTGGAACCGTTGATGATTCTGGTGCTCGGTAGCGTGGTCGGCTTCATGGTGGTGGCATTGTACATGCCGATGTTCTCCATGTTCGACGCCATCAACGGGCAAGCGTAAGCGAAAACGGGAAGGTTGAACATGAAGAACGGATTGTGGGCCGGACTCAACCGCAGGTATCGTGCCAGATTATGCCAACGCATGGGGGAGCGGGGCGCGGCCATGATGCTCGCGGTACTGTTCGTAATGGTGGTGCTCACCACGTCGGCACTGGTAATGACCATACTGCTTTCGCAAGCATTGCCGTACAGGAATAATAAGGAGAACGCGCAAGTCGGGTATGCCGCCGAATCTGGACTCGAAGTGGCATTGAGTTTCCTGCGCGAAGCGGAAGCAAGCAAGGACTATAAGAAACTGCTACCGTCGACCGCATCAAACACTGGCAATGCCAGCTTGGATGAGACCTTCACTACAGCATCGGACGGGTCGGTGCTGCTCAACAATGCGGAAGTCAGCAACGACGTGTCGGCAACGGGCGTGAGCTCGTTCACTCCAGACGATATCTCGTACCGAGTGCAAATCGGATATTATGACGACGATCCAAGCTCATCGCCGGCCAAACGACTCACATCCGAAAGCGAGCTGAAGAACGCGAAATATGCGTGGGTGCGTTCCTACGGGTATATCAACAGGTATCCGAATGGGCGAAGCGCGGGTACGGAAACCAGCGCGCGCCGAGCCATGAGCGCCATCTACCAATTCGAGACAGCGAGCGGTGATGACAGCTACGTGATTTCCACCAAGGGTGGACGTCTCGGTATGGGCTTCTACGCGGCAGCGCCAAACAACGAGCGCCGTACCAACCAGCCGACCTGGAAGGAAATCGCCTCATATGATGTCGATGAGAACGGTGATCCGACCGGCATGGTGAACTATGTCAACAAGCCTGGCTCCAAGAATGCGGCCGACGCTATGAGCAATACCATCACTATGAATCCGGCAAACCAAACTTGCATGCTTGCCACCACCAAGCCTGTAGACAAGGTCGAAACGCTTGACGCCATGCTTGACCCGAACGGCAAGCCGGTGGAAGGATCGGCGTTGGTGATTCTTATGCAAGCGCATAAGAAAGACTCCAGCAGCGACGACCTGTATTACACGGAACAGTGCAAAGCCAACGGCGCCTACAAAGACCTGAACACATGGGTGTATTGGAAGGATGATTCCATTCGCCCTGCATCCAATCTGACATTGTGCGTTACCGGAGCTGACATTACGCATGTTGGCGGAGGCACTGCAGGAGCCGCCACATTGCAGAAATGCGGCGAGTCGTACGGCCCCAACTACCAAAGCGACTATTACACCGATCCTGACAAGAAAGCGCAGCAAGACGAAAAGAACGATCCGTCAAGCCTGCTCAACAAATACCAGAAGTGGGCGTTCTATAACGGTTTCATCAATGCGGGCTACTACAACGAGCTAGATAGCGTGCGCGATGAGGCGAACAAGTATGATGCGTCTCTACCGGAATCGCAAGGCTATGCCGTTGGCGGTGTGCAAATGCAGAAGAAGACGCGCTTCCAAGTGCTGGAAGTTTCCAACAAGGCGAATGTGGGCGCCACTATTCAATATCTGAGCGGCGGTCACTGGGCGTCCAACGTCGATGATGCTGTCGATTTGACTCCGCATTTCCTGATGGTGTCGAAGTGGGATTATTCGCTCACCGACGTGAAATCCTGGTTCGACGTGAACGGTGATTTCGAAGACGCCACCGCATCGTTCGGACAGGCGGGAGAAGCCGGCTATGCCACGAAGCAGATCGTCAATGAAACGTCCGGATTCTGCATTTCGTCATCGCAAGACGGATTCGACGCATACACGTCAACCTGCCGAGTGGGTGGCGGTGATTTCAACCCATACTGCTACCACAACACCATCAATGGCAATCCGGCGCAATCATCTTCCGATCTGCATCAGATCGACTACTGCGGGGTGTCCGATTCCACCAAGCGTAAAACCGATCAGGCCGAATATGTTGAAGACACGTCGAGTGACGGCAGTGGCGTGAACACGCAGATTTGGACGATGGTGAACGGGTCGAAGCGTTGCTATGGGTTCGGCGGTTCGGGCAAATTCCAACTTATGGAATGCTCGGCTGCGCCAACATTCACCCGATACAACGAAAAAGCGTCTGACGAGCACAGTAAAGGTACGTTCCAACTCAACGGTCAATGCCTGACGGAAGTGTATCCGGGAGACAAAATCGACGGCAATCCCTCATACTCCGGACGTATCGACGGGCATGCCGACGTGATTATGGCCAAATGCGGATCGGCACGAGACTTTTTGAACCGAGAAATCAAATCGCAGGTGTGGAATGCCTCGGTTAACCTCGGAACAGGCGGCTCAGGCGGCGGCGTGATTTATGGCGGTGGTAGTTCTACCACATTGGAGCCATCCTCCACCAAAGGCTACGTGACATCCAAAGAACTGAACCCGTCCACTATCGCATGGTGAGCGCTGCGCGAGATGGATGTGAACATGAGCATTGTGAACGATACGCCAACTGTGGTGCTGCTACTCGTGGCATCGCTGGTAATCGGCTGCATTTTCGGATCGTTTCTGAACGTGGTGATTTGGCGCGTGCCCAACCACATCAGCTTGGTAAATCCGAAACGCAGTTTCTGCCCGAACTGCGAAGCCCCGATCGCATGGTATGACAATATTCCCATCATTTCTTGGCTGGTGCTCGGCGCGAAATGCCGGCATTGCAAAGAACCGATCGCCGTACGCTACCCGATTGTGGAAGCGTTGGGCGGACTGTCGTTCCTCGCCGTCACCTTGGGGGCGCTATTCGGCGCGTATTCGCCATGGATATTGCCGGAACTCTACGTATTCGCAGCGGTTTCGATCGTGATCGCATACATTGATCTCGACCATCATCTGATCCTCAATGTTGTGCTATTGCCAACGCTGATTGCAACACTGGCACTGCTGGCTTTGGCATCACTCGGTACGAATGAGTGGAACAGGCTCGGTCGCGCTGTGATATGTGCGATAGTGCTCGGCGCGTTCTACCTATTGCTTTCCATCATATGGAAAGGTGGCATGGGCGATGGCGATATCAAACTTGCGTTCATACTTGGCTTGATTACGGGCTGGCTCGGATGGTCGCAATTCATCATCGGGGCGTTCGCAGCCTTCTTTATTGGAGGATTCTTAAGTCTTGTGCTGATTATCGGCAAAAAAGTCGATATGCATGGAGGCATACCGTTCGGACCGTCCATGCTGCTCGGCATATGGCTTGGCATATTCGTCGGGGCTCCGATCGCCACACTGTACTTGCAAGTGACGGGACTCGCCTGAACCAATCCCCAGCCAACCTGCAACACGTTATATATAAGGAGAGAGCATGAGATCAATAACGGCGCTGTCGATCGCGAACGACGCCATCCGTGCGGCGGTCATAGCAGACCCGTATTCGGATCTGCCCACCATCAAGCATTTCCAGGCGATCCCGTTGCCGAACGGAGCCGTAGTGGATGGCGAAGTGGTCGACCATGATGTGGTGGCCGGACTGCTGAACACACTGGTGAAGCGATTCAAATTCCCCCGCGAGGACACGGCTCTCGTCTACTCCAGCCGACGCATGGTGTTTCGCGAGGCGGACTTTCCCTACATGTCGCTGAACGATCTGAAATCCACCTTGCCTTTCCAAGCCAAAGGCATGATTCCGCTGCCTATTGAGGAATCCGAGCTCGACTTCGTGCCATTGAACGTCATCGACAGCGAACAAGGCAAACAGTTGCACGGCATACTCGTGGCGACATTGCGTAACGGACTGGAAAAAACCGCGCGCACAGCCGAAGACGCGGGATTTGTGATCACATCGATCGATGCGGGCCCGTTCGCGCTTGCCAGACTGTTCGCCGACACCAACCAGCAGCAGACCGAAGCGGTGGTCAACATCAGCGGCAACGGCACCGACGTGATCGTGCTCGAAAACGGGCAGCCCGCCTACATGCGCGTCGTGCCATCCGGCGCGGATGACGTGACTGACGCCATCGCCAACGCGCTCAGTATCTCATTCGAAGACGCCGAACGCATCAAAAACCAGAT
>SKEZ01000819.1_pt1 | contig 20675 bp, 15 predicted proteins | sample 4843881 | NCBI WGS metagenome assembly SKEZ01 (sample SAMN11008796, study PRJNA524170) | human gut metagenome | isolation source: fecal sample from pouch patient p1, p46 | place: Israel: Tel-Aviv | reverse complement strand
AGATAATTTCCAAGGCATATTGATAATAATTAATTTAATGGGAATAGCTAGATTAATTAAACTAACAATCGAATAGTGGGGTTAAATTCAGTGTTCAGCCAAATTTTTGACTGGTTTTCCTCGGTACCACCAGTCGTTGATAAAACTGGCCAGTTCTTCCGGTGATTCATGTAGTCCTGTTTTTAACCAATAACGGACAACACCAACGATACCATTGAGATAATACTCAAACATGTACTCTTTTTCGCGATTGCCAATACCAGTGATCTCAGCTTGGTTATGTGCTAAGATCTCACGCTTAGTTGTTGCGATAAAGCTCATCAGAAAATCCTGGTCGGTTGTTAAGATGAAGGAAGTAACGGCGTGGCGTTTCTTAACCACCTCAAAAATTCCCGTCAGAATGGCTTGTAAAGAGTCGGGATTAAGATGTTTATCAATAACAGCTAGCAGTTCTTCCGTGGCATCTTGTTCCATCTTCTGCATGCAATCTTTGACGTCTTCATAATGGGCGTAAAAGGTGCCCCGGTTGATATCTGCGGCCTTGCAGACAGCAGTGACCGTAATCTCATCTAGCGACTGATGTTGGAGTAAGTTGATTAGACTATCTTGAATTAGGCGTTCGGTCATTTGCGAACGACGGTTGTTTTTAGTACCTACCACTGAAGTTCACCTCATTATTTGAACAATATACTATTGTTTGTTTATTTAATGACGATTTTATGAAAATTGTTGGTTGAAATTACACCGGTTTTCATTTAACATGTTGTTATTATTTAAACACATTGTTGATTAAATGTCACGATGTCGTTTTAAGAATCTGAATTAGGGAAGGGATATAACGTGAAAGGGAGCCGTAGACGTTTTACAATCCAAGCGATTGTTTGGCTAGTTGTGATGGTAGCGGCCATCATCTTCCTGCCAAATATCAGCAGTCTGGTACGTGATAAGGGCCAGACCAAGTTGCCAAGTAGTGCTAAGAGTCAAGTCGCACAAGTCATTCAGAATCATTGGGGGCGTAATCAAAATAATACGCGCCAAGTGGTGGTGGTCTTCAATAATGGTGATTCACCGTTAACGAGTGACCAGAAGCAAGCAATCGATGGGACGATTCAACGCTTCAAAGTGCAAAAATCAAAATATCACGTGAAATCAATGACGGCTGCCAGTGATAATGCTGCTGCCAAAAAGCAATTGATTTCAAAAGACAAATCCACCCAATTACTACAATTAATGGTTGGTAAGAACCAGACCGTCACGAACATGACCAAGAATATTACGGCCGGTGCTAAAACGGCTGGGGTTAAGACGTACGTGACGGGGAGTGACATCTTAAATGATGACTTCACTCAGGAAACGGAAGCAGGGATTCAGAAGACTGAAATTATTACCGTTATTTTCATTTTCATCGTGTTAACGTTAGTCTTCCGTTCGCCGATTACGCCGTTAGTTTCACTGTTGTCAGTTGGGGTGTCGTTCATTATCTCGCTGAGCGTTGTGATGAACCTCGTTAATAAATTTAACTTTCCATTGTCGAACTTTACCCAAGTCTTTATGGTCGTGGTCTTGTTCGGGATTGGGACCGACTACAATATTCTACTGTTCGATCAATTCAAAGAAGAACTCAGTCATGGCGATAGTCCGGTCGCCGCGACTGGGCGCGCGTTAAAGATTGCCGGACGAACGATCCTATACAGTGGATCGTCACTATTAATTGGGTTTAGTGCCCTTGGGTTAGCGAACTTCTCAATTTACAAGTCAGCGGTTGGGGTTGCCATTGCGGTTGCTATCCTATTGCTCGTCTTGTTAACGTTGAACCCATTCTTCATGGCGTTATTAGGACCACGGTTATTCTGGCCAACGAAGAAGTTTGCTGGTGGTAGTACGAGCAAGATGTGGCACGGCATTGCAGCGTCATCAGTTCGTTACCCAATCATCGCCCTGGTCGTTGTTTTAGGGGTTTCATTGCCATTTATCTTAACGTATAACAATGAGTTGAACTATGATACGTTGGCTGAATTAAACGACACGATTCCAGCGAAGAAGGGCTTCCAAGTTGTTCAGGATCACTTCTCCAAAGGGACGGCTGAACCGTCAACGTTATATATTAAGACGGATCATGCCTTAAACAATGAAAAAGATCTAAAAGTCATCGACAGCTTAACGAAACAGTTACAAAAAGTTAAGGGTGTTAAAACCGTGGCGTCTGTCACCCAACCCGGTGGCTCACAAATCGATCAATTATACGTTGGCAACCAATTAGGCACCGTCACTAGTGGAATGAAGTCTGCTAGCAAAGGGCTAACTAAGATTGGTAGTGGGTTAGATAGCGCCAATAGTAAATTGAAGAGTGCCAATATGTCGGATAGCGCGAAGTCGGCCAAGAAGTTGGCGGATGGGGCGGATGAAGTTTCATCAGGACTCAATACTTTAAATGGTAAGACTGGAACCCTTTCAAGTGGGGCTAGTCAGTTGGCAAGTGGTTCGAGCTCGTTAGCGAGTGGATTAGTTACTTATACTAATGGTGTCTACACAGTCAATAATGGTTTGAACCAGTTGAACAGTAAGACTGGAACGTTGGCTAGTGGAGTTAATCAGTTGTTAAGCGGCACACAGAGCTTGTCAAATGGACTTGATACGTTAAATAATAATAAAACAACTATTTCTCAAGGAACTGCAAGCTTAACCTCTAGCGTAGCACAATTGCAAAGTGGTTCGAGTCAACTTTCAACCAAGCTAGCTGAACTGGAAGCAAAAGTGAAAGCTGGAAGCACGGACGTTAATGCGTCACAATTGCAGACATTGATTGATGGACTCAATACACTCAATACAAAGATGGAGACAGTGGCTAACAGTTCTGGCAAAGTTAAGTCTGGAATTGCATTGTTACAAGACAGTGCTAAGAATGCTAATTCTGCGCAAACTAAAATGACTAATGATATGACGACTGTTCAAAGTGCGCTGGAAAGTGCGGCTAAAACTGATGCTGCTAATGCAGCCGGTACATCGTCCAGTTCAACGGCAACTGTGAATGCTGATACGGTCGCTTCTGCAGCGGTTGCTGCTGCAGGTTCAAGTGTGACTGATGACCAGAAGGCTGCTATTAGTTCGGCAGTAACTTCGGCCGTGAACGCGCAAAACAGTTCGAACGCTAGTGCAAGTACTTCGGCGACAAAGGCAACAACGACGACCACGTCGGGTGCAAAAGCCGGGCTGGAAGCATTGTCTGATTTGAGTGCGCAACTCAAGACAATTGCGGATCTCAACAACCAGTTACAAACAGCGAGTTCTCAATTGAGTGGCTTGTCAGGCCTTGGTGACTTGGCAACGGCAAGTATTTCAGCAAATAATAATTCAATCACAGCAATTAAGGGATTACAAACGGCGGTTACAGAAATGCAGACGCTTGAAACTGCGACTGAACAATTGTCAGCAGGCTCTGACCAACTCACTTCAAAGCTCGGTCAGTTGCTAAGTGGTACCAATACACTTGCGTCAAAACTGGATACTTACACAGGTGGTGTGACTAAGCTTGCTTCTGGGGCAAACACGGTTAATAATGGAATGAGCAGTTTAAGCGCGCAAATTCCAACGCTAACGAGTGCCATCAGTGCGCTTGATTCTGGGACTAACCAATTAGCTGCCAACTCTTCAACGTTAAATAGTGGTGCTTCACAATTAGCCAGTGGGACTGCAAGCTTAAACTCGCAAGTACCTACCTTAGTAAGTGGTGTCAACAAGCTTAACAGTGGTGCCTCGCAAGTGGCCTCTGGTAATGAACAAATGTACACCAGTATCCAAAGCTTAGTAGGTCAGATGCAGACGCTCCAAGATGGTTTGAAGACTGCCAGCGACGGAACTAAGACGATCAACACTGGTGTTGGCTCAGCTAACAGCTACTTGACTGGCTTAAAGGATTCCGCGGCTGCGAAGACGTATTACGTGCCAAAGAGCACTTTGAAGGGTAAGACTTACAAGTCTGCTTTGAAGGCTTACATGTCTGGTAACAACCACGCAACGAAGTTAACAATCGTCTTGAATGAAAATCCAAGTTCGAAGTCAGCGATGGATAAAGTAACGGCAATTCAAAAGCAAGCAACGAACAGCTTGAAGGGAACTGCGTTAGATGGTGCCACCATTGCGATTGGTGGTCAAACGTCTGAAACGAACGATACCCAAGCAATTGCTTCTAGTGACTTCGTTCGGACCGCTGCAATTATGTTAGTCGGAATCCTGATTGCCTTGATGGTTATCACGCGTTCTGTCTTACAACCGTTCTACATCTTAGGGACTTTGTTATTGGCTTACATTATGTCCTTGAGTATTACACGGATCTTGAGCAACTGGTTCTTGGGTCAAAGCATGTTAACTTGGAACACACCGTTCTTCGGGTTCATCATGTTGATTGCGCTTGGGGTCGACTACAGTATCTTCTTGATGATGAAGTATCGTGAATTTGATAATTCGGCTGCGACACCAAGTACTCGAATTGTCAGAGCTTCCGCCGTCATTGGGGCCGTGGTCTTATCCGCTGCCTTGATCTTGAGTGGGACGTTCGCCGCCTTGATGCCATCCGGTGTCTTGACGTTGATTCAAGTGGCGATGGTTGTGATTATCGGGTTGATTATCCTGGTATTCGCCATCCCAACGATTATTCCAAGTTTGATTCGCTTAACTTATCCGTTGACGGATCGTATGGAAGACGAAACCACTGCTGAAAAGCAGACGAAACGAAATCGTCAATAAAATAAGTCAGTTATGCGATAATAAGTGTAACCAACTGGCGCCGTCTAACGATTCAAGTTGGACGGCGCTTTTTTAAGGGGCTGCACTTAGATTTTAAAACCAGTGTTAGTTTTAGTCTGGGAGTATGCGGCGAGTATGAGATAGCCGGGTTGAATAGCAGCAATAAGGAGATGTTTTTAATGCAACGATGTGCATGGGCGGATTCATCACCAGCAATGCAAGCGTATCATGACAACGAATGGGGGCGGCCGCAACATAATCAGCAACGACTTTTTGAACTGTTGTGCTTGGAGACTTATCAAGCAGGACTGAGCTGGCAGACCGTCCTGAATAAGCGGGCGGCTTTTAATGAAGATTTTGTGGATTACGATGTTGACCAGGTGGCCGCTATGACGACTGCCGATGTTGAGCGACTACTAACCGATGCTCGAATTATTCGGCATCGTCAGAAGTTAATGGCAACGATCAACAATGCTCGTGTGATTCGAGATTGGCCGGCCGGGGAAGACTTTGCCACTTGGTTATGGGCGTTTGTTGATAACCAGCCCATACGCCAGGCGTGGGCGTCAATCGATGAGGTTCCAGCAACAAACGACTTGGCGCAACAAGTGTCTAAAGAGATGAAACGCCGCGGCTTCAAGTTTGTCGGACCGACAACCATTTATTCTTATCTTCAAGCGACTGGTCTCATTAATGATCATGTGGTGGACTGCCCATTTGCTCCAGAAAATTTACCGGCCTAACGCGCTTAATTCCTGGCGCGGTGAGTAAGTGAGCCGTCAATTTAAAACCAGCGCGATGACAACTGTCAGGCGCTGGTTTTTATTAAAATCAATATGTTTTGATATAAGTGCGATTGCTTAAATTTTATGTATAAATAAATACTTATTATAACCATAAAAATAATTGACATGATGTCGCTTAATTTGCTAAGAATAGCTGCGGAAGGCAAGTGATGGGAGCGACGTTAGGTGAAAGAAGTAAGGTTTTGGGGACTCTTGTTAGGACTGTTTGTCTGTTTAGGGGCAGTGATACCGTTAGTTAGTAAGGCTGACGTACTTGATACGGCACCCGCTGGACTGAATCTGGAAGGCTTATTTGAACCGGGAAAGTTTGACCGTAATTCGGCCACAATGCAGACTGTTTCAAAGAATGGCCATTCGCAGCATGTTATCGAATTAACAAATGACGATAATCAAGTTGGGGCAATGTGGTCGACCCCTGTTAATCGCTTTAACATGCGGGTCGATAACCAAGTCTCAATGTGGGTGAACTTTGGGGACAAAGCCGTGAGTGAAGGACTGGCCGTTGTTTTACAGAATGATCCCCGCAAAATGAGTGCGATTAGTCGGTATGGAAAGAAAAGCATTATTGGTGAGAACTTGGGTGTTTATGGGACGGATACCTATACACGGCGAACGGCGCCGGCCACGATTGCTAAGACGGCGATTCAAAAAAGTTGGGCGTTGGAGCTGGATACCAAAGTGAATGACGGTGGTTTTTGGGGATTGTATCCCCGGGGGAATTCTTTCGATGAAAAGCCTAAAAAAATGCATATGGCCGCGAGCTACCCTGCAAGTCCGGATACTTATACGCAACGGGGTGGTTTAACGTCCTCTTATCGTTTTGAACAGAACCATGGGAGTATCGCTGATAAATTACCACTCGCGGACGGTAACTGGCACCATCTTGTATTGAAGTGGGTCGCCAGTAAACAAATCATGAGTTATACCCTGGATCAGGGACCAACACGAATGACCACAATTGATACAACAGTCTTTGGAAAGGATATCCGGAATGTTACTTGGGGATTAACTAGTACGGCGACAACCGCTAATGCCAGAACACTGGTCGTCTTTGACCGGTTGCCACAACCGATTGAAATCGAGTCAGATTTAAACGTAACCAATCTGACTCAAGAGCGAACTGTCCATGAAGGAGACTGGGTTCATGGTGGGGATGAGTTGGAATATGAGTACGTTCTGAGCTATCTCAATGGTGACAATGAATGGCAACAGGTTAAGGCCAGTCTACCATTACCCGAACAAGTTCACTTTAGTCACGCGAAGATCCGCTATGCGGATGGTACCGAGGAAGAGATCAATTTACCAGCGGACGATAACGAATCGTCGGTGGCCCGCTTACAACACGATTTGCAGCGGACACTATCAATGAAAAATCCGCACGCTTATATTACGCTGATTGGTGAGGCTGCCAAGGTCGATCGGGATACTTTTGTTGATGATGACATGAGTTACTTTGAGGGTCACGAGATGAAGACCGCAACGGCCACACCGCACTTCACCATTACGACCAATAAGACCGTTAACCTGACAATTGAACCGTTGACACAAGTGAAGAAAGGCGAGCCCGTCATCATTAAGGGCCAAATTAAGCTAAATGATGGGTTAGACTTTGACAATGATGGCATGCGTATCGAGTACCGGGTCAATGGTGAAGCGGGAGAAGACTATCAGTTGAGCATGGACGATCCGGTTGGTTATGTCGAATTTGAAGTGGATGCCGAAGAACTACAAATCGGTGAAAATCAGATTACGTTACGGGCTCATAGCAAAGATAACGCCTACTCAGAACCAGTGACAGTAACGGTCACGGTCATTGGTGGGGAGTTACAGCTGAAAAAAGTCAGTACTGAAAGTGTGTTTGCACCAATCAAGCTGACGGGAACGGCTCAAGTCAGTCGGCCCGAGGGACTTGAAGTAGTTGTCAATGATGATACGGGCTCGAAAGCCGCTTGGCGCTTAGAGGCGACCGCGACCCCTCTCGTGACTAATCAGGGCCGCACACTAGCGGGAAACTTGTATTATCAGGATGGTGCCAAGCTGACAATGTTGGGAGAGGATGCCGTGGAAATCGCGCGCCAAAAGACGGCCCCAGGGATCGACTATGACGTGACCGCCCACTGATCATCGCAACAAGGTTTGGTGCTCAAAACAACGCCCGCCGCTGTTCCTGGAAGTTATCAGGGTACGATCACGTGGCACTTAAGTACCGTACCGGAAGAGTGAGTTTACGATTGTGTAAGTAATTCGTTTAATCAATAAGTTCAATAGTCGCGACAAGAATTAATTGCTAATTCTTGTCGCGACTATTTGGTGTTCAGCGAAAGTGCTGACTAACGCATTTAAACGGGCCTCCGATACGGTGCAATGCTAGTAGTAGCAAGCACAACCAGCCTTTCAGGGGCTTAGCTAGCAAATTGAAAAATCTTCGGTTTCAGACCCATAAATAAACCCAGCAAGTTCACAAATTAGTCAGATTTCCCGTGTAGGTTAAAAGCAGTGCAAAGCAATTGTCATACCAATACTTTATCTGAAGGAGGGTTTAAGCGTGAATTTTTTTAAACGCGCATGGCTCAATCTAACGGCAAAAAAAGGCCGTTCAATTCTATTAGTACTTGTTACATCAGCAATCATGCTGTTTGTATTGGCCGGGTTATTGATTAGAAATGCTGCTGATACGGCAACTAGTAATGCCAAGAAAAGTGTCGGGGCTACCGTCACTTTATCTGCTAACCGGGAGGCGGCTTTTAAGAAGATGCGCAGCGCCACGTCGACGAGTAAAAGTAGTCGGCCTAAGTTGACGACATCGCCCGTTAAACTGAGTGATGCGAAGAAAATCGCCAAGCTTAGCAACGTTTCAAGTTACAATGCGACCGTCTCAACTTCCGCTAATGCGAAGGGCTTTGATACGATTTCAACATCAGGTAGTAGTACCGGTGGTGGGATGAAAGGTATGGGTGGCTCAAGTAGCAGTGGTACTGGTGATATCTCGATTACTGGGGTCACTAATACGAACAGCGTCTCAACCTTTGAAAGTAGCTCAAGTAAAATTACGAAGGGCCGCGGTATTACAGCTAGTGATGAAGGCACTAACAACGTTGTCATCGAAAGTGAATTGGCTAAGGAAGATAGCCTGAGCGTCGGTGATACGATTAAGTTAAAAGCAACGACCGGTGATAAGAAGACTTACACGATGAAGATCGTTGGGATCTATAAAGCGTCATCTAGTGCAAGTACGCAACAAGGTCCTGGTAGTACCGATGTCAGCAACAGTGTTTACACGTCATACACGTTCGCTAACACGGTCAAGGGTTCTAAGTACAAGAACACAGCTGATTCTGTGACTTTTGCAATCTCAGACCCCGCTAAAGTTAGCAGCGTCAAAACGTCTGGTAAACAGTTGATCAATACATCGAAGTATTCGTTGTCAACGGATGATAGCAGTTACCAAACGGTTAAGAGTTCGATGAATAACGTTAAATCATTTGCGGATAAGATTGTCTGGCTCGTTGCGATTGCTGGAACGATTATCTTAGCTTTAATCGTTATCTTGATGATTCGTGAACGCCGCTATGAAATTGGTGTCTTGTTATCATTAGGTGAGAGCCGTTGGAAGATTGTCGCTCAATTCTTTGCTGAAATGGTGATGGTCTTGATCGTCTCAGTTGTCTTAGCCGGATTCGGTGGTAAGTTTGTTGGTAATAAGCTGGGTGACCAGTTAGTTTCACAACAAACGACGACTGCAACGACTACGACGAGTTCAACTAGTCAGCAGGGTCAGCCTGGTGGCGGTGGCGGCGCCCCTAGTGGTAACACTGGTGGTAGCAAGCCAAGCGGCAATATGCCTAGTGGCGGCGGTCAGACTGGTAATGCCAGTGCCACGACCGACACGAACTTAGATATTAATGTCACGGTAATGGATTTAGTTGAACTCGGCGGCTTTGGCTTAGCCATCATGTTCCTGTCGATTATGCTGGCTTCTGGTGGCATACTACGACTACAGCCGAAGAAAGTTTTAATTGATTAGGAGGGGCGGCAATGTTAAAAGTAAATGATCTTGGTTACTGGTATGACCGCCAAGAAAATAGTCTATTTGAGAATGTAAACCTTGAATTTAAGTCGGGGACTTCGTATGCCATTGTTGGTCAAAGTGGTTCCGGTAAGACGACCTTCCTCTCACTGCTGGCGGGTCTAGATAAACCGCGGGCTGGGCAAATTGAACTCAATGGTGAACCAATCAATAAGATTGGTCTGACGAACTATCGGAAGTCCAAAGTGGCAATCGTTTTTCAATCATATAATTTGTTGACGTATATGTCACCATTGAATAATCTGATGACTGCCATGGCAATTACGAACTCGGAACACCGTGGTGACAAGGATTATGCGATGAAGATGTTACGACGGTTAGGTATTACAGATGATCAGATGAAGAAGAATGTTCAACGCTTATCTGGTGGTCAGCAGCAACGGGTGGCGATTGCACGGACCATGGTGTGCGATGCTAAACTAGTGGTTGCGGATGAACCAACCGGTAATTTGGATGAAGAAAATACGAAATATGTGATTGACCAATTTCAAAAAATTGCGCATGAACAAAAGAAGTGCGTCATTATTGTCACGCATGAACCGGATGTTGCGGACGTTTGTGACCACTCCTACCGATTAGAAAAGCACAAATTTGTGGCGGAAACCTAGGGTGCTCTTACGATTGAATCAGACGTGAGTTGACGCGTACAATCGCATTTTTGTCAAGATAAGTCACTAAAAATGAGTTCTCAGAATGATTTGATTCTGGGGACTCATTTTTTGATTACTGTGAATTGCTAACGAGACAACAATCGTTTTTGAGGGCGAACTTGCCAGCGAACGATAAAGGCGATGATGATAAACAAGACGAGATAGAGCACCGAGATGCCAATCGCGTAAGCAACCGGAATACTCAACTTGGCCGCGGTGTGGGTATGCGTGGCCAAACTAACGACGACGGATACGTCCGATAAGGCGTGCAAGAAAATCGGCCAGACTAAGTTATTGGTTCGTAGATAAAGGCCGCAAAAAATCAGGCCACCCGCTGCAGCATAAAAGACTTGTGGGATGACGTAGCTGAGGGTCAGCTGGCTGCTGTTAATGAGTAGGTGGGTAAGACCAAATAGTAAACTGTCGATACAAATGGCTAGCATGAGTCGGTGAGGGAAGCATTGTCGTAGTAGTGGCAGGAGCATGCCCCGATAGATATATTCCTCAGTGATCCCGATAACTAGGGCGTAGCCAATATAGAGAATTAACGTTGGGGTCCAAGCAAGATGACATAGCTTGATGAAGTTGCTCGTCATTGGTAGTAATAAAATAATGATTCCCGGGATGAGCTGCAAGCATTGTCGTACGAGTGATTGCGATTGCCACCACTGAATCGATATTTTAAACCAAAAATGATTTAATAGCAGGAAAATAAGTAATACAAGCAAGTCTTGGACCAGCCCACTGTATAAAGTTGGTACTGGTAGCCAGGCAATTAATTTAAAAAGAATTGGTACTAAAATGAAAATACTAATAGCGGCTCCCCAGCCGCGTTTGGTTGATGACATCGAAATCCCCTCCAGAAGTTAATGCTAACTTTAGTATAGGTCACATTGAAGGTGTTGGTTATATTAATTACGGATCGATTAGTTGCCGGTGGTCATTATGACAGCCACTGGTGATTTTGGCGTAGAATCGGCAGTATTAATAGGATAATGACCGCGATTTCGATGATTTGAAAACTAGTCGTCGTTATACCGGGCAAATTGATTGGAGGTTCCATCATGCTAAAGAAGTCATTGACGGTGTGAATCAACAATGGCCATAGTAGCGATGTTGTCTGTGCCGTGATTAAACATAATAGTAGCCCCAGTACGAACGTAAAGCCCAATTGCAATAGGGTTAAACTAAGTGTTTGGTGACCAAGATTGATTAGATGGGTCAAACTGAAGAGGATACTAGTGAAGACTGCAGCTCTACCTACACCCAATGTTGACTGGCTGGCCTGAAACAACATTCCGCGAAAAAAGGTCTCTTCGAACAGGCTGATCAATATGGCAACGAATAACAGGGTCAGGGTGTTTGTCAGTTGTTGGGCGGTTGCTAACGTATATAATCCAATTAGTGCGGCTACGATTAAGGTTGGAATGATGGGCCGGATTTGCCGACGCCAAGTTGCCGATACCCCAAATTTTAAGGTTTGCCGTAGCCAGTCACGATTTAATATGAGTGCAATTGCTAAAAAGAACAGCTCTTCGACCCCAGTTGTTAATGAGGATGGGAGTTGGGTTAAGCGTGGTAGCTGGAAAATCAGGCCAATCAACAACATACTGCCTAACATGCCACCCCATAGTGTGATGACTAATTTGGTTTCGTGGCGCATCTCCTCAGATCCTTCCTCGTATTCTCGCTACTAAGCATACGCCTTTTAAATGAATCTGAGCATAAAAAAACAGCGTAACGACAATTAATGTCATTACGCTGTTCGTTAGTAATCAGTTATTTTATAAAGCCCAAGCAGCCATGCCTTGTGCGTTGTATAAGCTAACGGCAGCGTTAACTTGGTCTTCAACAGAGCCACTGCTGATGTGCATGTTTTGGAATAAACCATAGGCACCAGAAGTACTGTTCTTGACCGTTGAGTTCCAGTTTGATTCACGCGTGATGATCGTGTTCCAAGTTGAAGCTGAAACGCCAGTCCGTGATTGCATTTGGCTTAATACGTAGCTCTTTAAGTTACTACCAGTGTAGCTTGAAGTCGTTGAGGTTGTTGAAGCTGTTGATGATGCAGCTGAGCTAGTAGCACTTGATGAAGCTTGACTAGTGGTTGCAGCAGAACTTGAAGCTTGGCTAGCAGCTGATTGCGTTGAGCTTGCTGAAGAAGCAGCACTCGTTGCAACACTTGAAGTAGCTTGGCTAGCAGCTGAAGAAGTAGTAGCAGAACTAGTAGCTTGGCTAGCAACTGATTGTGAAGAAGCACTAGTAGCACTGGCACTCGTTGCAGTTGAAGCAGCTGAAGAAGTAGCTTGGCTAGTTGCTGATTGTGGTGCAGCACTTGTAGCAGCAGAAGTCGTGGTTGTTGTAGTAGTACCATTGACTTCAAGCTTATCACCAATGAAGATTAAGTTAACATTAGCTAACTTGTTTGCCTTTTCAATGGCTGAAACTGAAGTGTTGTGAGCTTGGGCAATTGCTGAAACAGTATCGCCGGCCTTAACAGTATAAGTATCAGCGTTGGCAACCGTTGTTGAGATAGCGAATAAAGCTAATGCAGCAGTTGATGATAATACAAGGTTTTTGATCTTCATAATAATTAATACACTCTCCTATAATTTGCGTGTGTTCGATTATTTACATATATTTTCTATTGGTCGAGCAGTTGATGTCTCAACCAATCAACAGTGACTAGTATAACTAGTGAGTGTTGCAGTGCAATAATCAGAACATTACGTTTTTAGGGGGTGCTTGTAATATAAGACCGTTTTTGTAATGAATTGTAATATTTGAGCCGGATTTCATGTAAAATAGCGCTACCAATCCCGATTAACTAGCTAGAAAATCAATAACGACAATGATTAAGCGGGGAAACTAATGATGAAAATTAGCCGCTTTATCCGATAAAAGTGATCACTTTTGGTCGATTTATGAAAAGTCAACGAGGATTATCTATAATTTTAAGCACTTAACTAGTGAATTTTGACGGGTTAATTTGTCGGGAAGTCTGATTATAGTGACACTTAACTAGTCATTTTATTGCTTGGAGACGTGGCACTGACTAATTATTTTTCGGTAAAGCAGATAATTGATAGAAGTTGCGCATCGTGTAGTCAATTGTGGTTGGTTAACGAAGGCGTCGATTAATTAAGTATTACTATAGTAGGTTTATGCCAAAAGTAGCCCATGACGATCGCTACTAAAACGTTACTGGGTTAGTATTACGCCATAGCTGAATGGTATGTGGTTGTCGTTGTGGACTAGTCGTCAAACTGTCGGGGGTTCGGGACTGTACTTAGTCAGGAAATTAGTTGGATTTTCTCCGTTAAGGTTGGTGAATTGTTAAATAAAAACATGTGGTATTTTGGTTGGGAGAGTGGGTCGTCGATTGGGGGGGGACAACTAGCAGGGCTGGATCGTGTCCGTCTTAAAGCGGTTGCCAGAATAAGCATATCGCATATCTAAATAACGGGTTGTCAGCATGCTCTAAGGCCCATTATAAAGTCACTTAGCAACTGAGTAACTTTATAATGGGTATTGGTGGGGGACACACGTGCTTCAGCACGGATTTAATAGTAGAAAAAAAGATTGCGAATCAGAAATGATCCGCAATCTTTGCATTTGTTTATTAATTTAGAGTGGCTTCTTAGTACCAGCCATTAGCAAGCCAGTGACTCTTGGCGTTGCTCCATGAGCCATAACGTGAAGCAACATAACTGTTAGCAACACGTTCTTGGTTGGCAGCGGAGTAGTCACCGTTTAAGTATGAAGCACTTAATTGGTACTTACCGATGTATTGACCGTTACGAGCAGAATATGAACCACCAGATTCTTTACCAGCAATCCAAGCCTTAGCAGCACTATCAGAACCATTGTTGCTATAGTTTGATGTTGAACTAGACGTTTGAGTCGTCTGAGCAGCAGGTTTGCTAGTTTGTGTTTGACTTGATTGGGTCTGGCTAGCTTGGCTCGGTTGAGCTTGAGTTTGACTAGTCTGAGCTGATGATTGTGTCGTGGTCGTTTGTTGAGTCGTCTGTGTTGAAGTCGTGGTAGTGCTATCACCATTTACTTCAAGTTGTTGACCAACTAAGATCAAGTTAACGTCTTTTAAGTGGTTAGCTTGTTGGATTGCATCAATCGTCGTGTTATGATCAGCAGCAATGGCAGAAACCGTGTCACCGGCTTTAACAGTTACCGTAGCAGCTTGAGCGGTAGCACCAATGGCAAAGAGACTAGCAGTAGCGGCAGCAGTTGATAATAAAGCATTCTTAATCTTCATTTGTAATGTACACTCCTATTTTTTAGTCCGAATTTGGCTTGGCCCCGCGAATCTTCCAAGCACTCAATGGTACCTAGTATAACTGGCGATTGTGACAGGGAAATAGCAGGAGTTTTACGAATTACCCTAATTCTTGTAATAAACGGCGTGTTTTGTAATCTTTTGTAATATAACGCGCGGCGCAATTGTTTCTGAGCGGGTCAATCAAGGCTGTTTACAAATGAAGACGGTGTCTGTTGGTTAACATAACCAAATGTTGTGATTAAAGTTCGAAGCGTGATATCACTGGGACTGGCAACCGCTGATGTCGTGACTAAGCTTAGTTAAGCCAATTTACGAGTTCTTTTAGTGGAAATGTAAGCGTTTGTTTGAATGTCAGCCAACTTACTTTTGGTAACTCGAAATTAGTCGGCCTTTAATTGGACCAGCCAGTTGTCGGTTTGTTTATTGTTAATGAGCGATTGGGGTGCCGCTTGTAGGTCTTTGTTAAGCTTCTGAACGGTGCCACTAAAGGGTGTTGACACCAGATGCGCCCCTTGATCGTCCGTAATCGTGACGAGCGGATCACCTGCCACGAGGTGCTGGCCCTTAGTTGGTAAATCGAGTTGATGAACGACACCCAGATTGTGTTGTCCTTGGTCACTTAACCCCAGTAGAAGCCGGTCATGTGATTTGGTCTTCAGCCAAACGTCGCCGTATAACATCGGAGCATGTTGCTCTTCGTAATCATGACGATAGAAATGGATCATTTGTTTCCAAGCAGATTCTTGTTTTGCCATCATTTCTCCTCAATTCAGTGCTAGTAGTCGGTGCATCAATTGAAAGTGGTGCATGATTGCTAATTTCTTAATTATTCCTAACCCTGGGAATTTATCACCCTCAGCGTAGGCCAATAGGGTGGCAAGCGCGGGGGTGCGATTGAGTCCCGTCAGGTGTGCGGGTGCCCAGTCGGTGAGCTTTGTTAATGCTTCAAAAAACTTTTGCTTTTGACCACGCATATTGGCATTGCTGTCCGAAACAAAATGATGGATGCGCAGGTCACCGTTAACCGTAACATAAATAAGATGTAATGCAATTGCGCGTGATGGCATACCGTGGTCAAAATAGGGTCGGCCCATGAGTGAGTAATCGCCAAAACCATCAAAGCCAACCGGTGTTTGGTGCCAGTTAGCGGGGGCAAAATAGGCGTCAGTTATTTCTTGATAGTCCGCAACGTGCGCTGGGGTTGCCACGGGATCAGTCAATAAGACCGCGTGTTGTGGTAATAGTTGGTGCAAACGCGCTTCATCAGGGATTAGGACATGACCAGCATGCTGTAAAGTGGTCGTATGCTGATAGGCCTTAAGCAACGGATAGTTAGGCGCGATGAGCAAGCTTGTTTGACTAGGAGTGGTTGTCAGAAAGTCGCGACTAAAATCAGCCGCAAGAATTGCGCCCGGCCGGTAAAATGGGTAGGGACGCAGATCCGGAAGTGGATGGAGCTTAACGGTATTAAGACCATAGACACTCACTTGGGGATTCGCAATAATGCTAAATGGTTGTTGGGCTTCAATAAAAGTCGTGACTATTTGTTGTAATTCTTTGGAGTCACGGACTGGTTCAATTACTGGGATGATGTGTGGGCCAAGTTGGTGTTGCTCGCACAATGTTCTTAAGGCTAACAAATCATACATCCGTCCACGTAGATAGGGGTAGTAAGTGCTCATAACTGGTCACGCAGATCTGGTGCCGTTAGCGCCTGATATTTTAGTTTGAGTGTCTGATATTCGGCATTGCGGGCATCTAATTCTGTTTGTAGCGCAGTCACCGCGTCATTCTGGGTGTCATCAATGAAGCGATCGTACAAGTTTTGTTCAGGATCATAAACGTCGTAGCCGGTGCGGGCCCGTTTGCGTAATTCTTTGAAGAGTTGATCATCAGAGTAGAGCTGTAGTCCTTTCTTCACACGCTTGGCTTTATCGACCTCACGAAAGAGCGATGTGATAAAGTGACTGATAAGGGGCGTTTGCTCGACTTGTAAGTCTTGGCGTTGGGCTTTCTTAGCGACAGTTAGGAAACCAGGCGTTCGCAACGGTTGGGGTGCGAGCTCTAGGGCCCGCTGATCAAAAGCACGGTAGATCAATACACCAATATGGTCTGGAATTTCCGATTGAACTTCTAGGTAAAGTTGTTGCGGCAAGACAAAGTAATTGTAATGACCGATAAATGAAAGTTTGGCCTTTGAATGAAAATCTGCTTTGGTGACTTTCAATTCGTAGCAACGCCATTCAATCTGACCATCGGGGAGTTGTTGATAGCTTAATGTATCAACGATCCCTTTATCAGCGGGCATCGCAACTTCTTCAACCACGTAGGCGCCCTGTTCTAGACAGTACTGATAGAGAGTACTTTCAAGTTGTTTAGTTAATTTAGTCTTCATTAATGAGTCACCTCCATTTGGTGCCAAAAGTTGGCAATCGTTGCTTCGAGCTGCGGGACTGATTGGATCGTCTGATAGTACTGCCAATGTGCTGGAAATAAATCTGTGTAGCGCCGACTAGCGAAGCGTTGGTCTAACAAGAGAACGATTCCGGTGTCCTTGGCACTGCGGATCAGGCGGCCAGCAGCCTGTAAGACGTTGTTCATGCCTGGCAGTTGGTAAGCGTAGGCGAATCCTAAGCCGTTTTGATGGTCGTAGTAGTCACGAATCAAGTTCGTTTCAGGGTTGATACCCGGCAGACCGACACTGACGATAGCGACTCCAATCAAACGGTCGCCACGTAAGTCAATGCCTTCGGAGAAGATACCACCCAGTACGCAGAAACCGAGTAAGGTTTGCGAGGGGGCTGACTGAAACTGGTTCAAAAAGGTCTGCCGGGCAGTTGCATCCATCGTCGAGGCTTGGGCGGTAGTTGCCACATCAGGGTAGGCGGCTTCAAAGGCAGTTTTGATCTGCAGCAGATAGCCATACGACGGAAAGAACACGAGGTAGTTGCCATGTTTAGCCGTCAACATGGCGTGCAAGCTGGCAATAATCCGGGGCACGTTATGTTCGCGTTCGTGATACGTTGTCTGGACGTACTGGGTGACGAGAATGGCCTGATGCTTTGGTGGAAATGGTGATGGAAGCTGGTAGGCCAAACTGTTGGCTTCACCGCCAAGCACCCGCTGGTAGTAAGCCATCGGGGTCAGCGTCGCAGAAAATAGGACAGCACCACTGCCGAGCTCTAATGACCGATTAAGAAAGTCACTGGGATCTAGGCAGAGTTCCTTGATCGTTAAGTGATGACCGTCAAGGACGAAGCGCGTCTGGTAGCTGCCATCATATAGGTCGCCAATTTTAACAAAGGTCAGACAGGCGAAGAAATAGTCACGGACGGCGTCGAGCAGTGGCCCCGGCTTTTGTTGCGCCAACCAGTCAGTCACAAATTCATTAAATGTTCTGAGGGTGCGTAATAATTTGTCCGGGGGATCAGGTAGCACCTGTTCCGTTACTTGGTCATCAATCAAGGTTTTACTGATGCGCGTAAAACTACGCCGGACTTTCTTGAGTTCGCGTTGTAAGTCGTCACTTGGCTGACTTTTATCGGGCTTGGCTAATTTTAGCAACGCACTGATTGGCTGGTCACTAACGGCTGCAGAGTACATATCACGGGAGCGACTAACAAGGTTGTGGACTTCATCGATAAGGAAAAAGTTGTCGTCATCACGTTCGCTAAAGAATCGTTGTAAATAGACTAATGGGTCAAAAAGATAGTTGTAGTCACAAATAATCACATCACAGAAGAGCGACGTGTCGAGTGAAAATTCAAACGGATCGACAGTATGCTTGCGAGCATACTGTTCAATCACGGAACGGGTAATCTGGTCTTCATGGGTCAACAGATCCTTGAGTGCTGGTTTAAGTCGGTCGTAGTAGCCAATCATATAAGGATTATCTTCCGGAAGTACATCTTGTTCCTCGGGAAACCGAATCTGATCCTTGGCAGTTAGCGTAATGCTTTTCAGTTTGAGTCCGTCATGACTCATTAGCGTGACCGCTTCTTCAGCAACGTGGCGCGTACTTTGCTTAGCGGTCAGGTAAAAGAGGCGCTCAATCACGTCTTCGCCCATTGCTTTGATAGCCGGAAATAGCGTTGAGATCGTTTTCCCCGTCCCAGTTGGTGCTTCGACAAAGAGGCGTTTTTGCAACCGAATTGTCTTATAAACAGCGCCAGCCAATTCATGTTGGCCCGGCCGAAAAGCTGGAAACGGAAATGGCAAGTCTTCAATAGAAGCGTTTCGTTGTCGTCGTAAATCGGCTCGTAATGTCAACCAGTATTCATATTCTGTAATTAAGTCGTGGAAGAATGCGTCTAGTTCAGCCCGGTGAAGGATTTGCTGGGTCTTCGTGATTTTTTCATTGATGACTTGAAAGTAGGTCAGCTGCAACGTGACCTGCTCAAGATCGGGATGTTCTTGCAGTAACAGGTAACCGTAGACTTTGATCTGCCCCCAGTAAAGTGTCAACGTGTTGGTACTTAAGTCCTCGAAGACTTGATCGGATGTTTTGATTTCTTCAATCAACGCCCCATCATCATTTAACTGAATCCCGTCTGCCCGACCCGCGATAATGTAATCAGTATCGTTCATCGTCACAATTTTTTTCAGGTAAACTTCGCTATCATAGTCTTCACCACGACTACTCTGGAGCTGACGATGAATCTTAGCACCGTTCAATGCAGTGTTCTGGCTATTCTTTACTTCATTTAAATCGCCTTGTCGCAAGACGAATTCTACCAATTGTCGAATTCCAATCTTAGTTGCCATCGGAGCATCCCTTCTGAATTTAGTCGCTTCCTATTATAAAACATCTGTTCGTGTTTGTCTGCTGTTGATTGATGATGCCGGGCAAGGCTCTGTGATGTGGCCTTAAATGATTGTTAAGCCGCGGCAGACCAGTATTTAAGACGCGGGCTTCGACGGCTTGGATCTGGGCTCATCGTGTTCCAGCAATTGGCGGAAATGCCTGGGAGTCAATGTAGGACGAACTAGCCAGACAGGTTCACGCCATTCCGAATTTTTTCCAGCGAATCTTAGCTGGTCACTTTTGCCTTTGAAAAACTGATACGGGTTAACAATCTGGATTGAAAGCTAAATAAAAAAGCATCGCGATAAGGGCGCCGATGCCTGTTGCGATGTTTAGATTGACGATTTTGATTTAGAAGAAAATGGATCAGACTAGGAAGTTAATCGTACCAATGGCTGTGGTGTTGGCGAATGCTCTTGCGGAGACTAAAACCGTAGCTGACGATGCTGGCTGTGATAATGGTCGCTAAAATCGCAAGCAACCATGAACCGGACGTGCTAAAGTAGGTGGCGTAACCAAGGCTGAGACTGACTAATGTGATGACGGGAATTAGAATTCTCACAGGGGCTGGATGTAAGAAGACGACACCGGCTAGCCACAGAGCCGCTGCTGTGACCATGGCGTCGACACTGATTGGTGAACCAAAGCTAATACCAAGAGTGGTGATAGCAAGAATTGTTCCCACGGTCAGGAGGAGGACGGCAAAGCCGTTGCTGACGGACCAAGTAAACGTTTTTTTCATCATGATCGCCTCGCTTTCTATTAACTATATTATAGGCTAATTTCGCCTTATGAAAGAAATAATATGCCGACAATTAAGTTTGCAATGTTATGAAAATTGAAAGTTTGTGAACAAATCCTTGAAAGCGTATCCACTATTAGTTAAACTGGCATTAGGCACACTTGATGATGGATGGAGGAAAAATAGTCATGGCAAAAATTTTAGCAATTAACGCCGGCAGTTCAACTTTAAAATGGAAGCTTTTCAGTGTTCCCGAAGAAACGGTAATCGCATCGGGAATGGTTGATCGGCTGGGATTGCCAGATTCCGTTTTCACAATTAAGAAGGCGGATGGTAGTAAATATTCTGAAACTAAGGACCGAATTGATGCAAAAGAAGCCGCTGCAATGGTCTTAACACGGCTGAAGAGCGATAATATTGTGACTCATCTTAGTGAAATCACTGGGGTTGGTCATCGGGTTGTTGCGGGTGGCGAAGATTTCAAAGACTCTGTCGTTATTACCTCGCAAACCTTGAAAAAAATCAAAGATTTATCTGAGTATGCGC
>SKEZ01000802.1_pt1 | contig 20965 bp, 15 predicted proteins | sample 4843881 | NCBI WGS metagenome assembly SKEZ01 (sample SAMN11008796, study PRJNA524170) | human gut metagenome | isolation source: fecal sample from pouch patient p1, p46 | place: Israel: Tel-Aviv | reverse complement strand
CGCATCCGCGTTGGGCAGGCGGGGCGCCAGAACACCACGTCAGCGTACCGTTCCACATCCGGGTCGCCCTGCTCGGCCACGGCGATGATGTACGCGCCACGAGCCTTGACCTCCTCGATGCCGGAAATCACCTTGGCGTGCAGCACATTGCGGCCGCGCTGCGGCGGCACGATGAACACCACGGGCTCACCCTCGTCCACCAGTGCAATCGGGCCATGCTTCAATTCGCCGGCCGCAAAGCCCTCGGTAAAGGTGTAGGCGATCTCCTTGAGCTTCAGCGCACCTTCCAGCGCCACCGGGTATCCCACATGGCGGCCAAGGAACAGGAAGGAGTTGGCATTCACCATGCGCTCGGCGGCGGCCTGGATGGTCTTGGGCTGCGTGTCGAGCACCCACTGGATCTTGCGCGGCATGTCCTTCAGGGAGTCAAGCACCTGATGAATCTCGTCGCGGAACATCGCACCCTTGACCTGCGCCAGATACAGGCCCAGCAAATAGGCGGCGGTGATCTGCGCCACGAAGGCCTTGGTGGAGGCAACGGCGACTTCCGGGCCGGCGTGTGTGTAGAGCACGGCGTCGGATTCGCGCGGAATGGAGGCACCCTGCGTGTTGCAGATGGCCAGCACTTTGGAGCCTTGTTCGCGCGCGTGGCGCAGGGCCATCAGCGTATCCATGGTTTCACCGGACTGAGAGATGGCCACCACGAGCGTACGCGGGGTCAGAATCGGATCACGGTAGCGGAATTCGTGCGCGAGTTCGATTTCCACGGGAATGCGCACCCAGTGTTCGATGGCGTACTTGGCCACCTGACCGGCATAGCTGGCGGTGCCGCAGGCCACGACGATAATCTTGTCAATGGCCTTAAAGTCATGCTGGTCGATGCGCACCTCATCGAGGGTGATGTCGCCGTTTGGGTCGAAACGGCCCAGCAGCGTGCGCTGCACGGCGGCCGGATCCTCGTGGATTTCCTTGTCCATAAAGGAATCCCAGCCACCCTTTTCGGCGGCCGAGGCGTCCCAGTCCACGGTGTAGGTCTTCGGATTCTCAATCACATTGCCGTCGAAGTCGGTAACAATGACCTTATCGGCGGATACGCACACGGCCTGATCCTGATCGACTTCCATGGCGCGCTTGGTATATGCCACGAATGCGGCCACATCGGAGCCGAGGAAGTTCTCGCCATCGCCAAGGCCCACAACCAGCGGAGAATCATGACGGGCGCCGACCACGATATCCGGCTGACGGCAGTCGGTGGCCAGAATGGTGAATGCGCCTTCCAACATGCGGGCCATGCGGCGCACTGCCTTGAACAGGTTCGGCTTGCCCTCTTCCGCAATGATCTTGTCCACGATTTTGCCCAGCAGCTTGGCGGCCACTTCGGTATCCGTGGCGGAGGCGAATCGGTAGCCCTCGGCCTGCAGATCAAGGCGCAGCTGGGAGGCGTTCTCGATGATGCCGTTGTGAATGATGGCGACTTTGCCGTCCATACTGGTATGCGGATGTGCGTTCACATCGCTCGGCTCGCCGTTGGTGGCCCAACGCGTATGGCCGATACCCACGGTGGCCAGCGGCATTGGCTTATGTTCGATGTCTTCGACCAGATTCTTCAGACGACCGGCCTTCTTGCGCACGGTCACTTTATCCATGCCAGATGCGGTCAGCGCCACGCCGGCTGAATCATATCCTCGGTATTCCAGACGTTCCAAGCCTTGCAGACAGACCTCCAAGGGCTTGCCGCACGCCGTTTCCACATTTCCCGCATATCCAACGATTCCACACATGGCTCACCAGCCTAGCGGACAAACATTGCCTGAAGCGAATCCAACCCGCCGCCTTTGCAGGATTGGAACATGCGGGGCCCTAGCCGTGCCCCCGCTGGCGGGGGCTGTTGGCGGAGCCGACTGGGGGTGGTTCCCGCCATATCAGAGGAACCACCCCCAGTTATGCGTTGCATGACAGCCCCCGCCAGCGGGGGCGCAAAAAACGGTTCCCCTCTTCAGGGGGGAGCCAGAGTGCGGACTACAGCACGTGCTGCAGGAAGTCTTTGAACCTCGGTTCGGTCGGATTGTCGATGATTTCGGGGCCGCCTTTCTCCACGACCACACCACCATCCATAAACACAATCTGATCGGCGACCTCACGTGCAAAGCCGATCTCGTGCGTCACGCACACCATCGTCATACCCTCCTTGGCCAAGGAAAGCATCACATTGAGCACTTCGCCCACCAGCTCGGGGTCAAGGGCGGAAGTCGGCTCGTCGAACAGCATGATTTCCGGCTTCATGGCCAGAGCACGGGCGATGGCCACACGCTGCTGCTGGCCACCGGAAAGCTGTGACGGGTAGTAATCCATACGATCGCCCAGACCGACGCGCTGCAACTCGGCTTCGGCCAGTGCGCGTGCTTCACTCTTGGACTTGTGCTGCACATGCACCGGAGCTTCCATCACGTTTTCGAGGGCGGTCATGTGCGGGAACAGGTTGAAGCGCTGGAACACCATGCCCAAGCGGGAACGCTGCGCGGCGATCTCCTTGTCATCCAGAGTCTGCAGCACATCCTGACCGTTCTTGGTCACATGCTTGTATCCGATGAGTTCGCCGTCCACCTCGATCGAACCGCCGGTCAAAGTCTCCAGCTGGTTGATCAGGCGTAGGAATGTGGACTTGCCGGAACCAGAGGGTCCCAGAATCACCGTCACGGTACCGGGCATAACGGTCAAATCGATACCCTTGAGCACGTGCAGTGGGCCGAAGGCCTTGTGCACCTGCACCGCCTTGACAGCGGGAATCACGGAACCGTCAGCCGCCTTGTGCACGGCTGGGACAACACTGGTGATGTCATTCGTAGTCATAATCGCACTCCCGCCTTATGCATTCAATCCGACAAATGTGGTCTGGTTGAGCTTGTCCACGTCATCCTTCGGCTCACCGTCGGTCTTACCCGGCAATGGCGCCTGCTTGCCCTTGGTGCCCACCGGTCGGGCATCGAAGCCCTTGCCGAAGTGCGCTTCGAGGCGGGACTGGCACACCATAAGGATGGAGGTAATCAGCAGATACCAGAAGCAGGCCACGATCAGCAGTGGAATCGGCTTGTAGATACGGTTGGCGATGGCGTTGGTGGCAAACTGCAGTTCGAGGGTGAACGGCACGGCGGTGACCAGCGAGGTGGTCTTCAGCATGCCGATGGTCTCGTTGCCGGTGGGCGGGATGATGATGCGCATGGCCTGCGGCAGCACGATACGACGCATGATAAGCGTGCGGTTCATGCCCAGCGCCTTGGCGGCCTCAGTCTGGCCGGGATCCACGGCTTCAAGACCGGCGCGCACGATTTCGGACAGGTAGGCGGCCTCGTTCAGGGCCAGGCCAATCCATGCCGCATTGAATGCAGTGACCACCACGTTGGAGTCGATGCTCCAGAATTTCACTGAGGTAAAGGGAATGCCAAGGCTGATTTTTGGAATCAGCACGGCGAACAGACCCCAGAAGATGAGCTGCGTGTACACAGGCGTACCGCGGAAGAACCAGATGAAGAACCAGCTGACACCGCGCAGCACCGGATTGATGGACTTGCGCATAATGGCGAGAATCACCGACAGGATGATGGCCACGACCATGGAAATCACGGTCAGGGTGAGCGTGTACTGGATACCTTCAAGTACGTTCTCGTTGAATAGGTACTTCCAGACCGTGGGCCAATCCAATCGCGGATTGGTGATCATGCCCTGAATAAGCATCGCGGCGAGCAGCACCACAATCACGGCGGCCACAATCGGGCCGGGGCGCTTGACCGGCAGCGCCTTGATGCGGTTGGGGATGTTCAATCCTTCGCCGTCGACTTCTTTCTTCGCCATAGTTTGGTTCCTTGGGTGTCTTTGGGCAGCCTGGGCTGCGATAGTTGCAACTAGCGTTGAACCTTAGCGCACAGATGGGGCGCCTGTGTTACATACAGTACGCCCCATCTGGATTGCTTGATGCTGATTGACCGCTGTGTACGCTCAGTCGACGGACGGGTTGATCTCGGCCTTGTCCAGAGCGCCGGATTCCACACCCCAGTGCTGGAGAATCTTGCCGTAGGTGCCGTCGTCCATGAGCTTCTGCATGGCCTTCTGCACGGCATCGGTGGTCTGGGAATCGCCCTTCTTGATGGCGATGGCGTTCGGCACTTCATCGAAGTCCTTGCCGAGCTGTTCCAGCTGGCCCTCGGTCTGGGCGATGGCGTAGCCGACAACCGGGGAATCGGCGAAGAAGACGTCGGCCTTGCCGGTCACCACGGCGGTGGTGGCGTCGGTCTGCTGCTTGGAGGACTGGATGGTGATGTCCTTCTTGCCGTCCGCCTTGCACTGCTTGGCGGTCTCGTTGATGGCGTCCTCCTCGACGGTGCCGGTCTCGACGGCGACGTTCAGGCCGCACAGGTCATCCGGGTTCACGTTCTTGGGGTTGCCTTTGGCCACCGCGTAGCCCATGCCGGCGGTGAAGTAGGAGACGAAGTCCACGGACTGCATACGTTCCTTGGTGATGGTGAACGCGGCGATGCCGAGGTCATACTTGGTGCCGATGGCCGGGATGATGGTGTCGAAGTTGGAGGAGACGATTTCGGTGTCCAAACCGAAGATGTTGCCCAGCGCACGGGCGAGGTCCATGTCATAGCCGATCTGGGTCTTGCCGTCAGCGTCGAGGAATTCGGCCGGGGCGTAGGAAGGATTGGTGCCGATGGTGAGCTTGCCGTCCTTGGTCACGGATTCGGGCAGCAGGGCGGCGATGGCGTCGTCCTTCTTCACGGAGCTGACATCGTAGCTGGTGATGGTGGCGGCATCGGAGCCCTTGGCGGAGTCCGTACCGGCATCGGCCTTGTCGGAGGTGCCGCAAGCGGCGGTGGCGAACAGCATGGCCGAGCTCAGCGCCATGGCCATCATGGACTTCAGTTTGGTGGACTGCATAATCGTTTCTTCTTCTCTCTTACGCCGCTTATGCGGCAACGATCAACGGTTAAGCATATTTATACACCACAGTGCATACATATACAAATAGACTCCCGCCGCAGAGCAACGGGAGTCTTCATAGTAACCGAAACTATTCGACGGACGGATTGATCTCGGCCTTGTCGACGGCACCGGAAGAGACGCCCCACGTGTCGAGGATCTTCTTATACGTGCCATCATCCATCAGCTTCTGGATGGCCTTCTGCACGGCTTCGGCGGTCTTGGAATCGCCCTTCTTGACGGCCACGGCCTCAGGGGTCACGCCAACATCCTCGCCGAGGGCCTCGAGCGTATCACCGGTCTGCTTGATGGCGTAGCCGGCAACCGGCGTATCGGCGTAGAAGATATCAGCCTTACCGGAAGCCACGGCGGTGGTCACATCGGTCTGCAGCTTGGATGACTGGATGTCGATGGCATCCTTACCGTCCGCCTTGCACTGCTCGTTATCCTTGTTGACTTCCTCTTCCTGGGTGGTACCGGTCTGCACAGCCACCTTCACGCCACACAGGTTGGAGGTATCGATCTTCTTCGGGTTGCCCTTCTGCACCACAAACGTGGAACCGGCCTTGAAGTAGGTCACGAAGTCCACGGCCTCCATGCGCTCCTTGGTCACGGTGAAGGAGGAGATGCCGATGTCGTACTTGGAGCCGACGGACGGGATAATCGAATCGAACGTGGAGGAGACGGTGTTTTCCTTCAGTCCGAACACTGCGGCCAGCGCCTTGGACAGGTCGACATCAAAGCCGACCGGGGTCCTGCCGTCCTCGGCCAGGAACTCGGCCGGGGCATAGGAAGTATCGGTGCCGACGGTCAGTGTGCCGTCGCCGGCCACGGAATCGGGCAGCAGCGCGGCGATCTCATCGTCTTTCTTGATGCCGCTGGTGTCGAAGCCTTGCGTGCTGGACGTGCTGGATGAATCTTTGGAATCAGCAGATTTGGATGCAGTGTCCGCGCTATCGCTCGTGCCGCAGGCGGCCACGGCGATCAGCATGGCGGCGCTCAGAGCTGCGGCCGCAGCGGATTGTATTCCCTTGCTTAGAGACATTGGATTTCCTCTCTCCGGATAGTCAGCTGGGCGGGTATGTTTCCCAGATGGCTCCAGAGATTAGGAGCGTTGTGCTACCAAAGCGTTAATCATGGACGAAAAAGTCCGCAACGTGGACAAATCAGTGACGCATGTTGGCATAGCGCATGGCGCGCAGGGCCTCGCGCTTGTCCTGCTCCTCACGTAGAGCCTGACGCTTGTCGAATTCCCTCTTGCCTCGGGCAAGGGCGATTTCCGCTTTGACGCGACCGTCCTTGAAATACAGGCTCAACGGCACAATCGTGTATCCCTTGGCCTCGATGCCGCGAGCGAGCTTCGTGATCTGCACGCGATGCAGCAACAGCTTACGCTTGCGCTTGGGCGCATGATTGTTCCATGTGCCGTTCAGGTATTCGGGGATATTCGCCCCCTCAAGCCACATCTCTCCACGGCGATCGATGGAAACGAACGCCTCGGACAGAGACGCGCGGCCTTCGCGCAATGACTTGACCTCAGTGCCGGTCAACGCCAATCCGGCCTCATACTTGTCTTCGATGGCGTAGTCGTGCCGGGCCTTCTTATTCTGCACGATCAGCTTTTCGCCGGCCTCCTTGGGCATGGGTTCCCTCCTTTCGTGGGTGCAACGCAACATATGAGAATATCATGAACCATCTGCACATACGAACAAGGCCCCAAACGGGGCCTTGCATAACGTAATTCGGTACAGCCGGATCAGTGAACGTACCAGTACTGACCGGGATTGTACAGAACGCGCTGGCTGACGATGAACTCGCCCTTGACGTTCATTTCGGAAATCAGAATCGAGTTGCCGTACACGGCTTCCACCACGGCCACGTGACCGTAGTAGCCATCAGCGCCAGCCACACCCGGCGGGAAGGAGAGAGCCGCGCCAACCTGCGGGCTGTGATCCACCCGCAAACCGTATTGGGGAGCGTAAATGTACCACTGGCCGCCATTGTGCAGGAACGATGGCGTGCCGATGCCCATCTCCTTACGCCGGTTGTACGCATACCACGTGCATTGGCCGGCCACATACCGGTTGCCGACATCACCATTCGAGGTGCCCTGTCCCGTGCTTCCGCCGGCAGACGTGCTGCCACCGGAGGGAGCGGACGGAGCAGGTGCGGAAGGGGCAGGTGCGGCCGAACCACCAGTGCTCTGCTGGCCGCTGCTGACCTGGCCGTTGGCGGTTGCCTGTTCCTTGATGTACTGCTGGTTGTAGGAATCCACCTGAGAAGCGATCAGCACGGTCTGCGCGGCCTGCTTCGCCGACTGGGACTTCAGGCTGGACACCATACCGGTCAGTTCATTGCGCCTGGCTTCGCCCTCCTGGCGCAGCTGTTCCAGAGCATCACGCTCATTTTGCGCGGTTTCCGCGGCGCTCTGAGCCGCGGCGGCCTTGTTGTCGGCCTGGGTCTTCAGTGTGGCGATCTGCTTCTCGATCGCGTCCAGACGCTCGCTGCGGTTCATCGAGGTATTAAGCTCGGTGGCCGCTGAGGAGGCAGCATTAGCCTCGTTACGAGACAGTGCGTCACGCGACTGCATCGAGTTGACGAAGTCCTTGGTACTCGAGGCACCAGTGACCACGCTCATAATCTCCGAGGCATCGGAACCATGCTGCTCTTCACGGGCCAATTGGGCCACAGCGGCATGGGCGTCGTCGTAGTCCTTACCGGTTTTCTCGATCTGAGCCTCGAGATCTTCCTTGTCCTTCTGCGCGGCTTCCAGTCTTGAGGCAGCGGCATCGGCTTCTTCCTGAGCCGTGGCGGCGTCGGCATTGGCCTGGGTGACTTTATCCTGCGCGGCGACGATCTTGTTGTTGGTCAGATCATCCAATTCCATGATCTTGTCGGCCAGTTCGGTGCTCGCACCGGCTAGCTGCTGCTTTAGATGGGCTTCACGCTGCACGGATGCGGCATGCTGGCTCTGCGCATTGACCAAATTCGAATAGGTGTTTGCCCGCGCCGGCTGAACAGGGCTGGCCAGCAGCCCGGCCACGCATATGGCGCTGGCCGCGCATGCGGCCAACACTGGCCTCATCGTTTTCGCCTTAGTCATATAAATCCTTTCCGTCGCAATAGACCACACCATAACATGCGAATCTGGGAACGCCACCCGCAGTGAGTGTGATACGTCTTACGCGCGAAGGTACCGTCGCAGAGAAATGGTGGAGGCAATCACCGAAAGCAGCACCGCCCCCACGACCAGGAACGGGGAAATCAGCAGCACGGTCATCTGATTCACGTACGGAATCCAAGTCACTGATTGAGCCAACCACCCGGTGATGAACACATGCACGATTACCGACAACATCACGCAGGAGAGTATCGAACCGATACCGGAAGCGATGGCGCCTTCCAAGATGAAGGGCAGACGAATCGTCCAGTTCGAGGCACCCACGTACCGCATGATTTCGGTTTCAGTGCGTCTGGATGCTGCGGACATGCGAATCGTAGTACCGGTCAGCAGGATGGCCACCAACACCATTACGCCTGCCAGAACGGCCGTGACCGCAGTGGCGCGATTCAGAATGGCGAATACGGGATCGAAGATCTGCCGCTGATCGGTGACGTCTTCCACGCCCTCCTTACTGGAGAGCACTTCGGCGACCACCTGATACTTGGTGGGGTCCTTGAGCTTCAGCCACAGGGAATCCTGCATGTCGTCGGCAGTCAGCGTACGACCTTGGAATTCGCCATTCGGGTACTGCTTGGTGAAGGTGTTGTTGTAGAAGTCCTGCTTGCTCACATAGTTGATGTTGGACACCACATCGTTGAGCTCGTCGCGGATGGTCTTCTGCAGTGCCGTGATTTCGGCCGCAGACGGCGACTTACCGGATGCGCAGTTGGCGGACTGGCTCGTACCATCCGGGCACAGCCAAACCACGACTTCGACCTTGTCATACCAATCGCCCTTGGCCTTGGTGATCTGGGCCTGAGTAAGCACGGAAGCGCCGATGAACAGGAATGAGATGAACGTGACCAGCATGAGCGAGAGCAGCATGGACAGGTTACGCCTCAGATTGGTTCCTGTTTCAGACAGGATGAATCGCATACGCATGGGCTACTCCTCCTTGCCTTCGCTGGTTGCACTCTGGGATTCGGCGCTCGGCGGCGCAGGTGGGGCTGGCGGAGCCGGCGGCATAGGCACCTCGTCTGCTTGCACTGACGAGGGCTCGGCCTGGTTCGTCCCTTCGCCGTCGCCGACGGACTGCTGCTCAGGTATCTCACCGGCAGCGGACGTCTCCGTCACAGCGAGCGTTTCGGAAACCTCGACTGTCGTACTGCTGACACTTTCCTCGGGATGCAACGAATCGAAAGCCTGGGTGGCTTCGAGGGATGCAGCCTGCTCGTCCAAAGTCAGGCCCTTGCCCCATGTCAACGTGTCTTCCAACGGCGCAAAAGTCTCACCGTAGCGGCCGGTTCGCCCGGAATGCACGGAATTGGCCAGACGTGCGATGCCTTCGGACGGCTCGCCCTCCTCCGGCGCGGCGATGGCGTTGGTCCGGGCATCGGGGATGTGGTTGGCCCTGCCGAATTTAGCTTCGGCCTCGGCATCGGGGAAGTACAGGGCGGAATCGTAGGAACCGTGGGCCTCATCACGCACGATCTTGCCACCGTGCAGTTCGACAACGCGCTTGCGCATCGAGTTGACGATCTCTTCGTTATGTGTGGCCATCACGATGGTGGTGCCGGTACGGTTGATAGCGTCCAACACCTCCATAATGCCCAGCGATGTGGTCGGGTCAAGGTTGCCGGTGGGCTCGTCGGCCAACAGGATCTGCGGGTGGTTCACATACGCACGGGCGATGGCCACGCGCTGCTGCTCGCCACCGGACAGCTCATGCGGATAGTTCTTCTCTTTGCCGGTAAGACCCACGGTGTCCAGCACCTTGGGCACCAAAGACTTAATGGTGGAACGGCGGGTACCGATCACCTCGAGCGCGAACGCCACGTTCTCCCACACGGTTTTGTTGTTGAGCAGCTTGTAGTCCTGGAACACGAAGCCCAGCGTACGGCGGTAATGCGGCACCTGACGGTTGGCGATACGGCGCAAGTCGTTGCCGGCCACACGAATCTCACCGCTGGTGGCCTCCTCCTCGCGCAGCAGCAGGCTCAGCAGCGTGGTTTTACCGGATCCGGATGCGCCCACCAGGAACACGAAGTCGCCACGCTCTATGCTGAGGTTGATGCCATCAAGCGCGGGCCGAGTACCCTTGGGGTAAATCTTGGACACATCGTCCAATGCAATCAAAGCCATGATTACTCCTCGTTCTCGGCAGCACGACGCTGTTCATGACGCCAGCGGATGCCGGCTTCGATGAAGTTGTTGATGTCACCATCGAACACGGCCTGGGTCTGGCTGGTCTCGTAACCGGTACGCAGATCCTTGACCATCTGGTAGGGATGCAGCACGTAGGAACGCATCTGATCGCCCCAGCTGGCCTTGATGTCTCCGGCGAGCTCCTTCTTCTTCTTGGCCTCTTCCTCGTGTCGCAGCACCAGCAATCGGGACTGGAGCACGGCCATGGCGGAGGCGCGGTTCTGAATCTGCGAGCGCTCGTCCTGCATGGTGACCACGATGCCGGTGGGCAAGTGGGTGATGCGCACGGCGGAGTACGTGGTGTTCACACCCTGGCCGCCGGGGCCGGAGGAGCAGTAGGTGTCCACACGGATATCCGTGTCCGGAATGTCAACGTGATCGGTGGCCTCAACCAGAGGCACCACTTCCACAGCGGCGAAGCTGGTCTGGCGGCGGCCCTGATTGTCGAACGGGGAGATACGCACCAGACGGTGAGTGCCGCCTTCCACAGACAGTCGGCCGTATGCATAAGGGGCGTCCACCTGGAACGTGGCGGACTTGATGCCGGCCTCTTCGGCGTAGGAGGTGTCCATGACCTTGGCCTTGAAGCCGTTGCGCTCGCAGTAGCGCAGGTACATGCGCAGCAGCATCTGCGCGAAGTCGGCGGCATCCACGCCACCCGCGCCGGAGCGGATGGTCACCACGGCGGAACGTTCGTCGTATTCGCCGTCAAGCAGGGTCTGTATCTCCATTTGGTCGAGATCCTTCTGAATCTCGCCGATCTCGTTCTGCGCCTCGTCCAAGGATTCCTGATCCTGTTCCTCCTGGCCGAGCTCGACGAGCGTCTCCACGTCGTCGATGCGCTGGGATGCGGAAGTCAGACGCTTGAGCTGCGATTCCGCTGCGGAGAGCTTGCTGGTGATTTTCTGTGCGTTGTCAGGGTTGTCCCACAATCCCGGAGCCGCCGCCTGCGCCTCAAGATCCTTGATATCCGCCTTGAGACGGTCCACATCCAACGCCTTGGCGATGGAATCGTACTTGGCGCGAGCTTCGCCAATCGCCTGGGTAAAGTCAAATTCTGCCATCGTGTCTTACCTTAACTGTTGATACTTCGAGTTTTCTTGGATGTCGCGTCCTCGTTGACAGCCTTCGCACATTCCGTAATGGTTCTGGCACCGCGATGTTGTGATGTCGTAAGAGTGTTTCTGCAGCCGATCAGCAGGCTTTTCTCGTCACTCCTTCTGCATCAGACGCGCTCAACCGCGGGCGCAAATGCACGAAGGCAACGTCAAAGACCTGCATAGATAGCAGGGACAATCAGGGAGCCAAGCATGGCAACAGCCACGACGATGCACACCACGCGCACGATGGTGCGGCGGCGGTTTTCGCGCTGTTGTCGGCTGTCCTGATATTCACTCACGAGGTCAGTAGTGTACTCACCACTTACGACCGCATGATTTGCCGCCCACGCCGCTTCTGCCGCCCGGACCCCACGGGCCCTGCCCCTGCGCCTTGAGGGTTGCGAGGTGGTGTTTCATGGCCACCAGCATGATATGCGTGTCTTCCAGTCCAAGATGCCGTTCGTTATGGGCTGAATCAAGCGCTCCCTGACGCTTGGCATAAGCATCAAGCGTGTTATCACCATAGGGGTGTTCATCGTTGGGCACTGAGCCAGGATCCCATTGCCTGCTCATGGGCAGGGTGTCGATGATGGTGATGCGACCGGCGCGATAGGCTTCGGCGTATCCGGCGACATTTAGCATGAACCAGCTGTGTTCGAAGGTGGCATTGTGCGCCACATATGGCTGCTGGGTCAGGCGCGCGAGCAGACCGGTCTGGGCTTCCGGCCATTCATCGAAAAGCCGATGACCGGCCTTGCTGCTGCGGTCTCGCACATCGATACCTGTGAGTTTGCGAATGAGTTCGTTGCCGAGAGCCGCATTGGCCGGGGGAACACCGAAGTCAAGGCGAGACTGGCCATAGGCGTCACCGGCATCGTAGTAGCCCTGCTCATACGCATAGCCGTTCGCGGCACCGGCTGGGCGCGGACTGACCATGTTCATAAATTCAAAGCCGACATCGATGATGTAGTCGCGAGCCGGATCGGTACCGGTGGTTTCGATGTCGATGCCCATCACCATGTCCACGTCGCGTCCCGGCAGGTAGGCATCACGCCAATCCGATTTGGGCTTATGCGCGGCGGCACCAGAACTTGACGAGTCATTGCTAAACAAGGTGACGCTCCCACCCGGTGCCGTTGCACCGGAGAGGTTGGCACGAGCCATATCCACCCTACCCGCGTGGCTTTGCTCACGCTTGGCCCTGCGCCGTTCGGCTCTGGCGTTGAGAATCGCCGCGGAGCGGTCTTGGATATCGTCGAGGGCGATATCCACAGTGCCGGCAAAACCGTCCGCACCTTCAGCCTCGGCATCAAGTGTGCCTTGATTGGGATCTGCTGTGGCGCTGGAATACGGTTTGAGCACCGCTGCCATGCCTCTCCCCTGCCGTTCACGACTTACCTTCCACAGGTGCCGGCGCTCCCCCGCATCAAGCAAGGTGTTGATGGTGTCGTTCAATCGCCGATTGACATAAGCCAGTGCGCGTGGCAGACGGTAGGATGCGATGATTCGATCAAAGTCAGTCATGAATGCGGTGTTGCATTGCGCGATGATCGGCTCCAAGCGATCGCGCACGGCGTAGTCGGCTTTGAGTGCATCATGGATGGCTTGAGGGGCCGGATTGTCACCGGCCGTGTGGCCAAGTCCGCCAAACAGGTCAAGCGAACGTACCCACCGCCAATCAATGGGGTTATCATCCGCGTCCTTGGTCATGACCATCGCCCACTGAGCGATGTCATCTTTGGCGGTCTCAAGCCAGGCGGAATCGGTCATAATGCAAAACCAAGTTCTTCGGCGGCCTCTGTGGGTACCGGATCGTCGCACCAGAGGTCTTCGAGATTTTCGCTGGTGGTCAGCGAACGGATTTCAGCCTTGTCGATGTATAGTTCGCCGCTCAGGTGATCGGTCTCGTGCTGGAAGATACGAGCCGGCCAACCGTGCAGCTGTTCGCTGTGATGTTTGCCGTCTTCATCGTCCCATTCAGCGGTGATGTCAAGCCAGCGCTTACGCACGGCCTGATAGCCATCAAAGCTCAGGCATCCCTCGAAGAAGCTGGTGGTCTTCTCCCCCACCGGCGTGTACTTGGGGTTGATGATCACATGGAACGGGAACTCGGCGATTTCACGCGGATCGTCCTCATCGTCACGCACATGGTCCTCGACTACGGCAAGCGCCAATCCGAGCCCGATCTGCGTGGCGGCCAAGCCCACTCCAGGCGCTTCGAGCATGGTGGTGTGCATGGTGTCGATGAGTTTGGCAAGCGTGCGCTTGGAAAGTTGGCCATTGTAGGCCACGGTCTGCTGGCGCAGCACTGGTTCACCAGCCTGCACGATGGGCAGAATCTGTTCTTTGCCGCCGGATTTAATCAGACGTTCGACATCGCGGTTAAGTTCCAAGTCTACTTTGGCGTTTTTTCCAAACATGTGTTTTCCTTTGCTGCTCCCGCTGGCGGGAGCTGTCGAATGGAATGAGACTGAGGGCGGTTCCATGCGGTTCAGCCTCATCAACCACTCTCAGTCAGCCTGCGGCTGACAGCTCCCGCCAGCGGGAGCAAAGCCGTGGTGTGTTATAGCGCCAGTTCTTCGGCCACGATCTTGGCGAGGCGGGTGCAGACTTCGTCGGCGTAGGCCTGGGTGGCTGCCTCGGCCATCACGCGCACGAGCGGCTCGGTGCCGGAGGGACGCAGCAGCACGCGGCCGGAGTCGCCCAGCAGCTGTTCCTCATGGGCCACGGCTTCCTGGATGCGCTTGTTGGTGGCGGCGGCCTTCTTGTCGACGTTCGGCACATTGATGAGGGTCTGCGGCAGCTGCGGGAAGTCTGCGGCAAGTTCCTTGAGGCTCTTGCCGGACTTGACGACCTCATTGCACAGGGTCAGGGCAGTAAGGGTGCCGTCGCCGGTGGTGGCGAACTCACGGTTGATCACATGGCCGGACTGTTCGCCGCCGAGGGAGTAATCGCCCTTGAGCATTTCTTCCAGCACGTAGCGATCACCCACGCCGGTTTCCACGGTCTTGATGCCCATGTCTTTCAGGGCGAGCTTCAGCCCGAGGTTGCTCATCACGGTGACCACGAGGGTGTCGTGGTTGAGCTTGCCTTCACGCTGCTTGGCGCGGGCGAGGATGCCCATGATCTGATCGCCGTTGATCATGTTGCCGTCTTCGTCCACTGCCAGGCAGCGATCGGCGTCACCGTCGAAAGCTACGCCCATCACAGCATCGGTGGCTTTGACCATGGCCTGCAGCTGCTCGGGGTGGGTGGAGCCGGCGTTCTTGTTGATGTTGTAGCCGTCCGGCGAGGCGTTGATCACGATGACGTCCGCGCCTGCGCGACGCAGCGCTTCGGGGGCCACCACGGAAGTGGCGCCGTTGGCGCAGTCGGCCACGATCTTCAGGCCCTTGAGCGGCTTGGGCTGGGTCTGGTCATCGTTCAGCGGCGCGATGGTGGAAACCAGATGGTCGATGTACAGGTTGGTGGCGGTGGTCTGGTCGTGGCTCACGCGGCCGACGCCGGCGCCGGTCGGGCGGTCCCAGTCCTGGCCGAGGACGGCCTCGATGTCGTCCTCTTTGGTGTCGGGCAGCTTGAAGCCGCCGCGCGCGAAGAACTTGATGCCGTTGTCGGGCATCGGGTTGTGCGAGGCGGAGATCACCGCACCCATTTCGACGTTGAGCACGGAAGTCAGGTAGGCGATGCCCGGGGTCGGGATGATGCCCGCGTCGATCACGTCGAAGCCGCCGGCCGACATGCCGGCCGACAGGGCCGACGCCAGAAAATCGCCGGAGACGCGGGTATCGCGGCCGACAAGCGCGCGGCGGCGCCCCTCGGGCTGATCGTCCTGCGTGCCGGTATCCCCCAGCACGCGCACGGCGGCGTCGCCCAAATCGAGCGCCAGCTGCGCGGTCAGATCACGGTTGGCCAATCCACGGACACCATCGGTTCCGAACATACGTGGCATGTTCCCACATCCTCGCTTTTCCCAGCGGTTATTACCGTGCACCATCGTACCCGCACCCGGCCACGACCACCCCCGACAGGTCGCATGTCCACAGCACCCGCCACATCCACGCCGCCCCGTGCCGGCATACAGCCGTTTCCGCCCCGCACAACGACCGTATGCCGGCAGCCGCGCAAAACCTGATATATATCTCCACCTCATCGAACAAGTCATAGCAGGTACCGCACGCCAAGGATCCATATACTTGTCCCGTCAGGAATTCTCATCCCATGGCCGGCAGCGACGCGACCATCACCTTGATCCGCTGGAAAGGACAATCAGCATGACCATCCTCTATGACGCATCCGACAGGCGGTTCCATCTCACCAACGGATCGATCAGCTATGTCATGCGCGTGTTCGACGGGGGGCGAACTCGCCCACATATGCTTCGGCCCCGCGCTGCTCGACGGAACGGTCGCCGAGGAGATGGGTCAACCAGCAGGCGCCGACGACCAAGGACACCGATGACGCCTACTCGCTGGAGGACGTGCACCTGGAATACCCGGCGGCGGGTTCCGGAGATCTGAACCCGGCCGCGCTGACCATCACCGACCACCGCGGATCGCATGTGGCCCGGCTGCTGTACGCGGGCCATCGGGTCATCGACGGCAAGCCGGATCTCGGCGATATGCCGTCGACCTACGTCGAGCATCCCGGCGAGGCGAAGACGCTGGAGATCACGCTCGCCGACGAGCGGCTGGGCCTGTCCGTGCAGCTGTTGTACACGATCTACGCCGCGCTGCCGGTCATCACGCGCAGCGTGAAGGTCACCGCCACCGCCCGATCGTCATCAACACCTGGGAGTCCATCCATATGGACATGGACGAGGGCAAGCCGTGCGAGCTGGCCGACGACGCGCACGACCTCGGCGTCGAGATGCTGGTGATCGACGACGGCTGATTCGGCCACCGCGACCGCGACGACTCCTCCCTCGGCGGCTGGTTCCCCGATCCGAGGAAATTCCCGAAGGGCCTCAAGCCGGTCGGCGACCACGTGCACGCCCTCGGCATGAAACTCGGCCTGTGGTTCGAGCCGGAAATGATCAGCCCCGACAGCGAGCTGTACAAGATCCACCCGGAGTGGACGCTGGGCGATCCGAGCGTCGAGCTCAGCGTCGTGAGGCATCAGTATGTACTCGACATGACCCGCCCCGAGGTCATCGACTACCTTGAGCAGAGCATGGCGAAGGTGATCCGCGACAGCGGCGCCGACTACATCAAATGGGACATGAACCGCCAGCTCGCCGAGGTGTACACGTCCACGCTGCCGGCCGAGCGCCAGGGCGAGACCTACCACCGCTTTGTGCTGGGCTACTACGACCTGCTGCGCCGGCTGAACCGCGACTTCCCCGACATGCTCATCGAATCCTGCTGCTCGGGCGGCGGCCGCATGGACCCCGGCGTGCTCGCGTTCGCGCCGCAGGCCTGGATATCGGACAACACCGACGCGATGGAGCGCGTGCGCATCCAGTACGGCACCTCGATGGGGTACCCGCTGAGCATGATGAGCAACCACGTCTCCGACGTGCCGAACCACCAGACCGGCCGTGTCACCGCGATCAAGACGCGCGCCGACGTCGCGTACTTCGGCGCGTACGGCTACGAGCTCGACCCGCGCAGGATCACCGACGAGGATGCCCGCGAGCAGATCAGGCGCCAGATCGCCACGGACAAGCGGTTCGCGCAGCTCACGACGACCGGCGGCTTCTACCGTCTGCTCGACCCATTCGCGCCGGTGCCGGGCTTCGGCATGTCGCACGCCGCATGGATGGTGGTCTCGAAGGACCGCACGGAGGCGCTGGTCGGTTACTACCGTAACCGCGTCGGCGTCGGTCTGATGCCCTACCGCCTGCGGCTGGCCGGTCTCGACCGCACCGCCGCCTACGGCATCGAGGAGATCGGGTTCGACACCAATCCGTGGCGCACCCGTCACGGCGACGAGCTGGAGGAGGTCGGGCTCATGCTGCTCGACCGCTCCAACGGCGATTGGGGTTCGTCCATCCCGACCGGCGACAACCTGTCGCGGCTGTTCCACCTGCAGGCGGTGCAAGACCAAGACTGAGCCGTCATGACGCCACAACGCTGAATGGGGTGGTTCGGCAATGCGCGGACACGCATTGCCGAACCACCCCATTGGGCCGGATTCAACCGCGGTCAGGCGTTCCCGTCACCGGAGCGGCCAGCCCAGCACGGCCGCGCCCTACAGCGCGGCGTTGAAGTCGCGCACCTTGAGCGTGCGCTGCGAGGACTCGACGTTGCCGCGGATGAGGCGCTTGAGCGCGTTGTCGGCGTCCTCGTGGGAGGCGAGCCACGCCTCGCCGAGCGAGACGAGCCCGGCCGGGTCGGCGTAGACCGGGTACAGCCCCTCGAGCAGGGCCTCGGCCATGTGGAAGGTCTTGTTCTTCCAGACCCAGTCGATCACCTCGAAGTACGTGCCGGCGTACGGCTCGGCCAGGTCGGCGCGCGGGGTCGCGGCGAAGCCGCGGGCCACCGCCTCGAGCTGGCTGTTGGTCAGGTCGGCGTTGTGCAGCGCCTGGTCCCACGCCCACGCCTTGGCCTCGGCGGTGCCGCGCACGGCCTTGGCGCCGAGCGCGAACTCGCGGTTCTCGGTCGTGTCGCGCTTGGCGAGCTGCGCTTCGATGCCGGCCTCGTCGAGCACGTTCACCGAGGCGAGCGCGTTGACGATCGTCCAGGTGAAGTTGTTGTCGATCTCCAGGCCGTCGAGCGTGACCGTGCCGTCGAGCAGGCCCTTCGCGTTGGCCGCGAAGGCCTCGTCGCCCTCCTCGCCGTAACCGAGGTAGGCGGTGACGAGCTGGAACTGCTCGTCGGAGCCGGCCTTGGCGGCCTCGGCCAGCTTCCACAGTTCGGCGGCGACATGCTCCACCACGGCGGCGCGTTCGGCCGGCGCGGTGTAGTGCCATGCGGTGGTGCTGATCTGCGAGAGCGCGTAGCGGAAGGTGGTGGACTCGTGCTCGGTGGCGAGCGCGGCCAGCGACGTGTCGATGAACCGCTTGGCAGGCAGCTCGCCGTCGCGGGTCATGTCCCAGAAGGCGAGCCAGATCACGGAGCGGGCCAGCGCGTCGGAGAAGCGATGCAGGTTCTCGGCGGCGAAGGCGAGCGACTTGTCGTCGAAACGCAGCTTCGTGTAGGTCAGGTCGTCGTCGTTCACGAGGATCAGCGCGGGGCGCGGCTTGCCGGCCGCGGCCTCGACCACGGTGGTCTCGCCGTCCACGTCGAGCTCGAAGCGGTCGGTGCGCACGATCGCGCCGGTGGCCGGGTCCTCGTTGTAGAAGCCGACCGCCAGGCGGTGGGCGCGCAGCACGGGGTGCTCGGCCGGGGCGGTCTGGCGCAGGGTGAGCGAGGCGATGGTGCCGTCCTCGTTCTCCTCGACCTCGGTGGTGATCGTGTTGATGCCGGAGCGCTCGAGCCACTGGGCGCTCCACGCCGTCAGGTCGCGGCCGGAGGTCTTCTCGAGCTCGGCCAGCAGATCGGCGAGCGTCGCGTTCGAGTACGCGTACCGGTTGAGGTAGTTATGGATGCCCTCGAAGAACTTGTCGCGGCCGACGTAGGCGACGAGCTGCTTGAGCACGGAAGCGCCCTTCGCGTAGGTGATGCCGTCGAAGTTCACGTACGTGTCGTTGAGGTCGTTGATCGGCGCGACGATCGGATGGGTGGTCGACAGCTGGTCCTGGCGCAGCGCCCAGCTCTTCTCGCCGGAGCTGAACGTGGCCCAGGCGTCGTGCCATTCGGTCGCCTCGGCGGTGGCCAGCGTGGAGGTGAACTCGGCGAAGGACTCGTTGAGCCACAGGTCGTTCCACCACTTCATGGTCACATAGTCGCCGAACCACATGTGGGCCAGCTCGTGCAGCACGGTCACCACGCGGCGCTCGGCCAGCGCGTCGGTCACCTTGGACTCGAACACGTAGGAGTCGCGGATGGTGACCATACCGATGTTCTCCATGGCGCCCGCGTTGTACTCGGGCACGTAGATCTGGTCGAACTTGGCGTACGGGTAGGGCACGCCCCACGTCTTGGCGTAGAACGCGAAGCCCTTCTTGGTGATGTCGAACAGGTAGTCCACGTCCTTCGAGAACGCCTCGGCCAGCGACTGGCGGCAGTACTGGGCCATCGGCACGATGCGGCCGTCCTCGTTCTCGTACTCGGTGTGCCATTCGGCGTACGGGCCGGCGCAGATGGCGGTCAGGTAGGGGCTCATCGTCGGCGTGGTCTGGAACACCCAGCGCTTGGCCGTTTCGGCCGCGTGGTCGCCCAGCGTGCCCGGCGCGGTCACGGCGTCGGCCTCGCTCACCGAGGCGACCGGCATGTTCGAGGTGACGATCCAGCTGGAGGCGGCCAGCACGGAGAAGTCGAACATGGCCTTGAGGTCGGGCTGGTCGAACACGGCGTAGACGCGGCGCGCGTCCGGTACCTCGAACTGGGAGTACAGGTAGACGTTGCCGTCGGAGGGGTCGACGGAGCGGTGCAGGCCCTCGCCGGTGTTGGAGTACCGGCACAGCGCCGTGACGGTGACCTCGTTGTGCTCCTTGAGGCCGTCCAGCGCGATGCGGCTGTCGGCGTAGGCCGTGGCCGGGTCGAGCGCGACGCCGTTGAGCGTGACCGAGCTCACCTCGTCGGCGATCAGGTCGAGGAAGGTGCTCGCTCCGGGCGTGGCGTCGAAGGTGATGGTGGCGGTCGAACCGAAGTTCTTCGCGCCGACCGTCAGGTCGAGCGCCACCTGGTAGTGGATGGGCGCGGCGACGACGCTCTTGCGCTCCTCGGCTTCGATGCGGGTGAGATTGGCTCCTGGCATGCTGCTCTCCTTATGTCTGGAAGGTGTTGGATGGCCGGCATTCGGCCGTTCCCCGAAAGGGAACCAAGAACAAAGGAGACTCCCCGTTGCGGGGAGTCTCGTTCGTGGATACGGTCAACCGTGCATCAGCTTATGCCGATGCCGTTACTGTTCGATGACGTCGGTGGCGATGTCAGCCACGACGGGCACGATCATCGGCTTGCGGTGCAGCTGGCGGGCGACCCATCCGCCGAGCGTGCGGCGCATGATCTGCTGCAGCTTGTACGTGTCGTGCGTGCCGCTCATCATCGCGTCGCTGAGCTGCTCGACGATCTGGTGGCGAACCTTGTCGAATTCGCTCTCGTCTTCGGCCACGGCGTTGAGGTAGATCTTCGGGCCCGACACGACCTCGTTCGCCTCGGTGTCGACCACGACGAAGCTGGACACGAAGCCCTCGGTGCCGAGGATGCGGCGCTTCTCGAGCTCCTCGTCGGTGATCTCGCCGACCGAGTCGCCGTCCACGTACACGTAGCCGCACGGCACGGAGCCGACGACCGCGGCCTTGCCGTGGTACAGGTCGACCACGTCGCCGTCCTCGGCGAGCACCACGTTCTGCGGGTCCACGCCGGTCTTGACGGCGATCAGGCCGTTGGCCACCAGGTGGCGGTTCTCGCCGTGGATCGGCATCGCGCACTTGGGCTTGACGATGTTGTACATGTACAGCAGCTCGCCCTCGTTGCAG
>SKEZ01000788.1_pt1 | contig 21292 bp, 17 predicted proteins | sample 4843881 | NCBI WGS metagenome assembly SKEZ01 (sample SAMN11008796, study PRJNA524170) | human gut metagenome | isolation source: fecal sample from pouch patient p1, p46 | place: Israel: Tel-Aviv | reverse complement strand
TTGATCACCATATCGTAAGCATTTGCTACCGCATCGGTTGGATTCGCTTCTAATTGTTCTGGCGTAAAATCTTTTGGTGAAGTGAATGGGTGGTGCATTGCTGCAAGATTACCTTCATCGTCACGCTCAAACATTGGGAAATCAATCACCCAAAGCGGCTGCCATTCGTCCAAACGAGTTAAGCCAAGATCACGACCTAATTTCAAACGTAATGCGCCCATTGCGTCAGTGGTGGTTTGCCATTTGTCTGCACCGAAGAATAAGATATCGCCAGTTTGAGCTTTCACACGTTCAGCTAATGCTTTCCATACCTCTTCATTTAAGAATTTCGCAATCGGGCTTTGTACGCCTTCAAGACCAGCATTGATATCATTTACTTTCGCCCAAGCTAAACCTTTTGCACCGTAAATGCCAACAAATTGTGTATATTCATCAATTTGTTTACGGGTAATTTCAGTACCATTTGGTACACGAATCACTGCAACACGGCCGTTTGGATTGTTTGCAGGCTCATTAAATACTTTAAATTCAACATCTTTAACGATGTCTGCCACATCAACTAATTCAAGCGGGTTACGCAAATCCGGTTTATCTGAACCAAAACGAGTCATCGCTTCTTGCCAGGTCATTTGTGGGAATTTACCTAAATCCACACCAATGATGTTTTGCCATAAACCATGCACCATGCGCTCCATGATCTCACGCACTTCTGGTGCAGTTAAGAAAGAGGTTTCCACATCGATTTGGGTAAATTCAGGCTGACGGTCTGCACGTAAGTCTTCATCACGGAAACATTTCACGATTTGATAATAACGATCAAAACCAGACATCATTAGAAGCTGTTTGAAAAGCTGTGGTGATTGCGGCAAGGCATAGAATTTGCCTTTATGTACACGACTTGGCACTAAATAGTCACGCGCACCTTCTGGCGTTGCTTTGGTAAGCATTGGGGTTTCAATATCAAGGAAACCGTTGTCATCCATAAAACGACGTACAAAGCTCGTGATTTTCGCACGGGTTTTCAAACGTTGTGCCATTTCTGGGCGACGTAAATCTAAATAACGGTATTTTAAACGTTGTTCTTCGGTATTATTTTGGTTGAAGTCTAGTGGTAAAACGTCAGAAGCATTGTAGATGCGTAATTCTTTCGCTAATACTTCTACTTCGCCTGTCGCCATATTTTTATTAACTTGATTATCAGGACGCGCGATTACTTCACCTTTAATTTGAATACAAAATTCATTACGTAAGCTCGAAGCTGCAGTTAACGCTTCTTGATATTTCGGGTCAAAACAAACTTGTACGACACCATCGCGATCACGCATATCAATAAAAATTAAACCACCTAAATCGCGACGACGGTGAACCCAACCGCTTAATGTTACTTCTTGTCCAATATGGTTGCGGTTTAATGCACCGCAATAATGTGTACGCATCATTTCTATATTCCTTTCATTTTTCTAAAAATGGATAATTAACGCGTTGATTATACGGAAAAAGACGTGCCTTTTAAATTGAAAAGCGAAATTTATTTGATCCTTTAAAAACTTTCACTAAAATGACCGCAGTTTTTTGCATTTTATCTAAATAAATGCCCTCTCAATACAACAACAGAACTCAATCATGATGAAAGATACAATTTTTGCCGCCCCGATCGAAAAACTGGGCGATTTTACTTTTGATGAAAGCGTGGCGGAAGTTTTCCCCGATATGATTCAACGCTCGATTCCGGGCTACTCCAACATTATCACGGCGATTGGTATGTTGGCTGAGCGTTTTGTGACGGCTGACAGCCAAGTCTATGATTTAGGCTGTTCACGCGGTGCGGCAGCTCTTTCTATGCGACGTAATATTAAACAACCTAATGTGAAAATTATCGGTGTCGATAATTCTTTGCCAATGGTGGAACGCTGCCGTCAGCACGTTGCGGCTTATCATAGTGATGTACCCGTAGAAATTCTTTGCGATGATATTCGTCAAATTGAAATTAAGAACGCCTCAATGGTGGTGCTCAACTTCACATTGCAATTTTTACCACCAGAAGATCGTGTAGCCTTGCTCACCAAAATCTACCAAGGTTTAAACCCAAATGGTGTATTAGTGCTCTCTGAAAAATTCCGTTTTGAAGATGAAAAAGTGAATGAGTTGCTTATTGACCTCCACCACCAATTCAAACGTGCTAACGGTTACAGTGAGCTTGAAGTGAGCCAAAAACGCACCGCACTTGAAAATGTAATGCGTACTGACTCGATTAACATCCACAAAGAGCGGTTAAAAAACATCGGATTTTCACACGTCGAATTATGGTTCCAATGTTTTAATTTTGGCTCAATGATTGCAGTGAAATAATCATAACCCAATCAATAATCTAAAAAATAAGGGCGTATCAAATACGCCCTTATTTGTCACCAATGCTTTATAGCCCTTTTAAATCCTTATCCAATAAACGAGCTAGCAACAAAATACCGTCTTTAAAGCGATACTCTGCATATTCCGCTTGTGCATAATGTTCACCTTTCCCTTCCGCAAAGAAATAGTCTTGGCTTGGTAATTTAGGAAGCCGACCACCTTTATAACGAATTGGTAAATAAACATTTGGTGTGCAATGTTTAAAATCTGTTGGTATCTCTGATTGCTCCTCACAAAATGTCGCAACATGATTTTTATCAAGATGAACAAGGATATAAGCTTTTTTCCCCGAAGGACTTGATTCATCTATACCAGTGGTTTCAGTGGTTTCATTAGATTCAACGGCATCAATAGGTTCATTGCTTTCAAGAGATTCATTTGATTCAGGTAAAACCTGACTTTGCTGAAACTCAGATAAAATAGCGTAATTCAATACCATATAATCGCCTTGCATCAATGAACGAGGATCCACAGGGGCGATTTTTAAGACAATAGGCTTACCGGTAGCCAGCACATCTTCAAATTGCTGCACTTTATAGTTCACCGCCCCCAATAACGCAATCACAAAGACGCCAACAAGCCAAATCGGTGCTTTAAAAACAGGATGGTTTTCGACCGCACTTTGTGAAGGCGCTTTATAACGTGCATGCAAGAATAAAGTAACAATCGCAAAAATAACGGCAAAGCTTACTAGCAATACCCCTTTATAGAGTAATGGGATGCTCAATTGGTAATAGAACCCACCTAAATAAACAACAAAGGCAAATACCAAAAGACCGAAGAACGCACGGCTGTCCGTCCAATAAACAAGCAATAATAACGCTGTTAAATATAAAATGACGGGTATCCCAACAAAGCCTAATGCAAACAAGGTTAATACTAATAAAATTAACACTGCTTCTGTGTGTTTGGATTCACTATGCTTATTCATTAGTACATAGACAATTAATGGTAATGCACAGATAAGCAGATATAAGATATGGCTAACATCAAACTGGAAGTGTGACCAAAATTGTCCACTTAAAACTTGCAACACATTATCAAGACTCATCGAGTCTGCTGGCATGACATCACTTGAAACATCTGTATCAATAAGGCCATAATCTACCCAAGGAATCGTCATATACGACGGCACAGAGATCCATAGAGAGAATAATACTGTTCCCCAGGCAATAGGCTTTAAATGAATTCGCGCTGATTGATTAGGTCGCATGACCCAATAAAAGAGTACAATCGAACTCAGGAGCTGGATTTTATTAAACCATGCGTTATTAAACCATGTGTTATTCAAGCTGTAATTATGGAAATATAGATTATAGGAAATTTGCCAAAAAACGAGAAGCTGGGTAACCAGAAGAATTCTCACTAAAGAATTCGGCATCAATTTGTAGCTAACGATAATAATAACTGGAAAAATCAGTGCGGAGATAAAGATACCGAAATTTGAATCCTCGCTAAATTCATATCCTAATAAAAGAAAAAAATCATCAAATTTAACAAGCAAATAGAATCCTAAAAAACTGTTTGCGATTAGAAAAAATAAACCTGCTAAAATTGTAGTGTATTCATTTTTATCTTTATTTAAGGTAATCGACCAAGCTATACCAAATAAAAGAATACCAAAGATTAATGCACCAGATTCTGATAAACCTAAAGCAAAAAAGAACCAAACGCCTATAGTAACGACAGCTATCAATAAGGCAACCACCCATAATATTGAAATCGCCCAATGGAATCTCTTATTATTTGGATATTCTTGTTTATAGCGTTTCACTAACCACTTGATTGCCATGACAGTGAAAGTAAAGCCAATTAATCCTAAAACCACCCCCTCTTCTACACCACGAATCAAAAGAGATGCCAAAAAGCAATAAGCGCCAAGTAAGGCTATGACTGAAATAATTAAATTAATAAAATCAAAGCGATATTTGTGATATACATAAAGTGCGATTAAGGCAGGAATAGCAATTAGCAAAGAACTGAGTGATGAACGACCAAGCTCACCCCAAGCATAAGCATAAAAGTACACATCATAAATTACTATTAAACCGAATAAACTGGCAAAAGTCAGTACTAGAAATACTTTGGGTAAAATGCGCCAATGTTGATCATGAAAAGTTTTACTGAATAATTCCGATATCACAAGTAATCCAGCATTAATCAACACGGCATAACACATTGAGTTATGCGAGTTTTGTTCATTAAATAAATAAAACGCAACATTGGCGGTGGCGGCAAATAATAATGCAGAGGCCACATTCGGAAATAATAATAAAAATGGAAGTTGGCAAAGTGTCCAAACAGCAAATAACTGCCATACATCGGCCCCCGTTTGATAGGTTTGGCCGACTAAGGCAAATAAACCGCCAATCAAGACAGAAACAACAAAAAAGAGGCTATATGTCTTCCACTTTAATTTTTCTGTGGCTTGTCGACGACTCTCTCGAATAAAGCAATAAATACCTAATACTACTGTCACCACAAGCAATGTCTGTAAGCCATAAATTTTGGCTAAATCAGAAAAATAATCTAAATTAGCTGCAATTAACGTGATTACGCCACTCGTTAAAAACCCTACGGTTAATAATAAAAACAGTAAATTTAAATAACGTTGCCAAGAAAGATTAAAAAGGCCAGTTGTATTCATTCATTTTTTCCTTTTTATAAAAAGATCAGTATTATCTTAGCATAATAGTAAGGTAAATAAATAACTTAAAAAATGTAATGTGATTTACCCGAGTTTCGAAGATTAATTCGCGCCACATCGCATTTTATGGTAGAATTTTTAGCCTGAAGATATACATGGGATAACAAAATGCAAATTTTACACACAATGCTTCGAGTAGGTGATTTAGACCGCTCTATTAAATTTTATCAAGATGTTTTAGGTATGCGTTTATTGCGTACGAGTGAAAACCCAGAATATAAATATACGCTTGCATTTTTAGGTTACGAAGATGGCGAAAGCGCTGCAGAAATTGAATTAACATACAACTGGGGCGTAGATAAATATGAACAGGGTACTGCATATGGACATATTGCTATCGGCGTTGATGATATTTATGCTATTTGTGAAGCAGTTCGTGCAAGTGGTGGTAAAGTGACTCGCGAACCAGGCCCAGTTAAAGGTGGTACAACCGTTATTGCCTTCGTTGAAGATCCAGATGGCTATAAAATTGAATTTATCGAAAATAAAAGTTCAAAATCTGGTCTAGGCAATTAATTAAAAGTGCGGTTGATTTTTTCGCTCTTTTATAACGCAGGGTTACCTGCGTTATTTATTTTAAAGGATACAATATGTCCAATTCTCAAGAAATTCCTTATCACCACCAATTAAAAAATCGTTTTCGCGGCTACTTTCCTGTCATTATTGATGTGGAAACAGCGGGATTTGATGCAAAAAAAGATGCGCTTTTAGAGCTTGCAGCAATCACCTTAAAAATGGATGATAATGGCAATTTACAACCTGATCAAAAATGCCATTTTCATATTGAACCATTTGAGGGGGCGAATATTAATCCTGAATCGCTCAAATTTAATGGGATTGATATTCACAATCCATTGCGTGGTGCCGTATCTGAATTAGACGCAATCACAGGATTGTTCCAAATGGTGCGTCGTGGACAAAAAGATGCAGAATGTCAGCGTTCTATCATCGTGGCACATAATGCGGCTTTTGACCAAAGCTTCGTGATGGCTGCGGCTGAACGTACGGGTGTAAAACGCAATCCATTCCACCCTTTTGGGATGTTTGATACGGCAACGCTTGCCGGTTTTATGTTTGGGCAAACGGTACTCGTCAAAGCATGCCAAGCGGCAAAAATTCCTTTTGATGGCAAACAAGCACACTCTGCGCTATATGATACTGAACGTACCGCAGAATTATTTTGCTATATGGTCAATCATTTAAAAGATCTCGGGGGATTCCCGCATATTGCTCAAACAGATGAAGCGGAAAAAACAGATGAAAATCAGACCGCACTTTAATTTTTAAAATTTTTTAGAAAAAAACTTGCAATCGTTTTCGCTTTACCGTATTTTAAAAAGTAATTCAATTTAGTTATCTAAATAAGAGAGTTTCCAATGAACTTTATCCTTCGTCACCATCATCGCCATTCAACTGAATAATCTTTCAGGCTGTTGGCGTGCTTGGAAGATTTCTTCCGAGCTGACAAGATAAAGATCAAAAAAATCTTACCCCTCGGAAGGCAACTTTCGAGGGGTTTTGTTTTATTATTAATTTACAGGAGTTTATTACTATGCGACATTTAACCTTAAATCAATTTTCTTTTATGCGACCTTTTTCTTTTAATTAATCAATAAGGAACAACAATATGTTATCGAATCCCGTTGTTATTTCAATTGTCGTGCTACTGGCGTTAAGCTTGCTGCGCGTAAACGTGGTTATCGCACTGGTGATTTCCGCTCTGACTGCAGGCTTATGTGGTGACTTAGGTTTAGGAAAAACCATTGAAGCCTTTACAGGTGGTTTAGGTGGTGGTGCTGAAGTAGCGATGAACTATGCCATGTTAGGTGCGTTTGCCATTGCGATTTCAAAATCTGGCATCACTGATTTGCTTGCCTACAAAATCATTACCCGAATGAATAAAACACCAACCGGCAAAAATTTAGCTTGGTTTAAATATACGCTACTGAGTATTTTACTTTTATTCGCTATTTCATCCCAAAACTTACTCCCAGTGCACATTGCGTTTATCCCGATTGTTGTGCCGCCGTTACTTTCTATTTTTAACCGTTTAAAAATCGACCGTCGTGCAGTTGCTTGTATTATTACCTTCGGTTTAACGGCAACCTATATGATCTTACCTGTCGGTTTCGGGAAAATCTTTATTGAAAGTGTTTTAGTTAAAAATATCAATCTTGCTGGTGCATCACTCGGCTTACAAACTAGTGTAGGTGAAGTTTCTCTTGCTATGCTTATCCCTGTTTCAGGTATGATTCTTGGTTTACTCACTGCGGTGTTTGTTACCTATCGCAAACCGCGCGAGTATGTTGTGACAACGACTGAACCAACTACAACTGAAATTGAACAACACATTGCGAACATTAAACCTATTCAAATTACCGCTAGTGCGGTTGCTATTGTCGCGACTTTTGCCACACAGCTTTTCACAAGCTCTACAATTATTGGTGGTTTAGTTGGTTTAATCATTTTCGGTGTATTCGGTATCTTCAAACTCAAAGAAAGTAATGACATTTTCCAACAAGGCTTACGTTTAATGGCGATGATCGGCTTTGTTATGATTGCTGCTTCTGGTTTCGCTAATGTGATTAATACCACAAGCGGTGTGAAAGAATTAGTTGATGCACTTTCAACCGGTGCGATTCAAAGTAAAGGCGTTGCGGCATTCTTAATGTTACTCGTTGGGTTATTGATTACCATGGGTATTGGTTCTTCTTTCTCAACTGTACCGATTATTACCTCAATTTATGTACCACTTTGTCTCTCTTTTGGCTTCTCACCACTTGCGACAGTCGCTATCGTAGGTGTAGCAGCAGCATTAGGAGATGCGGGTTCACCGGCTTCTGACTCAACACTTGGGCCGACATCCGGTTTAAATATAGATGGTAAACACGACCACATTTGGGATTCTGTTGTGCCAACCTTTATTCACTACAATATCCCATTATTAGCGTTCGGTTGGATTGCAGCCATGACCCTTTAATCGTTATAATCCCTGCATACATTATGCGGGGATTTTTTATGTCTATTCAATCATTACTCAATACGCTCGAGCAAAAAGTACAGCAACTGACTCAAGCCTATCAAACTGACTCTGATAAAAAAATCAACGCGAAATTTAACCGCACTTTATTTACCGAAGATTTTGAAACCGTCGGTTTTTATCTCAAAGAAATCCAGCAAAGCTTAACGAAGCTATGCAGCCTTCCCCATCAAAATGAAGAACAAATTGTATTTATGGTTGAACATCTTTTAGGCCAATGTACCGCATTGACTGAAGGCATGAATCGCAAGCATAAAAAAGCTATTCAACCGAAAAAAATGGAACAACCACTTACAAGCAGTAAATCACAGCACAGCATTCATCGACTTCCGCCAAGAGAGCGTCTAGAAAAATATTATGAAGCCTTACAACAACTCACGGAAAAATACGAAGAAGCTAAAGCACAAGCGAATACGGCTCAAACAGATATTCAACGAGATGTACATAAGCAAACAGCCACAATTTATTTAACACGTCGTCAAAAATGTTTAGAAGCCATTGAGACCTTAGAAGAATACCTTGCCTTCAAAGAAGCACAAGAAAGTGCGGTCAAAAAATAAGATCTTTTTGAAATAGACTGAAAAGCAAAAATCCCTAAATCTTCCGACTTAGGGATTTTTTGAATTTGATGGCGGAGGAAGTGAGATTCGAACTCACGGAGGGCGTAAACCCTCGCCGGTTTTCAAGACCGGTGCCTTCAACCACTCGACCATTCCTCCGTGATTTAAGCGAGGTGAATAATACGTTTTTTCCCCCACCCCGTCAAGCAAGAAAATAAAAAAATTATCTGACTGACTACTTTTAAATCACAATGTTTTAAAAATACACAAAATAAAAAACGGAACCTACTGGCTCCGTCTTTATTATTGAGATATTACTCTGCTTTCGCTTGTGTCGCTTCAGAATAAATATGACTAATTGCACTATGATGGCCTGCGGCGCCTTTACCGTTAAAGTAATAGCGAGACTCCGTCCATTCTACAATTGGGAATGGTTTAGACTCTTCATCTGGTGCTTTAGCTAATGTCATCGCTGCTTTAGTGTGTTGTACCGCTGAAATGGTACCTGCACGACCAGTGAACACATAAGAGCGAACAAACTCTGTTTTCTCTTGTGGTTCAACTTCTGTCGTTGCAACTTGAGCAACAGGTTCTGATTTATGATGCAAGCGTTCTAATGATTCTTGCACTTTCTGTTGAACCGCTTCATTTGCCGGTTGAGTAATGAAATCTAACGCTGGTTGTGCTTCAACTGATTTCTCTTCCACGACAATACCTGTTGCCGGCGTAATTACACCTTTTTTCGTTTTTTCTTGCTCAAGCAATTCATCCACCGATAAGAAATTATTTTCTTTCGGTGCATTCACAGCAGAATAATCGATGCATACTTTACCGCTTGCTAATTCAGGCGAAGCAACTGCCGCAAATAATGGCATTGGTGACTTCACTTCATTACGACGACGGCGTTGATTATTCGATGTACGTAAATGACGTGGAGTACGACGCTGACGTTCTTGACGTGGTTTATCTTCAGCATTATCAGCAACATTGTTTTCAACCACTTCATTTTGAATAGTCTCAACAACGGGTACTTCAACCGCTTCAATAACATTCTCGTTTACATCAGTTGCATTGTCATCAATACGAACACGTTTACGTAAATCACGACGTTGACGACGCTCTGCTACCGGTTTCTCTGCTTTTTCTTCTTGACGATTATCATCAGAAACATTAGCAAAATTAACCGCACTTTCAGATGTCACTTCTTCATTCGCGTTACGACGATTGCGACGATTATTCACACGCTCGCGAGTTGGACGCGCATTTTCTTCATCTGTATTTTTCGCATTATCGTTGTTTTCGTTATTGCGAGAACGACGATTATTACGACGATCTTGATTACGACGATTATTACGGTTGTTGTTACGATTGTTGCGGTTGTTTTGGTTTTTCTCTTCTTCTTTTGGTTCAGAAGCAAATAAACCTTTAATTGCGGCAACAATTTTTGCAAACAATGACGGTTCTTCTGATTTACGCTCAACTGGTGCTGGTGCAGCCGTTGGGATCGATAGAGATACTGCTGCACTTTCCATCACTTGCTCAGAGGTCACTGCTGCCGTTTCGATATTGCGAGAAACAAGAGACTCTTCTGGTACAAATGTATCGTCTTGTGCATCATGGAATTTCGTTAAGTTATAGCTTAATTCATTTAGCTCTTCGCCTTCACGAACACGGAATACGCTGAAATGTGGCGTTTCCATTGCTTCATTTGGCACCACGATAATATCAACATCATGACGTTTTTCGATGCTATGAACGGCTTTACGTTTTTCGTTAAGTAAGTAAGACGCAATTTGTACAGGCACGATAGTGTGTACTTGTTTGGTATTTTCTTTTAACGCTTCTTCTTCGATTAAACGTAAGATTGAAAGTGATAAACTTTCGTTATCACGCACTTTACCTGTACCTTGACAGCGTGGGCAAACATGGTGAGAAGACTCACCTAATGATGGGCTTAAACGCTGACGTGACATTTCCAACAAGCCGAAGCGAGAAATACGGCTGATTTGAATACGTGCACGGTCTTGACGCACGGCATCACGGATACGGTTTTCTACTTCACGCTGGTGACGAACAGGTGTCATATCAATGAAATCGATAACCACTAACCCACCTAAGTCACGTAAACGTAATTGACGAGCAATTTCATCTGCGGCTTCAAGATTCGTATTTAATGCGGTTTCTTCAATGTCACCACCACGCGTTGAACGCGCCGAGTTGATATCGATCGCCGTTAACGCTTCTGTCACATCAATGACAATTGAACCGCCAGAAGGTAAACGCACTTCACGTTGGAAGGCTGATTCAATTTGTGACTCAATTTGATAGTGGCTAAATAACGGCACTTCACCTTGATACAGTTTCACACGATTGATGAAATCTGGACGTACAAGTTTGATGTGTGCTTTCGCTTTTTCAAATACTTTCGGGCTATCAATTAAGATCTCACCGATATCACGACGCAAATAATCACGGATCGCACGAACGATCACATCACTTTCTTGGTGAATTAAGAACGGCGCCGGACGGCTTTGTGAAGCTTGTTTGATCGCTTCCCAATGATGTAAAAGTACTTTCAAGTCCCATTGTAATTCTTCTGGTGATTTACCTACACCCGCTGTACGCACGATAAGACCAACGCCTTCTGGTACATCTAAAGAACTCAATGCTTCTTTTAATTCGATACGTTCATCGCCTTCAATACGGCGAGAGATACCACCTGCACGCGGATTGTTTGGCATAATCACCAAATAACTACCTGCAAGGGAAACAAAAGTGGTTAAGGCTGCGCCTTTATTGCCACGTTCTTCCTTGTTCACCTGAACGATCACTTCTTGACCTTCAGTCAAAATATCACGGATATTTGGACGACCTTGGAACACATAATCAGCAGGGAAATATTCGCGGGCAATTTCTTTTAAAGGAAGGAAGCCATGGCGCTCTGCACCATAATCCACAAAGGCAGCTTCTAAACTCGGCTCTACGCGAGTGATTTTCCCTTTGTAAATATTCGCTTTTTTCTGTTCATGACCCGGACTTTCAATATCCAAGTCGAATAAACGCTGGCCATCGACCAACGCAACGCGCAACTCTTCTTTTTGAGTCGCATTGATTAACATTCTTTTCATTGTCAATTTCTCGTTTGAATTATCTAAAATACCTTGAAAATTAACCGCACTTTACAGATTGACTGACCTTAGCCATCGACCTCGTGTTTCTCGCGAACAGTCAATCTCACGACTGTGTGTTGCTGGGTGCATTGATAGCATACTCAATTGTTATCTAAGACAATTTTCGTAAAACAATGCGGTGTGTTAATTACGCATTGCAAGGAAGCGTTAACCTTCAAGAAAAATATGTTGATTATCAATGTCTTATGCCATTCGCTGCATTGAGTTTTGACCAACATACAAAATCGCTTTCTAAATGCCAAATTTTAGGCGCAGAAAGACGCTCTATTATCCACATTCAGGGCTAAATTAGCAAGGCATTCTTGCTATTATCACCAGGGATATTGTGATATGATTCAGCCCAATTTTTAAAGGACAGATTCAATGACTGAAAAACAAGAAAAAATCATCAATCAATCCGTCAAAATGCTCACGATTTCTGAGGATGAAGCAGGACAACGCATTGATAATTATTTATTGGCAAAATTAAAAGGTGTGCCAAAAAGTTTGATTTATCGCATTCTGCGTAAAGGCGAAGTACGTGTGAACAAAGGACGAATCAAACCTGAATATAAATTGCAAAATGGTGATGTGGTGCGTGTACCACCAGTTCGTGTTTCTGAAAAAAATACCGCGCCGATTTCTAAAAACTTGAATAAAGTCGCCTCCCTTGAAAGCCATATTATTTTTGAAGATGATTGTTTATTAGTATTGAACAAACCTTCTGGCATTGCGGTTCATGGCGGGAGCGGCTTGAATTTTGGCGTGATTGAAGCCTTGCGTGCATTACGTCCTGAAGCCCGTTTTTTGGAATTGGTTCATCGTTTAGACAGAGATACATCAGGTATCTTATTAGTAGCGAAGAAACGCTCTGCCTTACGCAACTTACACGAACAACTTCGTGTTAAAACGGTACAAAAAGATTATCTCGCACTGGTACGTGGACAATGGCAATCTCATGTGAAAGTCGTACAAGCGCCTTTATTAAAAAATGAGCTGGCCAGTGGTGAACGCATCGTTAAAGTCAGTGAGCAAGGTAAACCTTCAGAAACCCGATTTGCCATTGAAGAACGCTATCAAAATGCGACCTTAGTAAAAGCGTCGCCTGTAACGGGAAGAACCCATCAGATCCGAGTTCATACTCAATATGCAGGTCACCCAATCGCGCTGGATGATAAATACGGTGATAAAGAATTCGATAAATATATGCAAGATCTCGGACTCAATCGTTTGTTTTTACATGCATTTTCTATTCGATTTGAACACCCTAAAACGGGCGAAACATTACGTTTCAATGCACAACTAGATGAAAAAATGAAAACAATTCTGAAAAAACTGCGTGAAAGCAAAGAGATAAACCCATAGACAAGAAAAATGTTTATTGCTATATTTGGTGATGGAGACAACTCGTTTCTATCATTAATTAACATATAACAACAAAGGATAGCAAAATGGCAAAAGGACAATCATTACAAGATCCTTATTTGAATGCGTTACGCCGTGAACGTATTCCTGTTTCGATTTATCTCGTTAATGGGATTAAATTACAGGGTCAAATCGAATCATTCGACCAATTCGTGATTTTATTAAAAAACACTGTTAATCAAATGGTGTACAAACACGCTATTTCAACTGTGGTTCCAGCACGTTCTGTTTCTCACCACAATAATAACGGCGGTCATCATGCAGCACAAACTTCTGACGCTGCAGCGGAAGTAGAAACACAAGCAGAATAATTCTGTTCAATGAATGATTTCATCAATTTAAGTGCGGTTGAAAATTCACCAGAAATTTCAACCGCACTTTCGTCATCTAAAACAGGCGACAATAGCCAATCGGCAAAAGATAAAGCTGTCGTCGTGCATGTTTTCTTTTCTCAAAATAAAAACATTGAAGATCTGCAAGAATTCCAACTTTTAGCGGAATCTGCCAATGTTGAGATTTTACAAATCATCACCACAAGCCGTGCTACACCACAAGCAAAATATTTTATCGGTGAGGGGAAAGCACAAGAAATTGCGGATGCAGTAAAAGCCTTAGATGCCGATGTTGTTTTGGTGAATCATCAATTAACCCCTGCACAAACCCGTAATTTAGAAAGCATCTGCCAATGCCGAGTGGTGGATCGCACTGGGGTAATTTTAGATATCTTTGCCCAACGAGCCCGATCGCACGAAGGGAAATTACAAGTTGAATTAGCTCAGCTTAAGCATTTATCCACTCGATTAGTCCGCCGAAAAACAGGTTTAGATCAGCAAAAAGGTGCGGTTGGATTACGTGGTCCAGGGGAAACGCAATTAGAAACGGATCGCCGTTTAATCAAGGTGCGTATTGCGCAATTGCAAAATCGTTTGGCAAAAGTCGAAAAACAACGCAACCAAAATCGCCAAACCCGACAAAAAGCGGATATTCCGACCATTTCCTTAGTTGGTTATACCAATGCGGGAAAATCGACACTATTCAATTTCATCACACAAGCCAATGTCTATGCCGCGGATCAGCTTTTTGCCACTCTCGATCCCACATTAAGGCGTTTACAAATTCAAGATGTTGGTACAGCCATTCTCGCCGATACCGTTGGTTTTGTTCGCCAACTCCCCCATGATTTAGTGTCCGCTTTTAAATCTACGTTGCAAGAAACGGTAGAAGCCAGTTTACTCTTGCATGTTATTGATGCAGCAGACGCTCGAAAGATCGAAAATATTGAAGCGGTGAATTTAGTATTGGAAGAAATTAAGGCTAACAAAGTACCGGTATTGTTGGTGTATAACAAAATCGATTTATTGGAAAATGTAGCGCCCCATATTGAATATGATGACGAGAATAAGCCCGTTGCCGTTTACCTTTCAGCACATTCAGGTGAAGGATTAGAACTGCTACTTGAAGCCATTAAAGTGCGGTTGAAAAATGAGATACTTTCTTTCACCCTCACACTGCTCCCGCAAGAGGGCAAAATTCGCCATGCGCTCTATCAATTAGATAGCATTCGTCACGAACAAATTTCAGATGAAGGAGAATTTATCCTCAATGTACAAATTGATAAAGTCGAATGGCTCAAACTTTGTAAACAATTCCCTAAACTGTCAGAAATTATTTACTAATACCGTATTGTTTTAATTTATTGGCGATCGCCGTGTGTGATACGCCTAATCGTTGTGCCAATTTTCGCGTACTTGGATACTGAGCATAAAAAGCACGCAATACACTCGCCTCATATTGTCCCATGATCTCATCCAGGGTTTGCTCACCAAAATCATCCGCAGAAATGACCGCACTTTGTACGGGTTTTAAATTTAAACTTTCAATATCAAGCTGATTATTTTTCGCTAAAGAACAGGCGCGATACAAGACATTGTAAAGCTCTCGTACATTGCCTTGCCAAGGCTGCCCTTTCAAATAATTCAAAAAATCAGCATCATATTGTGGCATTGGAATCTTAAGCTGCGTGCTAATGTCTTGTAAAAAACCGTCCGTTAAAGGCTGAATATCTTCAACTCGCTCACGCAAGGGTGGTACATTTAGTGCTAAGACATTTAAGCGATGGAATAAATCACTGCGCAATTTCCCTTGTTCTAACAGCTTTTCCATCGGTTCTTGTGAAGTACAAATCACCCGAACATTTGCATGATGTTCTTTTTCTTCCCCCACTCGACGGAAAGAACCATCCGTTAAAAAACGCAATAATTTTGCCTGTAAACTTAATGAAAGCTCGGCAATGCCATCTAACAACACCGTGCCTTCGTTAGCATATTCAAAAAAACCGATGGTTTCACTGTCACCCACTTTACGCCCAAACATTTCGCTTTCCGCATCTTCATCCGGCAGGCCTGCACAGTTTACTGCAATGAATTTTTTCTCACGGCGCAAGCTCGCAAAATGACAAGCTTTGGCTAATAGATCTTTACCCGTGCCCGTTTCACCCTGAATTAAAAGCGGCACATCAAACATCGCAAAACGTTGTGCATTTTCGACCGCACTTTTCATGGAAAGGCTTTGAGTGACAAAGCAAGAGAACGGATCTTGTGGATTAAATGTCAGCATAAAATAAGCTCTGTTTTATTAAATGATGCCGATATGATAGGAAGTTTATTGATATGTGTAAAGATTAATTTACATATAAAAAGGGCAATCCTTGACTGCCCTTTTAGATGATTTTTTAAGTTATTTTTTCACTGCACGATCAAGCTCTTGAGCAATGATTTCCATGCTTTCTAAACCACCAAACGCAAGATACCAATTGGCTGCATCAAGGTACACAATGTGTCCATCTTTATACGCTTTGGTTTGTTTGATGATATCGTTATCCAATACTTTTTGTGCATTGTTGGCTTTTTCTGTAATGGCCGCTGTACGATCCACTACGAGTAAAAAGTCTGGATTTTTTTCTAAGATATATTCAAAACCAACGCTTTGTCCATGCGTAGACGATTTGATGCTGTCATCAATCGGTTTAAAACCAAATTTTTGATACACCATGCCATAACGAGAACCATCACCAAAAGCACTGATTTTACTTTCATTAACCAACACCAATAGTGCCGTTTTACTTTGTGCGTCTTTCGCAACTTGCGCGACTTTACTGTCTAACGCTGATAATTTCTCTTTTGCTACATTTTCTTTGTCAAAGATCTGTCCAAGTGCGGTCACATTTTGTTGAAAACTTGGATAATAATTTGTGTAGTCATTTTCAACATTAAATACTGGTGCGATTTCTTTAAATTTGTCGATCATTTTTTCTTGACGTTTAGACGCAATGATCAAATCTGGATTAAGTTCGTTAATTTGCTCCAATGATTGTTCTTTCAAATCACCAACATTTTTATATTTTTTGTCTGCAAATTCTGAAAGATAGTTTGGAATTTTTCCGCTTTGTGGGAAGCCCACAATTTTATCTTGCACACCTAATGCACGAAGCGTATCAGCTGCACCAAAATCGAGAACTACCACTCGTTGTGGATTTTGTGGTACAACCTGTTTTCCAGCGGCATTTTCAACGGTAATATCTGCAGCTTGTGCAATACCAGTAAATGCAAAGAGTGAAAGTGCTAAAGTTGATAATGTTTTTTTCATAAAGATTTCCTTACTTATCTAAAATAAACGGCAATTTTATGGTCGTCGATATCCTGAATTGGAATCGTCATGTCATAAATATCTTGTAATACGGTTGATTGCATAATGTGGTTAATCTCGCCTTGGTGCACTAACTTTCCATTTTTCATGGCAACAATGTAGTCTGAATAACAAGAGGCGAAATTAATATCATGAATGACAATCACCACGGTTTTATTGAGTTCTGTCGCTAATTTACGTAAAACTTGCATGATCTGCACAGAATGTTTCATATCCAGATTATTTAATGGTTCATCCAACAAAATATAATCCGTATCTTGTGCAAGTGTCATCGCAATATAAGCGCGTTGTCGCTGCCCACCACTTAAGTTATCGATATATTGATGACGAATATCATCTAAATTCATATAGGCAATGGCATTATCAATAAAAGTGCGGTCAGTTTGGGTTAAGTTTCCTTTGCTATAAGGAAAACGCCCAAAAGCGACTAAATCTTCAATGGTTAGACGCAAATTAATGTTGTTAGTTTGCTTTAAAATCGCAAGTTGTTTCGCAATATCGCTACTTTTCTTACGATTGAGCAATTCACCGTTGAGATAGATCTCGCCACTATCAGCATTCAACAAACGGCTCATAATAGACAGCACCGTACTCTTCCCCGCGCCATTCGGCCCGATAAAAGACGTAATTTTCCCCGTAGGAATGGTAACGGACACATTATCCACCACCTTTTTGCTTCCGTAACTTTTAGTAATATTGCGAATTTCTATTGCCATTTTTTGTTTGCTCTTAATAACAAATAAATAAAGTACACACCGCCGACAAAATTAACGATGATGCTTAATGTCGTGCGGAAGGTAAAAATATGGGTCACTAATAATTGCCCTAAAACCAAGGTTATGATGGAAATTAACATCGCGGCAGGAATGAGTACCTTGTGACGATAATCACGAACAAATTCAAAGGTCACATTCATTACCAATAACCCAAGGAAAGTAAGTGGGCCAACAAGTGCGGTCGACACTGACGTTAAAATTGCCACGAGAATTAACAGGACTTTTAAGGTCTTTTGATAATCGATCCCTAAGTTAATGGCATTTTCTCGCCCTAACGCCAACACATCAAAGCAATGCCAATATTTCAAACTGAAAACAATCGTCGCCACTAAAATGGCTAATGCGACCCATAAGATTTGAGTATTGATTCGGTTGAAACTTGCAAAGCCAATATCTTGTGCGATCTGAAATTCATTTGGATCAATCAACACTTCCATAAACGTCGTTAAGCTACCAAAGAAGGTGCCGAAAATAATCCCGACAAGCAACAAGAAGAAAATATTTTGGTTTTCTTTCTTAAACAGGAAGTGATAAAGCACTAATGAAAACGCCATCATTAATCCCGTACACAAGACAAACAAGGCAATCGAATTCATTGAAAGCAATGTGCTTGAACCGAAAAGGAAAATAATCGCCGTTTGAATCAGTAAATACAGCGAATCTAAACCCAAAATACTCGGCGTGAGAATTCGGTTATTCACAACCGTTTGGAAAATCATCGTAGCAAGTGCAATTGCTGCGCCTGTAATCACAATCGCAATTAAGGATAAGGCACGATTTTCCAAGGCATATTGCCAACGGTTTGGTAAGTTGTAGCCTAAATAAAGTGCAAGAGAAACAATGGCTAACAACGACAATACAATCAGTTGAGAAGAAGATTTCTTAGCCATTTCTATACCGCTTTAATAATAAAAATAAGAAGATACCACTGCCAAATACACCAACCACGGCATTAATGGAAATCTCATAAGGATAAATCACACTTCGACCTAAAATATCGCAGAATAAAACAAATACGGCACCTAGCAAGGCGGTATGAGATAACACTTTCTTCAAGTTATCACCTAAATAAAGTGTGACGATATTCGGAATAATTAACCCCAAGAAAGGGATCACGCCAACAGACACGATAATAATCGAAGACACCACCGCCACAATGAGCAAACCGAGATAAAGTACCTGGTTGTAATTTAGACCTAGATTAACCGCAAAATCTTTCCCCATCCCGACAATAGAAAAACGATGCGCAAATAAATAAGCCACAATGAGTGTAGGAATACTGAAATACAACAATTCATAGCGACCAGACATCACAAGAGAAAAGTCCCCTTGTAGCCACCCGGATAAGTTTTGCAATAGATCTTCTTTATAAGCGATAAAGGCGGTAATTGAACTGATGATATTACCAAACATAATCCCCACTAAAGGCACAAAAATCGTGTCCTTGAATTTCAAACGGGACAGAATCGTCATAAATAACAATGTGCCAAGGAAAGATACAATCACCGCAATGGTTGTTTTTAACAACATTGAAGCTGTTGGGAAAAACAGCATCGCCATTAAAATGCCTAATCGTGCGCTGTCCATTGTGCCCGCAGTGGTGGGTGAAACAAATCGGTTTCGACTGAGTTGCTGCATCACTAAACCACAAATACTCAAGGATGCACCAGCAATCAAAATACTGATTAAGCGAGGCACGCGACTAATTAAAAAGATCTGCCATTGATTACCTTCAAAATTCAGTAACCCTTGCAAATTAACTGTACTTACCCCGAGAAAAAGTGAAATAAAGGAAAGCACGATCAACAGAAAAATCAGATAACGTCGCTTAATCATAATAAATGAGAATAATTCTAAAATGCAAAAAGGATAGCATATTGAAGGAAAAGAGAAAAGATGAAGTGCGGTTAGTTTTAAGTTAATTTTTTATGCCTATAAAAAATGCGGTCAAATTTGACCGCAATTTACTTTCTAGAATCTTAACATTCTTTCCGCTTCTTTGGCGCGCACTAAGAATTGTTTACGTTCTGCCGTTGCCATTCCACTGCTGGTACCCGGCAATTTAACTGTTAGCGGGTTCACCGCACGATCATTAATATGGAACTCATAGTGCAAGTGTGGGCCGGTTGAGATCCCCGTATTCCCTGTTAATGCGATACGCTCCCCTTTCTTCACAGCTTGCCCTGCTCGAACTAAAGCACGACTTAAATGCATGTACACCGTTTGATATTCACGACCATGACGTATCACCACATAACGTCCTGCACCACCGGCCTGATAAGCCACTTTTTCCACCACACCATCAGCTGGTGCAATAACTGGTGTACCTGGTGCAACAGCAAAATCTACCCCTTTATGTGGGCGAACTCGTCCCGTTACCGGATGGCGGCGATTTGGGTTAAATGGTGACGAAATACGTGCTTGGCGTTGTAATGGATAACGCGAAAAGCCTTTACCAAGAGTTTCCCCTTGTTTATCGTAGTAACGACCATTCGCCGCTTGAATACCATAGTAACTCTTACCATCCGCCATAATATGAATCGCTTCAACGTTACCTTGGCCCGTTAATTTATCGCCTAAATATTCGCGAGACACTAAAATCGCAAACTTGGTCCCTTTACTGAGTTTCTGGAGACTTACCTGCCATTGTAATGCCGAACTTAATTGGCTGATTTGACGACCATCCAAACCTAAATCACGTAAACTTGAAGCAAAGGATCCGTTAATCGTGCCTTTTAGCACCTCTTTCTTCCAAATACTTTTCTTCTCTAAGATTTGGCGTTTAAACTTGCCGTCTTCAGTGCGCTCATAAATGCGCTCTTCTTTTTCAGATACCAACCAGTTTAAATACTCCAGTTGGTCTTCTTTATCTAAAATCCAATAGAACTGTTGACCTGCGCGAAGCGTTTTTAATTCAGGATACGCGGCAATCAAATCTTTCGCCGTATCATCTTCTAAACCGGAAAGCTCTAATACATCTTTTAATGAATCGCCACGTACTACGGTATGGCTAAATTGATCGGTAATACGTAATGCTTGATCAACCACATCTAAAATACCACTCAGTGCATCTTGAGCATCTTTTGGTAAATCATTGAGATCGTCAAACTGCGGTTTGATTTCATCGACTTCATCATCTTTGGCTTGAAGTTCATCATCATAAGAAGTTGCATCTTCCGTATTAGCATGTTGTTTCGCTTCAGGATGTTCACCTTCTTGAGATTGAGGATTGCCCGATTCTGTTTTTTCAGGTGTAAGAGATTGATATTGAACGTTATCCACCATCTCTGGCTCAAGATTACTTTGCAGAGAAGGATCATAGTCAGCGGTATCTTTAAAGGCGAGGAAAATTCCCGTTAAAATAAGCAAAAGTGCGGCAAAAAAAATCGCTGCTTTTAGGCGGGATTTTCTTTTCCGTCGATCTCTAGCTAATTTAACGTGTTGCAAAATAGATACCTTTAAAATGAATAAAAAGCTTTTCGCTCTTCAGACTACAAACT
>SKEZ01000780.1_pt1 | contig 21371 bp, 15 predicted proteins | sample 4843881 | NCBI WGS metagenome assembly SKEZ01 (sample SAMN11008796, study PRJNA524170) | human gut metagenome | isolation source: fecal sample from pouch patient p1, p46 | place: Israel: Tel-Aviv | reverse complement strand
GACCGGAACCGCCTGCGCGCCAGGCTTGGGGGCATGCGGCTGGGCCGAAGTGTGCTGACGTGCCGCAGGGGCAGCCGGAGTCGGCCGCGCCGCGGGTGTGGCCGGCGTGGCCTTCCTGGAACCACCAGCCGGCTTGTTGTCGGACTTGCCGTCGGCAAACGCCGCCTTCAGACGGCGGACCACCGGCGCTTCCACTGTAGATGATGCCGACTTGACGAATTCGCCCATATCCTTGAGCTTGGCAAGGACGTCCTTGCTTTCGACGCCAAGATCCTTGGCCAAATCATACACGCGTGCTTTCGCCACTAATATTTCTCCTATCTGGACCGCGCATATGGAGGCGCGGTCAATGTTCGATTGTCGAGAGCCTACCCTGTCTCATCGTGCGACCATGATCGTGCTACCTCGTTCTGTAAAATCAAGGCATGGCTGCAGAAGGCGGCCACGCTCGGATTCCGTGACCAGCATACTCGTGCCGGTGGATGTGCGTGGCGACACGGCCCCATCACGCGCCGGGGCCGCGGGCGATGATGCCCGCGGCCCCGGTGACGATACCTCGTCGGCCGCCGGACGGCGCCGCCATGCGGTGCCGCGGCGCGTCGGCGTCACTTGTCGGCTGCCGCCGTCTTCTTCGCGTGCGCCTCGGCGGATTCGATGCCGATCTTCCAGCCGGTCAGCTTGGCGGCAAGACGGGCGTTCTGCCCCTCCTTGCCGATCGCCAGCGACAGCTGGTCGTCGTGGATGAACGCGATGGCGGTCTTGTTCTTCTCGCTGATCACCTGCACGCCGGTCGCGACGGCCGGGGACAGCGCGGACGCGACGAACTTCGCCGGATCGTCGGACCAGTCGACGATATCGATCTTCTCCGGGCCGAGGTTCTCCATCACGGCGCGCACGCGGGCGCCGCCGGGGCCGATCAGCGCGCCCTTCGGGTTGACGCCCTCGGTGTTGGCCTTGACGGCGATCTTGGTGCGGGCGCCGGCCTCGCGGGCGATGGCCATGATCGACACCGCGCCGGACACGAGCTCGGGCACTTCGCGCTCGAACAGCTGGCGTACGAGTTCGGGGTGGGAACGGGACACGACGATCTCCGGCCCCTTGAGCCCGCGGGCCACGTTCACCACGTAGACGCGCAGACGCTCGCCGTGGCGGTAGCGCTCACCCGGCACCTGCTCGCGGCGGGGCAGGATCGCCTCGACGTCGCCGATGGCGACATGCACGTTGGTCGGGTCCTTGGCGTCCTGCTGCACGATGCCGGTCACCAGCTTGCCCTTCTGGCCGGAGAATGCGCCGAACACCCGGTCGTCCTCCGCCTTGCGGAACAGCTGGGTGAACACCTGGCGCGCGGTGGAGGCGGCGAGACGGCCGAAATCGCGCGGGGTGTCGTCATACGGCTCGCCCAGGGTCGGGGCCGGATGGGGGTTGTCCTCGGTCGGTTCGGTCGGGATTTCGTCCTGCGCCCACACGGTGAAGGTGCCGGCGCGGTTGTCCAGCTCCACGCGGGCGTGCTTGGAGGCGTGGGACGTTTTGAGATACGCAAGGCGCAACGCTTCCGACAGTGCCGCATCCAGCGTCTCGGGGTCAATACCTTGCTCAGCGGCGAGCTGATGCATTCCTGACAGGTCCAGTTCCATGGGTCAAGACCTCCTATTTGAAGTTATTCCGAGCGCTAGGGCCCTGATGGTCACAGTCAGATATTAGTGTAAGTGCTTATGCAGACACGTCTTCGGGATTCAGCGCGCAGCCAAGCGCCGTGCAGGCGTGTCCTCGCCGCCGCACTCTCGATGGCGATGGCGGCCGGGCTCGCCTCCTGCTCGGCGCCCCGGTATGCGGGCAGGGCCGAATCGGAACAGCGGATGAGCCCCTGCGAAAGCGCGTATTCCACGGCGACGGAGGTCATGAGCACGCTGCACGCGGACGGCTGGCAACCGCTTGGCGCGCGCTATGCGGCCGCGCTGACGGCGCAGGACCAGTGGATCGACGTCGCCGCCGAATGCACCGATCGCTTCGACGAGGGCACGATCCGTGCGGCGCAGTCCCGGCACCTGTTCCGCTCAATCGCCGGCCGGCTCGGCATCGAAACCGGCGGCGGCGAAACCACCCTCTCCGACGTGTCCGCCCTGTCCGGCACGGATGTGCTGGATATCGCCGGAACCGTGCTCGACGGCATGGCGCTGGCGGAGGACCGCGCCGGATTCTCCGCGGAGATACTGACGGCCCGCGGCGCGAGCGGCGCTTCGCTCGCCCTGTCGAACGGGCACAAGACCACCGGCGAGCGCCTGATCTCGCTGGCCGGGACCAAGCCGGCCGACGACCCGCGGCAGAAGGTCTACGAAGTCGGCGCGCTGCTCGCTAATCCCACGACGGCGACCGACCCGGCCAACGGGCTGCGCGCCTCGACGCTGGCCGTGATCGAGGCGAACTGCGCGCGGGAGGAACTCGCCGCCGTCTCCGGCGAAACCGGGCAGACCGGGCAGACCGGAACCGACGAGGCATCCGGCACGTCTGGCACGTCCGGCGACTCCGGCACCGGCTCGGGCAGCTCCGGCGACTCCGCATCCTCCGACACGGCGACCCGGACCGATGCCCTGCGCACGCTCGCCCGGCTGATCGGCTCGCGACTCGATCTCGCCTTCGAGGCCGGATACCCCGCCACCGACCACGCGCTGTTCGACGACTGACCGTGACCCTCCCGGCCCCGGGGTTTCCCTCCCGGAGCCGCCCGGAGCCAGCCAAAACACCCCAAAGAGCTGTCCGAAACTACGCGCCCGTCGAATCGCGGGCCACCACCTGGAACGGCACGTGCCCGTGCATGACGCCGTCATCGGCGCCATCCCCGGCATTGGCGTCGATCATGCGGATCATCCGGTCGATGACCTCCCGCGCCATCGCGGGAACGTCCATCCGCACCGTGCTGATGGACGGATTGGAGTACTCGGCGAAGGGAATGTCGTCGAACCCCATGATCTTCGCGTCCCGGGGCACCACGATGCCGTGGTCGGCGAACTCCCTCAGCGCGCCCATCGCTATGGTGTCGGCCAGACACAACACGCCGAGCGAACCGTCCCACCGTTCGCCGGGCACGCGGTTCAGCAGCTCGGCCGCGGCCTGCCGGCCGCCCTCCAGCGTCCACACGCATATGATGCACTGGTCCCGTTCCAAGGCCAGCCCATGCTCCTCGAGCACGCGCGCGATCGCCGCCAGGCGCTTGGGGCCGAAGCCGTTGCCGCTGGCCCGCGCCGCCTCCTGATCGTCCGGATGGGCGGCGCCGAGCACCACCACGCGCCGGCATCCCGCCAGCACCAGATGCTCGGCTGCCGCGGCGGCCCCCTGCGCGCATGCGGTGTCCATGGAATCGACGTTGACGAACGATTCGCAGTCGCCGATGACCAGCACCGGCCTGCCGGGATTGTGCTGCGCCACCTGGCTTTCCGTGATATTGGGCGCGTCGAGGATGACGCCGTCGTAGATGAGTCCGGGGCCCGGATTCAGGGCCCGCATCTCCTCCTGCTGGGACTGCAGGGACTGCCTCACCACCACCTGGTACCCCCGCTCCAGCGCGGACTGGGTCAGGTATTTGGCGACGCGGGCGTGGAACGGCACCTCGAAATCATCGACCACGATCTGGATGATGCCGCTGCGCCGGTTGCGCAGCATGGTCGCCGCCACGTTGGCCTGGTACCCCATGCTCCGGGCCACCTGCTTGATCCTGGCACGGTTCGCCTCGCTGACCTTCGGCTTGTCCCGCAACGCGTTGGACACCGTCATCAGCGAGAACCCCGTGGCGCGGGCCACATCCGCCAGCGTGACCGGCCCGGACACCCCGGCCGCCGGCGGGGTACCCCCTTCTTGCACCTGATCGACCATAGCCTTCATCATAATCACCCCGTCACCGGCCTCCCGGCCACCGCGTCGCCCCCGCCCAAGCTCAGGCGGAGGGACTCACGCCGGCCGCCCCGCGGCGAGACGGATCGCCTTGTTGCGGGCGCAGTAGACCGCGAGACACAGCGAATACCCGACCACGCCAAGCAGGTCGGCGGTCAGCAGCGAAAAGACCATGCACGCGCCGAGATACGCCATCACCCCGCGCGACACCGTGGCGGCCCGCGCAGCGCGATCACGATCGGCACCACGCCAACGGCCGCTACCACGAACCCGTATATCTGCGCCACGTAGATGACCGAGCTGACGCTTTCGGCCCCTTCGCGCAGCAGCCCGCGGCTCCCGAGCACCGCGTAGCTTTCGCCGCGGAACCACCCGGCATACATGAACACGGTGATCGCCGCCATGACCACGTCGTACGCGCCGACAGCCAGCAGCACCGCCCGTTCGGCGGTCCGGGACAGCGCGCCGCCCTTGAGGCCCTTCTTCTCCAGGCCCACGGCGAGCAGCAGCGGGATGATGATCGTCAGCGGCACGCTGATGACCACGAAGATCAGCGTGTGCCACAGATCACGCCAGAACAGCGAGAAGAAGTACGAGTCCGGGTCGAAGATGCGCGCGAAATTGCCCAGACCGATGAACTGCGGATCGCCGATCATGTTCCATTCGGTGAACGCCAGATAGATGCCGAAGACGATGGGGATGATGCCGAAGATCGCGAAGATGATGAAATGCGGGAGGATGTATGGCATGGCGTGCCATATCGATTCGCGCCGTTTCATCGAATTCGAACGCCGTTGCTCCAGCGACGCCCCGATGGCCGTTGCGCTCATGTCAAACCTTTCTTGTGATGATCGTGACGGTGCCATTGCCGTATGAGTCATGTTGTCGCTCGTTTCCTGACCGCTGCGCGATCACGTCTGGTCCTGGATTTCGATCTGGCCCTTGATCGTCTTGTCGAGGGCCTTGAGACCGTCGTCGAGCGTCAGGTTGCCGTACACGATGTCGTTGTAGAGGTTCCATGCCGTCACCGCATACCCTCCGTAGAGGTAGTTGGACGTTCTGATGACGTCGCGCTCCTCCTGGGAATTGGTGAAGCTGGCCTGGATGAGCTTCTGGTATTCGGGGTTGTTCAGATCGCGGTAGGCGGGCGAGATGGAGCCGACGTAGGCCCAGTCCATCCAGTGCTCGTACACGTACTTGATGAACTTCGCCGCGGCGCGGGAGCGCTCGGGCGGCCGCTTGGGGTCCTTGATCTGCATCCAGTTGTTCTGGTACAGGAAGTTGGAGAAGTTGTCGGTGCTGTACTGCAGGGTGTTCACTTCCGCGATGTTGTCCTTGCCGAGGGTCTCGGCCATGTTGCCCTGGCCCCAGGTGCCCAGCTGGGCGAACACCGCGTGGCCGGATCCGAACGCCTGCATGCTGTCGACGCTCAGCGGGGCCACCACGCCGGACTCGACGGTTTCGCGCAGGGCCTGCATCGGCTTGCGCCACGCGTCCGAGGTGGCGTCGTCCATGCTGGTCTCCAGCGTGCCGCCGGCGCCGTACAGCAGCGACATGAACGCCCATGGCAGGTTGCCGTACGCCATGCCGTAGATGTCCTTGGGCAGCACGCCCTTGAGCGACTTGACCTCGTCGATGGTGACGAAGCCGCCCTCGATGATGTGCTCGAGATGGTACTGCTCGACCAGCGACTCGTTGTAGTAGATGGCCATCTGGTACATGTACAGCGGGATGCCGTACGCCTTGCCGTCGAACATGACGTTGTTCCACGCCTGGGGCAGGTAGTTCTTCTCGTTGAGCTCCGGCGCCACCTTCTGCCAGTCCTCGATGGTGTTGAGGATGCCCTGGGAGTGCATCACCGCCGTCTTGAACTGGTTGGCGATGACCAGGTCGGGGATGCTGTCGCCGATCAGGCCGTTCCAGAAGTACATCACCTTGGCGTCCGCGGTGGAGCCGCATCCGCCGACCTCGAGCAGCATGCCGATCGCCGCCGCCGCGCAGGTCAGCGGTCTGACGATGCCTTTCGACACCCGCGACCACCATGTCGCGGACCCGCTGCGTGCGTTTCCTTTCATAATTCCTCCATTACCGTGCGGCCGTGAGGGGTTCAACGGCGAATCCCTCCGGCGGCCGACTCGTTCTTTCTGCTTGTCTTCATGACGATGATCCACCGCCGCGATTCCCCACCGTCATGTCCGGGGCCGGCGCATAGCCGCCTCCTTACGCCTGCCGTTCCAGAATGATCATGGAGACCGCGTGCGCAGGCATGCGCCACGTCACCATCGTCTCGCCCTTCTCGGCGGATACCACCCGGTCCGGCTCGTACCGTTCGAGGGCGTCTGCCCGCTTGATCCGCTCGTACCGCTCCCCTCGCGGGTAACGCGGGCGCCCCTCGGCCACCCACTGCGCGTAGGCGTTCGAGTGGTCCGCGTCGATGCGGTAATGGGTGCACCGGTACGAGCCGGGCGCCAGACCGGTCACCCGCAGTTCGACCTCGCTCTCGTCGTTGCGGTCGATGTCGTCGCAGTGCGCATACACCAGGATCTGCACGGCGCCGTCCGAGCGCGACGCCAAGCCGGAGACCACGGTCTGCGAGCCTTCGCCGGTGTACTTGCGCGGAGCGGCCAGTCCGAAATCGGCGTCCACGGCCCGGTCGACCACGATGTCCGCGACGGCGTCGCTGCATAGCCCGATCGCGTCATCGCCCATGCGGCTCAGCAGCTCGAACGCATTGAACACCGCCTTGTTGATGCCCTGCGTGGAGAAGGTGCGTGTGCCGGCGAAGCACTCCTCCTGCGGGAACATGAACGCCCATGCCAGCGGGCATACGCGGGATCCGTACCGGCGCCCCAGTTCGAGGATCTGACCGTATGCGGCGGCGACGTACGACGCGTAGTACTCCGTGTTGCGGAACCGCATGTTGGCGTTGTCGTTGAGGCCGCCGGCCGCCCAGGTGTCGGGGTCGGCCTCGGAGAGCGCCACGTCGAGGCCGGCGTATCCGGCCTCCGCCATGAGCTGCAGCCCGGTGCGCACCTGGTTGACGAGGTTGCCAACGCTGGGCACCGCCTTGGCGACGTTGGGGTCGGCGAAGAACTCCGCGCCCTTGACGTGGAAGGTGACGAAATCCAGACGGGTGCCGGTCTCGCCGCCGCACGCGTTGGTTCCCGTCTTGCAGTGGCGCAGGAACGCCTGCATGGCCTCGCGCCCGGCGCCCTGGTCGAACACGCCGGCCACGGTCGGCCCGCCCAGCCTGGCCTGCGGCAGGACCCCGTGGAGCGCCTGTTCGGTCACGTCGAACAGCCTGCAGTAGTCCTCGATCGTTCCGGACCAGTAGAAGATGTCCGGCTCGTTCCACAGCTCGAAATACCATGAGGCGACGGCATGCGCCCCGTAGCGCTCGGCGAGGTGGGCGGCGGTCGCGCGGATCAGATCGGCCCAGCGGCCATAGTCCTTAGGCGGGTAGCTCCAGCCGATCTCGCGGTAGGAGCCCATGCCGGCCCCGGAGGGAAAGTCCTTGTACCGGGGTCGGCCAGGTCCTCCGGCATGAACCCCAGCTCCACGAACGGCAGGTTGCCCGATTCCAGGATCGCGTCGAGGATCAGGTCGTAGTAGGTGAAGTCGTAGACCGCATTGCCTTGCGCGTCCTCGTGGTACACGTTGGTCGAGCCGAATTTCGGCGAGCCGACGCAACTGCCGTTGCAGAAGGTGAAATGCGTGCGCACATAGTACGGGGCATCCCCGAGGGCGCCGAATTTTCCGAGCAGTTCCTTGCCCTCCGGCATATAGGTGTAGTTGCATTCGTCGTATCCGATGAATCGCCACGCATGATCCATCGCGCCGACAACGGTGCCGGCATCGACTTCGATATGTCTCGTCTTGCTCAAGACGTTCTCTCCTTAGCACGTAGTTCAACCGCGAACCAGGTCCATCGATTCGGCGCTCAACTTCGGACGCTTAACGATAAACTAATGACTAGTTTAACGTTATTTCTTTTGCTGTCAAGTCGGACTCCCCTCTTTTTGGAATTCGCATGGCGCCCATCGCTCGCAGCCGACCGGCGAACGCTCCCGAATCACACCCGTTTCCCGATCCGAGGGGCAGAATAGCCCCTCCGTCGCCTTCATTCCGCGATCTGAGGGGCATCCGGACGCGGCCCCGCATCCCAATTCCAAAGGATCCACACCGCAAATGGCGCAATGGGAGTTGTAACATGCCCCTCAGATCAAAGAACGAAGACGACGGAGAGGCTATTCTGCCCCTCAGATCGAGAATCGATGGAGATACTGCGTCTTTGCATGGAACACGATCCCGCGGGATCGGAATGGCGCCCCGGCAAACGCATCGGCAACGGCTCTGCCGCATAAAAAAACCGGATGCCGGGGCAAACCCCGGCATCCGGTCGTCGAACGCGCCGATCAGACCAGCTGATGACCCGCCGCGCAGTACAGATCCCACCAATCCTGGCGGTCGAGATCGATGTCCGCGCCGGCCGCGATGCGCGCGAGCCGCTCGGGGTTCATCGTGCCGGCGACCACCTGGATGTTGGCCGGGTGGCGCAGTATCCACGCGGACGCGATCGCGTCCTTGCTGACACCGTATTTGGACGCCTTGTCGGCGAGCGCCGCGTTGAGCTCCGGGAAATGCGGATTGTCCACGAACGGGCCGTATTCCGTGCCGGACTGGAACGGGCTCCACGCCTGGATCGTCATCCGCTTCAGGCGCGAGTACGGCAGGATGCCGCCCGTGATGTCGGCGGCCCCGCCGCCTGCCCTGTTGAAATGGATCTCGGCGTCCAGCATCTGCGTGTGCATGAGGCCGAACTGCAGCTGGTTGACCTCGAGCGTGACGCCGAGCGCCTGCTGGAGCATCTCGATCTGCCACGGCCCCATGTTGCTCACGCCGAAGTGGCGCACCTTGCCGCTGGCGAGCAGCTCGCCGAACACCTCGCCGACCTCGTCCGGGTCGACCAGCGTGTCGATGCGATGCAGCAGCACCGAATCGACGTAGTCGGTGCGCAGGGCCTCCAGCTCGCGGTCCAGCGAGGCGAGCAGATGCTCGGCGGAGTAGTCGTAGCGCAGCCCGTCGCGGTTGTCGTCGCTGCGCACGATGCCGAATTTGGTCTGGATGAAGATGTCCCTGCGCGCCACGCCGACCGACGTCCACGCCGCGCCGAACGCCTCGGAGCTGGCGTGCACCCGGTGGGCGGAGAACCCGTAGATGTCGGCCGTGTCGAAGAAGTCGACGCCGGACTCCAGCGCCTGGCTCACCACGGCCTTGGACTGCTCGGCGTCGAGCGCGTCCATGCGCATCACGCCGAGCGCCACGCGCGAGGCCGTCATGCCGCTGGTGCCGATCCGCTGTCGTTTCATATGATGTTCCTTTCCGTAGTGTCTGTGCCGTAATGCCCGTGCCGCCGGGGAGCGGCCGTCACTTCACGTGGATCGCGGTCCAGGAGACCGGCGGCAGGGTCACGCGCACGGTGCCGGATGCGGCGTCGAGTGTGGCCGTGTCGTTGGGGCGCGGGGTCACGCGGGTCTGGTCCGCCAGCGTGTTGCGCGCCCACAGATCGTCGTCGTGCAGGGTCTGCGCCTCGACGGCGGAGAATCCGCCGCCTTCCGGCAGGCTGATCTCGAACTCGGCGGCGTCGTCCATCGACCGGTTGACCGCGAACACGGTGACCGTGCCGTCCGCCCCGCGCACCGCCACGGCGTTGAGCGAGGGAACCTCGCCGTACGCGGGCGTGTCGAAGGTGCCGGACGTGAGCTTCGGCTCGAGCACGGTGCCGCCCTTGGCGTACTTCGCGGTCAGGGAGAACGGGTAGAAGGTGGTCTGGCGCCACGCCGGGCCGCCCGGCTCGGTCATGATCGGCGCGATCACGTTGACCAGCTGCGCCAAGCTCGCCGCGTGCACGCGGTTCGCGTTCTTGAGCAGCGTGATCATCAGGTCGCCGAACACCACGGCGTCCACGGCGCTGTAGACGTCCTCCAGCAGGCGCGGGGCGACCGGCCAGTTGCCGATGCCCTCCGGGTTGCGGCTGGGCTCCTCGTTGAGGTACCAGACGTTCCACTCGTCGAAGGAGATGAACACGTCATGCTTGCTCTTGAGGCGCGCCTTGGTCGCGTCGATGGCCGAGGCCACGTCGCGGATGAAGTTGTCCATGTCGACGCCGGCGGCGAGGAAGCTCTTCATGTCGCGGGTGCCGTCAGGCTGCAGTTCGGGGTGGTAGTAGGCGTGGCAGGACACGAAGTTGACGTTCTCGTAGGTCTTTTCGAGCACGGTCTCCTCCCATGCGCCGAAGGTGCCCATCACATGGCTCGACGACCCGCAGACCACCAGTTCCACATCCGGGTCGATCTGCCGCATGCCGGCCGCGACCGATGCGGCGAGCGTACCGTAGTCCTCGGCGTTCTTGTGCCCGAGCTGCCACGGCCCGTCCATCTCGTTGCCGAGGCACCACATGCGGATGCCGAACGGCTTGTCGGCGCCGTTGGCGCGGCGTTCGTCCGACAGCTTGGTACCGCCGGGGATGTTGGCGTATTCGAGCAGGTCGAGGGCCTCCTCAAGGCCGCGGGTGCCGAGGTTCACGGCCTCCATGAGCTCGTTGCCGCCCGCCTTGTCCAGCCATTTGGCCATCTCGTGCAGGCCGAACTCGTTCGTCTCGGTGGAGTGCCACGCCAGGTCGAGCCGGCGCGGGCGGCTCTCCTTGGGGCCGACGCCGTCCTCCCAGCGGTAGCCGGACACGAAATTGCCGCCCGGGTAGCGGATCGTCGTGGCGCCGAGCTCCTTGACCAGATCGATGACGTCCTGGCGGAAGCCGTCCGCGTCCGCGCTCGGGTGCCCCGGCTCGTACAGGCCGGTGTACACGCAACGGCCCAGATGCTCCACGAACGAGCCGAACAGGCGGTCGTTGACCGGCGCCACGGTGAACGCGTCGTCTACGACCAGGGATGCGGATGCGGGTTTGCTGTCATTCATTGGTGCTGCCCTCCTTGGAGCGGTGAATGGACCGAATGCGGGTTGGAACATCATCGTTGCCGCACAACGGGCCGGCAGCGCCCGACATATTTCAGTACAACTTTGTATTCAACGATATTAATGATAGTTGGATCGCACTCGACACGCGATCGCCCCGACGCCGCGGGTCGCGCCGCGTCGCCAGCCCGAGCGCGATCGCCGCGTCAGGACAGCCCGCCCGCCGCGCCGGATCGCACCGCGCCGAAGGTCGTCGTGCCGCGGCGCTCGATCACATAATCCGTCGATACCGCGCGCACGGCCCGCGTGTCGCCCATGATGCGCTCGATGAGCATGTCGACCGCATACTCGGCGTACCGGTCGAGGTGGGAGTTCACCGTCGTCAGCGCCGGATCGCAGTGCCGGGACTCCTCGATGTCGTCGAATCCGCTGATCTGCACGTCGTCGGGGATCCGCCAGCCGTGCTCCTTGAACGCGTGCAGCGCCCCCAGGGCCAGCGCGTCGTTCAAGCAGACCACCGCGCGGGAGCGGGCGTCGCGGAACGCCGGAACCGACAGCAGGTGAACCGCGCCCCGGATGCCGCCGTTGACGTCCCACCGCTCGTCGCCGACGATCACGTCCGTGTCCACCACGGCTCCGGCATCGGCGAACGCCCGGTAATACCCTTGGGTGCGCAGCTGGCGGGTGCCCTCCCGCAGCGCGAGCACATCTCCCAGCCGCCCCTCCCGCACCAGATCGTCCGGGGCACCGATCAGGCCGACGCACTCGACCCCCTGGCCGATCAGCATCGCCGTTATCTCGCGGATGGGCTGGAAATTGGGCATGGTGACGCTGTCGACCAGCCCATGGGACAACGATTCGCCGGTGAGCACGATGGGGTACCGCTGCTTCAGCACACGGCCGCCATCCGCAAGGGGCCGGTCAGGATAGTAGATCCAGCCGTCGGCGTTGACCCGGTACGTCTCCGCGATGATGCTGTCCAATCCCCCGCCGCCATAGGTGTCGATCACGACGCCGTAGCCGCGTTTCCGCGCCGCTTTGATGATCTCGCCGGCATACATGGAGGCCCAAGGCTGGTCGAAATCCATCACGGCCAGGCCGACGAGCTTCGTCATGCCGGTTTTGAGCGAGCGCGCCGAGTAGTTCACGGTGTACCCCAGCCTCGCGATCGTGTCCTTCACCCGCTGGCGGGTCTCCGGGCGCATGCTGCCGGCGTCGTTGATGACGTTCGATACGGTTTTTATCGAGACACGCGCCTCTTTGGCGACATCGGTGATCGTCACCTTCTTCATTGCGCCGCCTTCCCTCAGGGCGTTTCAGGACGGATGGGCGGCAGCGCACCGGCCGCCGCCCGCCGCTACCGTTGTATCTCAATGATATTAACCGAGTGGGGATCGACATCGACACGCATGCCCGGATGGTACGCCCCCAGATCGCGCGTCGCGATGGAGACATCGGTATGGCCGATGTCGTTGTAGGATTCCTCCGACGGGCCGTTCAGCGTCAGCATCGTCACCTTGCCGTGCGGCGCGAGCTCGTCCAGCGAGATCTCCATACCATGCGCACGGGCACGGTCGCGGGACGATACGGCCAGCGCGACGGCATGCCCGTCCTCCCAGGTCGTGGACAGCACGTCCAGCGCCGGCACCGTCACGTCGGCGCCCGAGGGATCGGCGACCGTCACCGTGTCGCCGCCCGCGCACCAGTCGTCCAGCACCACGTCGCCGAGATGGTTCGCGTACAGGTCGAAGACGAAGTAGGTCGGCCGCAGCACGATGCCCTTCGGGTGGACGAAGATGCACCCCGCGTATTGACCAGCGGCGAGAAGCACGCCATGCCGACGGAGCGGCAGTTGCGGTTCAGCACGTTCAGGAACCCCGCGGAGAACACGGCGTCGGCCATGGTGTACAGACTGTTGTCGTCGTTGTCGTCGCGGGGCGTAAGGTACTCGTCCTTCGTCACGCCCTGCTCGATGGTCACGGCCTTCGGATGGTACCATTCGCGCAGGTTCCATTCGTCGAAGGCGATGCGGATGCGGTCGCTCAGCCCCAGCGCGTCCAGCAGACCGCGGACCTTGACGATGTTCCCGTCCAGATCCGTCATCATGCCCACCACCTGGTCGAATTTCGACGCGTTGTTGGTCTCGTGGATCGCATCCCAATACTGGTGGATCGAAATCCAATCCAGATAGTCGCTGCACTGCCGCAGCAATCCTAGGTTCCAGTCGACGTCCGGCAGGGCCGCCGCGCTGAGCTCGACCGTCGGGTCCACATGCTTGATCATCTTGGCCGCCTCGCGCACGAAGTGCCCCCACTCGTCGCGGGTCTTCGCCCCGATCTCCCATGCACCCCAGTTCTCGTTGCCGACGCTCCAGTACTTCACGGCGAACGGTTCCCTGCTGCCGTTGGCGATCCTCATCCTGGCATAGCGGCCTTCGTGGTCAAGGTTGCAGTACTCGACCCAATCGCTCATCTCCTCCTGCGTGCCGGTGCCGGCATTGGTGCAGATGTAGGGCTCGCAGCCGATGGCGCGGCAGAACTTCACGTACTCGTCCGTGCCGAAGGTATTGGGATCCTCGACGCGCCACATCTTGTCGAACACCGGCTCGCGCTCGGCGCCGACGCCGTCGAGCCAGTGGTACGACGAGACGAAGCAGCCTCCCGGCCAGCGCAGGATGGGCACGTCGAGCCGGCGCACCGCCTCGATCACGTCTTCGCGCAGCCCGTCGCCGTTCGACAGCGGCGATCCGGGATCGAAGACCCCGCCATAGACCTGGCGGTGGAAATGCTCCAGGAACTGGCCGTACAGCATGCGGTCGCGCACGCCGATACGCCGTTCGGCGTCGATTGTCACCTTCATTGGCATTCCTTTCTTCTGTTCGAGCTTCCGCTCAGGCCTTGACCGACCCGGCCGCCAGACCGCCAACCCAGTACCGCTGCAGCAGCAGGAACGAGATGACCAACGGGACGATGGAGACGAACGCCCCGCATGTCACCAGATTCCATATCTGCTCGGCGCCCGAGCCGGCACTGGAACGCGCCTGCCACTGGGTGAGTCCGACGGTGATCGGGAACAGCTTCGGGTCGGACAGCACGACCTGCGGCAGAAAGAAGTTGTTCCAGCAGCCGACCACGGACAGCAGGAACACCGTGGTGATCGCCGGCGTCATGATCGGCAGCGATATCTGCAGGAACGTGCGCAGCTCGCCGGCTCCGTCCACGCGGGCCGCCTCCATCATCTCATCAGGCAGGGAGCTCATGCAGTAGATGCGCATCAGATACGTGCCGAACGGGGAGAGCAGCGACGGGAGCAGCACCGCCCACACCGTGTTCGTCATGCCGACGTTCGACATCAGGATGAACGTGGGGATGACCAATGCCGTCGCCGGGATCATCAGCGCGCCGAGCACGATGTTGAAATAGACGTCCCGTCCCTTGAACTTGTATTTGGCGAACCCATAGCCGGCCATCACCGAGATGATCGTCGCGCCGACGCCTCCGACCAGGGCGTAGAAGAAGGAGTTGAATATCCAGCGCCAGTAAATGCCGTTCTGGTAGGTGGAAAGCTGCTTGAGGTTGTTCCACAGCGCGAATTTGCGGTCGAACCACATCGGCCCGGCGCTGCCGAGGAACAGGCCCGAATTGGATTTGGTGGAGGCGACCACCAGCCACCAGACCGGCATCAGGAAGTACACCACCGCAATGGCCAGAACAAGATACGGGATGACGTGGGACCCGGTCCTGATCTGGCCGGCGGCCGCATTCCGACTCCGATTGCGCGCACCCATGATTCACTCCCCCAATCCGGACTGCTTGCGGGTAAGCCGCATGAAAATGATGCTGATGACCACCACGATGAGGCCCAGCGCGAACGACACCGTCGCGGAGTAGTTCACCTGGTTGTAGTTGAACGCCAGCGTGTAGGCGTACATATTCGGCGTGTATTCGGGCGGTATCACCGACTGCGCGTTGTTGCGCAGCACCATCGGCTCCGTGTAGAACTGCAGCGTGCCGATCAGCGAGAAGATCGTCGCCATGACCAGCGAGCTGGAGACCATGGGCGTTTTGATCCTCGTCGCGATCTGCACCTCGGTGGCGCCGTCGATCCTCGCCGATTCGTACAGCTCATGGGGAATCGACTGCAGCGCGGAATAGATGATCACCATGTAATAGCCGGTCCACTGCCATGTCACCACGTTGACCAGGCTGCCGAACAGCCCTCTCGGCGACAGGAACGCCGGGGCCTGCAGCCCCAGCAGATCGAATATGGAGGCGAACGGTCCCATATCCTTCGAGTACAGGAATCCCCACATCAGCGCGCCGATGACCCCGGGAACCGCGTAGGGAAGGAATATCGCCAGGCGCGACCCGGCGGCGAACCGCGTGCGCAGTGAATCGATGATCAGCGCGAAGATCAGGGCAAGCGCGATCTGGATGGGCACCATGACCGCGGTGTAGACCAGCACGCGCCCCATGCCCTGCAGAAAAATGGGATCCCTGAAGGCCCGCGCATAGTTCTTCAGACCGGTGAACACCGTCCCGCGAACCTGCGTGTATGAATACAGCGAGACATAGAACGCGTAGACCATGGGCACGATGAGGAACACCACGAACACCACCGCGAAGGGAGCGGTGAAGAACCACCCCCACCGGTTGGCCCGCTGCGCCGCCTGGCCGCTCCGGCGCGGAGCCCGTACAGCTTTGCTTTGCGACATATCGGATTTCGCTTTCCCGCGTGACGGTGGGGAGGGCGGGGCCTGCAGCAGGCCCCTTTCCCCGCCATCGGCGATGTTGGTGGCTACTTCTTCACCGTGAAGCCCTGCTGGCCGGCATAGTCCTCCAGCGTCTTCTGCAGGTCGGTCATCGTGGACGAGACGTCGGCGCCGTCACGGACGATCTTGGTGAAGGCCTTGGTCTGCTCGTCGTACGCGTAGGTCTGGAAGGGCAGGAAGCTGTAGCCCTTGTACCCTTGGGCGATCGGCGCGAGGACGTCGTTGACCTTCTGGTTGTTCAGGAACGGCTCCTCGTAGTTGATGAAGTCGTCCGACTCCAGCTTCGAGTTCATCACCGGGAAGTTGCCGGAATCCTTGACGGCGACTTCCTGGTTCTTGTCGGAGTCCCACAGGCCGATCGCCACCTTGGCCGCGGCCTCCGTGTGCTTGGCCTGGTCGGTCACGGCGAGCGTGGAGCCGCCCTGGTTGACCATCGGCGTCGAATCATCCCACTTCGGCGCGTCGGTCACCTGCCAGACCGCCCCCTCCTGCGCGCCGCTGACGCCCTTGACGTAGCCGATGAGCCACGAGGCGTTCACCACGGTCGCATACGATCCGTCGACGATCTTGGTGTACCAGTCGTTGCTGTAGCAGTCGTCGGTGGAGACGATGCCCTCCTTGACGAGGTTCTGCCAGTACGACATGACGTCCTTCACCTCGGTGGACGTCAGGTCGATGCCGACGTCCTCGGGATTGCTGACGTCGTAGTCGTACACCTTCGCGTTCTTCTGCGCGAACAGGGCGACGTTCATCGCGGTGCCGTTGGGCGCATAGTTGCCGATGTGCCCCGGGAAGCCCTTCTCCTTCAGCTCCTTGCCGGCCTTGGCGTACTCGTCCCAGGTCGTGGGCACCTTGACCCCGTACTTGTCGAAGATGTCCTTGCGGTACATCATGGCGAACGGGCCGGCGTCGCTGGGGATGGCGTACACGGCCTTGCCGCCGCCGAGCGTGACGTCGTTCCAGCTGCCCGCCGTGTACTTGCTCTTCTCCTTGTCGGCGCCGAACTGCGAGATGTCGACAAGATGCTTCTCCGCGCCGGACACGTACGACGGCAGGATCTCGGCCTCGACCTGCATCACGTCCGGGGCGCCGCTCTTGGCCTTGAGCGCCGTGTTGAACTTCTTGTAGGCCTCGCTGCCGTTGCCGACGTTCGTCCAGCAGACCTGTACGTCGTCATGCGCCTCGTTGAAATTGTCGACGACCTTTTCGACCGCCGGATACCACGCCCACAGCGTCACCTTTTCGACGCCCTTCTTCTTGACCGTGTTCTGGCACTGCGCATTGTCGTTCGCCTTGGGATCGTTGTTCGCGCCGGACGCCGCCCCGTTGGCGCCGCCGCCGGCGCCGCATGCCGCCATCGACAGCACCGCAGCCCCCGCGGTCACCAGCGCCATGATCCTTCTTGCCTTGCTCATCAATACTCCTTCGTATCTTCCTGTGAAACCCGCCGATCCGATCAATCGGCGACCAACGACATGGCCGGAACCGCCATGCGGTTCACGGCAGTGAATGCCGGCGTCATCATCGACGCCGAGCACAAGAGCGCTATTCGGTATATGGGGCGATTGACCGGCCCATGCATGGCCGAGGCACACGCCCGCCACGCCGCCGATCAGCCCATCATCGTTTCAGCGAAACGTCATTCCCGCAGCACTTGCACGAGGCGAGCCATCAGAGACAACCGGAATGCGTCGCATTCGAACCTTCCACGCGCCCGGTCGGATCCAGTCATCATGTCATGTCTGCCTCCTCAGCCGTCAGCGGCATGCGCCATCACCGATAAGACACGTTGTACTTATGACGGCGAAGCAACCGAGTCCCATGTCTCTCCGCCGGGCCAGCGTCCAAGACCGCCCGGAATCCGTTTAGTACAACCTTGTACTTTCTACGACACCAATCATACGACCGCCGGGCGGCGCCCGCAAACCCCCATTAGTACAACCTTGTACTAATGGCTTGTTTCCAACCGACACGCCGAAGGAATGCGCCCGTCGGCGGACCGGCGTGGACCGTCCCCTTGGCCAAGAGCTTTCCGCCACAAGATGGCGGGTCAGACTCACTTGGCACGGCTCCAGAGAGAGGTTCCCGCCACAAGGTGGCACAGACAATGCCGCAAGCGGTCTCAACAGGAGCTTGCCGCCATATGATGGCTGGTTTGGACCGCTCGGCACTACCTTAGCGAGAGATGCTTGCCACCGAGAGGCGTAAAAAGCTTGGCGAGGAACGCCAATGAGAATTTCTCGCCGCAAAGAGGAGAATTCGACTCGCCCAGCGTATCTCAACAAGAGATTTCCGCCACCAAGAGGCAGGAACAGCGCCAGAAAAGTCCTGACGAGAACCTTCTACCGCAAAACGGCAGATTTGGCTCGCTTGGCATCACCCCAGCGAGAGGTGCTTGCCACCGGGCGGCACAAAAAGCTTGGCGAGGAATACCGACGAAAGCCGCCCGCCATAAGATGGTGGATCCGGCTCGCTGGACACCGCGCCAGCAAGAGGTTCCTGCCACAAGGCGGCGCATCCGGCGCCCCAAGAAGTTGGCGGCGTGGTTCCTTCCTATAGGCCCCTACAGGCCGTAGGCCCTCCATAGAGCGCCACCGTCGATACCACGCCAACCATCTCAGCCTGCTTCGCGATCCAGCTCCCGGCAACGGAAGCATGCCGGCTCGTCACAACGGCAACCGCGGAAACAAAAACAAAAACCCGGAGCCGCAACGGCTCCGGGTCTGTGGCGGATAGGGCGAGATTCGAACTCGCGGAGGGGTTAGCCTCACACGCTTTCGAGGCGTGCTCCTTAGACCGCTCGGACACCTATCCATGTGCTGCGAAAAACGCAACTTGACTATTATAAGACGAATTTCGGATTATGCAAATGACATCAATATGGGCGTGGCGCGGAATGCATCGCGCATCCCTCGCCACGCCCATATCACGGAGCCGGCACCATCACGGAACCGGCGTCAGAGAGCCGAGGCTACTTCTTGGAGATCTGGTCCAGCAGCAACGCGTTGTCGTAGCCGAACGACACGTTCTTCAGGGTCGGCACGGAGACCGCGGTGGCGTTCATGTACCACAGCGGGATGTTCGGCAGGTCCTTGGCCAGCAGTTCCTCGCCCTGCTGGTAGTACTTGTTCGCCTCCTCGGACGACGGGGACGCCAGCGCCTTGTCCATCAGGGCGTCGAAGTCGGGGTTCTTGTAGTCGCCGTAGTTCGCGCCCTTGCCGTCGGCGGTGGACGAGTCGTACAGCTGCACTAGGTAGTCGTCGGCAGCCGGGTAATCGGCGGACCAGCCCATCATGTACGGGGTGTCGGTCTTGCGGTTGTCCATCATGTCGGCGAGCTCGCTGAAGGTCGGGATGACCGTCGTCTCGGCCTTCACGCCCAGATCGTTGTTCAGCGTGTTGACGATGGCGTCGCTGGCCTCCTTGTAGCCGGCCAGGTCGGCGCTGTACGTCAGCCTCAGCGGGCCCTCCCACGGGGAGATCGCGTCGGCCTGCTTCCACAGCTTCTTCGCCTCGGCCGGGTCGTACTTCATCGCGTCCTTGCCTTCGAGCTTGTCGGTGTAACCGGGGATGGACGGGGCGATGAAGTCGACGGCCGGGGTGCGCGTGCCGTTGAAGATCTTCTTGCAGATCGACTCGCGGTCGATCGCCAGCGAGATCGCGCGGCGGCGCAGACGGCCTTCCTCGTTCATGCCGAAGTGGTCGAGACGGTCGGGGATCGTGATGAACATGACGCTGGAGCCGGGCTGGCTGTAGCCCTTGATCTTCGTGTCGCTCATGAAGGTCTTCATGGCGGACGACGGCACGCCCGACATCACGTCGAGGTTGCCGGCCTGCACGTCGGCGTAGGCGGCCTTGGTGTCGGTGTACACGCGGTACTCGATGCCGTCGTTCTTCACCTTGCGCGGGCCCTTGTAGTCGGCGTTGCGCGAGATCGTGATGCTCTTGTCGTGCTCCCACGAGTCAAGCTTGTACGGGCCGTCGCCGATCGGCTTCTCGCCGAACGCCTCCGGGTCCTTGTAGAACGCCTCGGGCAGCGGCATGTACGCCGTGTATCCGAGCATGGTCGGGAAGGTCGAATTCGGCGCGTTCAGCGTCACGACCAGCGTGTGGTCGTCCTTGACGTCGAGGCCGGACAGCTGCGCGTTCTTGTCGGTGCCCTTCTTCTGCAGATCGTCATAGCCCTTGATCGACGAGAAGAACGACGAGGCGATCTGCCCGTTCGTGGCGTTCGCGGTGTAGCTCCACGCCTTGGCGAACGATTCGGCGGTCACCGGCTCGCCGTTGGTGAACTTCCAGCCGTCGTTCAGCGTGATCGTGAACTGCGACGAATCGTCGTTGGACTTGATTTCCTTCGCCACCTCGTTGGTGGTGGTGCCGTCCGAGTTGTAGGTGACCAGACCGGAGAACAGCTCGCGCAGCACGAGGAACGCCGGGGTCTCGTTGGTGTTGCCCGGGATCAGTTTCGATTTCGGTTCGATGGTCGCGTACGAGATCACGTTCTTCTCGGCGGCGGCCTCATTGGACGTCGAGGACCCGCATCCGCTCAAAGCCATCGCCGAAGCGCATAGCGCGGCGAGCCCGGCGGCGGCCTTCTTCCAAGACATGTTCATGTTTCCCTCTTTCCTTACGGATTCGGGGAAGGCGCCGTGTGCGGAGCCATGTCAACGCCGCAGCACGATACCGCGCCCGGAGGCTCGGCATATGAGATATCCCCCGAATGGGGCTTTATGCTAGCGCCGCAATGTTGACTGGCATATTTCGCGTCCATAATATGAATGGCGCCAAACGGCGGCGGTACGGACGGGGGAAGGAATCGACGAAGCCGCCCCGACGCCTTACAGCAGCTGCTCGTGCACCGAGGCGTTGACCCATTGGTGCTGCGTCACGTCGCAGCCCGAGAAGATGCCGATGTCGAGCATGCAGTCGCGGTAGTCGCGTCCGTGCGCGATCGTGATGTAGTTGTCGTCGACCATGCGGTTGTGCGTCGGGTCGAGGCCGATCCACCGCCCGTCGTGGTACACCTCGACCCATGCGTGCGTGGCGCCCTCGCCGCCGAGCAGACCGGCGATGTACCGCGCGGTCAGTCCGACGTGGCGGCAGACGGACAGCATCACATGCGCGTAATCCTGGCACACGCCCTTGCGCTGGGCGAGCGCCTCCTCGGCGGTGGTGCGGATCGTGGTGGACGCCGGCGTGTACGTGAACGCGCGATACACCTCGTCCATCACCTCGCGCGCCTGGTCGACCGGCGTCGCCCCGGCCGGCAGCGCGGCCAGCCTGCCGCGGCACACGTCGATCATGGCCTCGACGCACGGGCCGGGAATCGTCAGCGCCGAATTGAACCGGTAGAGCGGCTTGTAGATCTCCGGCTTGATGTGCTCGTTGTTCACGAACGCGATGCCGGTCACCGCGTAGTTGAACATGGTGTGCGGCTCGGGGATGACCCCGGTCATCACCACGGAATCGAAGGAGTCGATGGTGGTTTCCAGCTCGACCTCCGGCTCGATGGCGACCTCGACGTCCACGACCTGCTGGCGGGGCCCCGTCGCCGGCACGCATCGCAGCTGAAAGCGGTGGTCGGTGACCGGCGAGCTGAACGACAGCTTCATCTCGTAGTCAAACACCAGTTTCTTCATGGATCGGGACTCCTCAAGTTGGCGGACCGTCATCGAAAAAGTCCACTCCAGTGTAGCAGAACGGTTTCGGTCCCTTCGCGGCGGCAATGCCGCCGAAGCCGGCGC
>SKEZ01000776.1_pt1 | contig 21500 bp, 17 predicted proteins | sample 4843881 | NCBI WGS metagenome assembly SKEZ01 (sample SAMN11008796, study PRJNA524170) | human gut metagenome | isolation source: fecal sample from pouch patient p1, p46 | place: Israel: Tel-Aviv | reverse complement strand
GATCAAACTGTTTCTTTTTATTTGCCATTTTCTTTTGCCTTCCTTTGTCTTTGAATCATCCTCTTTCTATTGTACCACTGGTGTAAATTTTCTCTTTTTGACTAGTCCTATTTATATGCTAACATCATTCATCAATCACTGCATTCATAATGATATTTTCATTGAATGTACTTGCCGTTTCTGCAACTGGCATAGAATACTCCCAATTTAATGGTCTATGACTTTCAATGTTTAATCCATGATATGCATGTCCAAGTTCATGAGCCAAAGTAACTACGTCTCCAAGTCCTCCATCAAAATTAGTTAATACGCGTGATTGTTTTGCAAACGGCATATTGCAGCAGAAAGCTCCACCAACTTTTCCTTTATGTGGATAAAAATCAATCCAGTTATTGTCAAATGCTTCTTCCATCATATCGGCCAAGTCATCAGAAAATGGTCTAAAATGATTAACCAAATATTCTTTTGTAGTTTCTGGAGTAAAACTTGTCGTAGCTGATTTTCCAATTGGCGCAAATAATTCATACCAAGGAAGGCCATTTTCATACCCTAACATTTCAGCTTTTCTTTTCAAATACGTATGGAATACTGGCAAGTATTTCTGCATTGCACTAAGAAGTGCATCTAATGTTTTCTGGGATACATGAGACTGGTGTAGCGTCATATCCATTGGACTTGTATAGCCACGCATTTTAGCTTCGGTAATCACTTGTAGTTTAATGTTGTTTAAAGAAAAACTTACTGCATCCGCAATAGGTGCATAACTTTTAAGTTCAGCTTCATAGGCAGCTTTACGAACTTCTTTATCTGCATCATATGCTAGATTACGAACAGATGCCAAAGGTAACTTTTTACCATCATATTCCACTTCCAATGAACTTGTGAGTAGACTTTGTTGCTTCTCCCAAGCAGAACCTGCAGAAATATTCATTTTGGCAAGTGCCTCTTCTACGTCTTCACTTAACAAATATTTTCCGCTTTCGTGAATATCATTTAAAAAATATTTGTATTCACAAAGTTTCGGACAATCTAAATAGCTGTTTAAATCTTTCATATCCGCAATATAGCGAGAGAATACAGCCATAGCCTTACTGGCTGTACTTGCGATAGTAGCTACTTTATCAATGGCTGCTGCCGCTTTCGCATTCGCCGTATTTGTGGATTGACTCAAAGATCCAAAGCAACTCAAATGTTTTTCTAATAATTCAAACTCTTCTAATACTTTAACAATTTGAAGAAGATCTTTCTTTTCATTTTCATGACTTAAAGTCTTTGAAAGTTCATCCAATTCTTTTGCCTTCTTTTCAAAAGATGTTAGATCTTCACTAAATTTAGGATCATCAAATCCCTTGTACAATATGTCTAATGACCATTCTGAATTCATATCAATTTCCTCCAATTTATTAAATTATACCATAAGAAAAGCTTGAGCATGTGCCCAAGCTTATAGTACTTGCGATAAAAATTTGATGGTTCTTGGATTTTGTGGATGTTCAAAGATATCTTCTGGAGTTCCTTGTTCTTGAATAATACCTTCATCCATAAATAATACGCGATCACTTGTTTCACGGGCAAATCCCATTTCGTGTGTTACGATCACAATTGTCATTCCTTGATCCGCCAATTCTTTAATGACTTCTAGTACACCTTTTACCATTTCTGGATCTAATGCACTTGTTGGTTCATCGCATAAAATTACATCTGGATGCATAGCTAGAGCACGAACAATAGCTAGACGCTGTTTTTGTCCACCAGATAATTTTCTTGGATATTCATCCTTCTTATCTTCCAAGCCTACTTTTTTAAGCAATTCAATTGCTTCTTTTTCAGCTTGGGCCTTTGGTGTTTTAAGTTCTAGAATTGGTGTGATGGTAATATTTTCTAAAACTGTTAAATGTGGAAATACATTAAAGTGCTGAAAGATCATTCCAATCTTTTTACGATGTGTATCAATATCAACATTTTCAGCTGCAATATCTATACCTTCGAAAATGATTTGTCCACTAGATGGTTTTTCTAATAAGTTAAGACAACGTAAGAAAGTAGATTTTCCTGAACCACTAGGTCCAATAATACTAACAACTTCTCCTTGATGGATTGTTTGATCAATTCCTTTTAATACTTCAAGATCTCCAAAATTTTTATGTAAGTCTTTTACAACAATTAGTTCCTTAGTCACTGACACTCAACTTCCCTTCCATGTATTTAATTAATTTTGATAATGAATATGTAACAATAAAGTAGATCAAACCAACAATTACTAATGGTTCAATGGATTTATAAGTAGCCGATTTAATAACACTGTTAACAGTCATTAATTCTCCAATATAGAATGTACTTGCCAAAGATGTTTCCTTGATCATCATAACGAATTCATTACCTAAGGCAGGCAAGATATTCTTGATAGCTTGAGGAATAATGATTTTAGTCATCATATGTACATTTGACATACCAAGTGATTTGGCCGCTTCTCTTTGTCCTTTATCCACAGATTGAATACCTGAACGAATAATTTCAGCCACATATGCACTTGAATTAATGACAAGGGCAATAATCACACTCACAATCATTGGCATATTTCCATTTGTCAAATAAGAGAAAATATTGATGAACAACCATAATTGTAGTAATAGTGGTGTTCCACGAATCAATTCTACATATACACCCGCAATCGCTTGTACGATTTTATTCTTTGATAGTTTTACTAGGGCAAATAATCCACCAATAATTGTACCAAAAATAACAGTAATAGCAGCAAGTCCTAAAGTAATTCCTAAACCTTTTAATAATTGTGGCCAGCAATATTGAACGATTTGAACACATGTTCCAAAGAATCCAGTCGCTGTTAAAGTAAATTGTTCACTACTCTGTTTCTTTGCCGCTTTATACCACTCTTCATATAAACCTTTTTTATTGACTTCCTTTAAAATTTTATTGACTTCTTTCATCAATCTCTTTTCACCTAAAGGAGCACCCACACGATTACCTGCATAATCTTGATCAATATTGAATAATTCATCTAACTTCGCAAGTTCAGAGTTCTTTTCAATATATTCATCAGCTGTACCTTCAGAGCATGCAACAGCTTGTACCGTACCATTCTTTAATAGGGCAACACCATCATCAATACTTGAAATGGATTGTAGTTTTGCGTCCGGAATTTGATCTTCTGTATATTGTTGCTGGATTGATCCTTGTTGAGCAGCCACCTTTAAGCCAGTTAGATCTGTTAACTTCTTATACTTATCTGCATCTTTTTTTGCGATAATAACAGCCTGTCCACCAGTATCCTCTGTCATATTGTATCCAATAGACATTTCCATCTGTTGCGCACGTGCTGGTGTATAAGCTAATCCAGTAATTGCTAAATCAATTTCTTCAGTTTGAAGATTTGCCAAAACTGTATCAAAACTTGCGGCTTTGATTGTTAATTTAACACCCATCTTTTTCGCAATATATTTTGCTAATTCAATATCAGAACCTACATATTGCGCTTGTCCTGTTTTTGTTGAGTCAATAAATTCATTAGGTGGAAAATCAGGAGATGTACCTACAATCAATTCTCCTCTTTCTTGAATCTTGTCTAATAAATCGCCTGTTGTTGATGTATCTGTTTCATCGGCAAATGCAGGCATAATACTAGACATCATAATCATAAAACTTACTAAAAATGCCGAAATTAATTTAAATCCTTTTTTCATATCTACCATTCCCTTCTAATAAAAAAAGCCGTCCTTGAATATACAAGGACGACTATAAAATCGCGGTACCACCTTATTTCCTGCACTAATGTACAAGCCCTTAACTCATAACGGGAGTATCCGAAGCTTCCTCAATCTTCGATAGCTTAGCTCTAAGACACGTTCACCCTGTGCTTACTGTTCCATTTCCACCATCAGGAACTCACTATCAGCAGCATCCACGACTACTTCTTCTTTTCATTGCCTCTACAAAGGATGGCTTTATTATAAACAAACATTTTTTTAAATGCAACAGAAAATTTATGATTTTATCAACATCTGAATTTCATTCACATTCAGTGAACAATATGCAGATATTTGTTCAAGACTCAATCCAGATTCATGCATCTTACGAACCATCTGTTCCACTTTCTTATCAGCTTCTAGTATTGCCTTTCTTGCTTCTTCTTTCTCTTTATGAGCTTCTTCTTTCTCTTTATGAGCTTCTTCTTTTTCTTTACGCGCTTCTTCTTTGTCTTTACGAGCCTCTTTCATCTGTCTTTGAGCTTCTTCAAGTTCAAGCTGTAGTTCAATTCGTTCTTCATTTTCATGTAATTTTTGAAAATCTTCTATTATTTTCTTCCAACGATCATCCGATATCGTTTCTACACGCTTCTCTAACATCTGAATCACCTCATCTTTTTCTATCATCACCTTAATTTTACTATCATCCATTCCTTTGTGGCAATTCAAAAAGTAATAAATCATTTTCTCCTGTTCATTCATGTCTTCAAGAGGCTTATTTAAATCTACTTTTGGCATTTCTATTGTACGTAACTTCATACGATCTTCTTTTTCTTCTTTCACAAAAGGTAAGTCACCGTCACATTTATACCTGAAAGTATTACATATATTATCATTTGCAAAAATACTCACATTAAAGAAAATCATGACAATGGTTTCCTTTAATTGACTGTAACTTTTTCCTTCCATGTCTTGTGAACCATGAAGCCTAGCCGAATAATAAGGAAAGCGATTCATCATATTATCTTTAGTTTGTCTTAACTGCATTTCTAAATCCACTGTTGTTTGATCATCAAATTCGACTAATAAATCTAATCGTAGACTCTTCATTTTACTATAGTCTTTTACCATTTCTGAATTCTTAACAACCACATGATTGACCTTTCTTTATAAAAATACCGTGAGTAATGATTTTAATGCATCATTAGCCTCCTTACAATCTTCGCCAAACACATACTTAAAGGCGAAATCATTTAATAAATTTGCGCTACGCATGAGCACCTCAATTCTAGTAGGCATTTCCTACATACTCATATACGTAAAAAAAGGAATTTTTCTAAAAAAAGCGCCTTTCGACGCTTATTCGGCTTCAATCTCCTTAATGAGACACTCATTGCCTTGAAGAAGAACTGTATGTTCACTCTTACAATATGGACACTCTCTTCCATATTGAATCGTATCATATGTTTTTTCACATTCATTGCAAATCGTAATGGCTTCAATCCATTCATATTCTAGTGTTGAGTTTTCAATTAAAGGAACTTTTTTCTTATAATATTTCCAACAATCTACTAAATACTCAGGAACAATTCCACTTACTTTTCCTATCTGCAAAGTCACTCTACGAATATCTGTAATATTATTTTCTCGTGCAAGTTCTTCTAATGTTTTTGAAATATGTACAACAATTCCTAATTCATGCATACTATTTCTTCTTATTGCGAATAATCTTGATTTGGCGTTTAGCCGCATACGGCAAGATAGCCTTCATCTTATCTTCCGCCTTAACCATTCTTGCACCATCTTTGATATCACGCGTTAAGTGGATCGCATCAAATTCGCATTTTGTCGTACACAAACCACAACCAATGCACTTATTGGTATCAACAATACTTGCACCACATCCAAGACATCGATTGGCTTCAATCTTAACTTGTTCTTCTGTAAATGTCGAACGTAAATCTCTAAAGGATTTTTCCCCCAACCCCTTTTTAATACCAGGTATCTGTCGTTTGGCATGATCAAAATCAATATCAATCAATGCGTTATTCTTATCAAATTCATTAAATAAATGTAAGTCTCTTCCAATTGTTAGAGAATGCCCCTTATGAACAAAACGATGCATAGATTCAGCTGCTTCTTTACCATGACTAATCGCATCAATCGCAAATTTTGGACCTGTATACACATCACCACCCACAAATACATCTTCAACAGATGTTTGAAGTGTTGTACCATCCGCTTTGATTGTTCCATTTGGATTTACTTCTACATCCAATCCTTGAATTGGAATAATACTTTGTCCAATTGAAAGTAATACATGACTACATTGTATAGTTTCCAAAACACTCTCATCATAGCTTGGATTAAATCTTCCAGTTTCATCCTTTACACTTACACATTGTTTAAATACAATTGAATCTTCTAAGATTTTCTTTGGACCCCATCCACAATGAAGAAGAATTTTCTCTTCTTTAGCTTCTAATACTTCCTCAGGACTAGCCGGCATTTCGCCTTCTTGTTCTAAAGAACATAAATGAACCTTTTGTGCCCCACTTCTTAAAGCTGCACGAGCTACATCTATCGCAACATTTCCACCACCAACGACAACCACATCGCCAGAAATTAGATTTGGATTTTCTGTTTTATTCACCTTACGCAAGAAATCAATTCCAGATTCAACCATCGCATTATCTTCTCCTGGAATATTTAATTTTCTTGATCCTTGAGCACCAATGGCCACATAGAATGCTTCATATCCCTCATTTCTTAAATCATCCAAAGAAATGTCTTTACCTACTTCTATACCACACTTGAACTCAATACCCATAGCTTTTAACACTTCAATTTCAGCTTCAATCACAGACTTCTCTAATCTAAAAGATGGAATGCCATAGACCAACATACCGCCTGGTTTTTCTTCCTTTTCGAATATCGTGACAGGATAGCCCATTATCCTTAAATAATAAGCGGCACTCATGCCAGCAGGACCTGCACCAATAATGGCCATCTTATTTGTAAAAAATTTGCCTTCGACATTTTCACATAAAGGAATATAACGCTTATCTTCATGAAGTTCTTGTTCGGCAATAAACTTCTTGATTTCATCAATAGCCAAAGGCTCATCAATCAATCCACGCGTACACTGTTGTTCACACCTTCTATTACAAATAGCTCCACATACGGCTGGAAATGGATTAAAGTCTTTAATTAACTTTAATGCATCCATATTGCGACCTTCTTTCGCCATCTTAATATAGCCTTGTACCGGTAAATGTGCAGGGCATGCACTCTTACAAGGTGATGTTCCAGTTTCATAACAGTTGACTTTAGCTGTATCTCTAAAATTCCAGTTCCACTTTTCAGGGCTCCACTTTACATCATCAGGAAGTTCCTGTTTAGGATATGATACAGGTCCATCTTTTGTACAAAGTTTTTGCCCCAATTTTGCCGCTCCTACAGGACAAATTTCCACACACTTTCCACACGCAACACACTTTTCACTATCCACATGAGCCCTATAAGCACTTGCCGACATATTTGGCGTATTAAACAATTGACTCGTTCTTAATGCGTTACATACGCCATGTGCACAGTTACATATCGCAAAAATCTTATCTTCTCCATCAATATTCGTAATCTGATGTACATATCCTTTTCTTTCACAACGTTCTAAAGTTTCAATAACCTCTTCATACGTACAATAATGACCACCCTTGTTTGTCTGTACAACATAGTCAGCCATATCACCTACCGCAATACAAACATCCGCTTCAACATCACCAGTTCCTTCACCTCTAACACGTTGTTGTCTTCTACATGAACATGGAGAAAGTGCGTATTTATCGTATTTATTCAACCAATGCGAAATCTTTTCTACACTTACCGCTTGCTGATTTGCATGAATCGCCTTTTCTACAGGAATAACATGCATACCAATGCCTGCGCCTCCAGGTGGAACCATTGGCGTTACCTTTTCAAGTGGTAATCGCGTCATCTTTTCAAAGAAATCCGCAACAATTGGATGTTCTTCTACAAGATCTTTATTCATAACCATAAATTCAGCTGCTCCAGGAACAAACTGAGGAAGCACAAACTGTTTATGATGATCCTCATTTTCCCAGTTGTATTCAATCATTCCAATGTCGCATACTTCATTTAATACACGATTCACTCTTCCTGCTGGCCACCCACTTCTTTTCACTACTTCTTCAAAAGAAAGTGGTTTACGCACTTCAAAACACAAACATAAATCGCATTGTTCATCATTTAATATTTCATTTAAGCACTCATATTCAGGATCCGTTTGGGATAATTTTTTTACTTTAGCTGGAATACGATCCGTGATACGCCTTGCCAGTTTATCAATATTATCTCGATATGTCATATTATTCCTTCCAGGCCTTTACTTCGTTTTCAAGCCAATTACACCAATCTTCAATTCCCTCACCTGTTTTAGCACACACTTCAAAAATCTTTGCATTCGGGTTTCGGTACAAAATATTCTTTTTACACTTATCTACATCAAAATCAAAGTATGGCAATACATCCATTTTATTAATTAAAACCACATCACACACTTGAAACATCAATGGATATTTTAAAGGTTTGTCATCTCCTTCTGGAACACTTAATATAGCTACATTTTTAGTGGATCCCGTGTCAAATTCAGCAGGACACACTAAATTTCCTACATTTTCAAGTACAGTCAAATCTAAATCTTCCATACCCATTTCATGCAATCCTTGACGAGTCATATCTGCGTCTAAATGACACATACCACCTGTATGTATTTGAATCGTGCGTACGCCATATTCACTGATGGTTTTGGCATCTACATCACTATCAATATCCGCTTCCATAATACCAATTCTCATTGTATCTTTTAGTCTTTCTAACGTTCTAGATAGAGTTGTTGTCTTCCCTGCTCCTGGACTTGACATAACATTCAATAAGAACACACCTTTATCTTTACATTCTTCTCTTAATTTGTTCGCATCTTTATTATTATCTTCAAATACACTTTGTTTTACTTCTATAATTTTATACATGATACAAAACCTCCTAAAATAATTGTAAACGATTTCAAATAGGTAGTAAATAAACACATGTTAGCCTTTGCACACCTTGAAAAGAAATCAGTTTTCGCCTATCATAATCTATATGAAGATCTGTATGTACCAAATGTCTGTTTCAATGGATAATCAACTAAACATAGCTAAACTAAAAAATATTCCAGACTGTGATATTTTAGTTCTTTGTGAAATGTGGAATTGTCCCTATCATAATGATGCACTTAAAACAGCTTATTTACGTCATGATGAAAGTTTGATGGCTTTAAAAAACTTAGCTAGATCTCATAAGATATGGATTGTAGCTGGTTCTATTTGTGCGGACAAATACAATCGTTGTTACATATTAAACAGCGATGGCGACATTGTTTGTTCATATGATAAAACACATCTTTTTGAATTCCACAACAAACAAGATTATTGTGAAAATGAAGTGTTTGTACCAGGAAATCACCTACAATGTTTTGATACGCCATGGGGAAAATGTGGCATTTTATTATGTTACGACATTCGCTTTCCAGAAGTATCCAGAGTTCTATCTCAAAATGGAGCACAAATTCTATTTTGTCCAGCCGCCTTTAATGAGCAGGCTACAAAGAAACATTGGAAGCTATTTACTCAAACACGCGCCTTAGAAAATGAAGTCTTTTTGTGTGGGGTTGCCCCAGCTAAGTATACGTATAAGAACTATACTTCAGGAGGCCACTCTATTCTTGTGGATGGTTTTGGCAATATTGTAGTGGAGTTGGGTGAAGAAGAAGCATACAAAGTTGTAGATATCGATTTAAACGACATTGAAAAAGTAAGGAAAAGGATGCCTTATTGGAAGGTACGTAGAAATGATTTATATGAATTAAAGGAGATCAAAAAATGAAGACAATTCAAATCAATGAGATTGAAGGATTTCAAATTGGTAGTGCACAAGATATAGAAAATGCGACTGGCTGTACAGTCATCTTATGTAAAGAAGGAGCCACAGCTGGTGTAGATGTACGTGGTGGTGGTCCAGCCACTCGTGAAACAGATTTATTGAATCCAAAGAACATGGTTCAAAAGATTCATGCGGTTACATTATCAGGTGGTAGTGCTTTTGGTTTAGAATCAAGTAGTGGTGTTATGCAATATTTGAGCGAACACGAAATTGGTTTTGACATGAAAAACATCTATATTCCAATCGTATGTGAAGCTTGTCTATTTGATTGTGGTGTAGGTAATTCTAAAGCGTATCCAAACAAACAAATGGGTTATGATGCTTGTATAGAAGCTGAAAAAAATGATCCAAAACAAGGAAATGTAGGTGCAGGAACAGGGGCTAGTGTTGGTAAATTCTTTGGTCCTCAATATGCGATGAAGTCAGGACTTGGATTTTCAGCCCTACAAATGGGTCCATTAAAAGTAGGAGCTATTGTAGCCGTGAATGCATGTGGTGATATTTTCTATCCAAATTCAGACAAACCAATCGCAGGTATCTATGATAAAAACACAAACACAAGATTGTTTAGTGAAGATGAAATCTTAAAGGCAGCTGAAAAGATGATCAATTCTTGTGGTATGAATACGACAATTGGTTGTATCATCACAAATGCGGATTTAAATAAAGCACAAATGAATAAGATTGCAAGTATGGCGCATAATGGATATGCAAGATGTATCCGTCCCGTCCACACTTCAAGTGATGGAGATACTATTTTTGCGATGACATCGAATAAAGTTCCTGCAGAACAAGATCTAGTTGGAATCATGGCCGTAAAAGCAATGGAACAAGCTATTGTCAATGCAGGTACACTTGCAGATAGTGCTTATGGTCTAGCTAGCTATAAAGAAATCACAAAGGACTAATCATTAAAGTATCGCTACGGTGATACTTTTTTTGCTTAACGTGTCAAAAAATGACAAAAGTGCAATATCTGACACGATAACTGCACTTTTTTAAGGTTTAATCTAAAATTTTTCCATCAATTGAAATTGTGACGACTTGCCAAGGAATAAACTTTTTACTTTCCTGCAAAGCTTTCTTAACCGCATTTTCAAGACCACCACAACAAGGTACTTCCATACGAACAATGGTTACACTTTCAATGGAATTCATACGAATGATATCGCAAAGCTTTTCTGAATAATCCACACCATCGAGTTTTGGACATCCAATTAAAGTCACTTTGTTTCTCATAAATTCCTGATGAAAATTGGCATAGGCATAGGCTGTACAATCCGCAGCTACCAATAGTTTGGCATGTTGAAAGAATGGTGCGTTGATAGGTGCTAGCTTAATTTGAACAGGCCACGATGTTAATTGGCTTGATACATCGATAGATGGAGTAGCGATTGGACTCATTGTATGCATCATAGATCCAGGGCATCCTGTATGCATGGTACCAGAATCTTTCATGCGCTTTTCCATATTCTTTTTTACTGCCTCTTCATCATAAGCCAAAGTATCTTTTTCAATAAATGAAATAGCACCCGTAGGACATGTTGGTAAACAATCCCCTAATCCGTCACAATAATCATCACGCATCAATTTTGCCTTTCCATTCACTAAGCCAATAGCTCCTTCATGACAGGCATCCACACAGATACCGCATCCTGTACATTTATCTTCATCAATTTGAATTATTTTTCTTAACATAGAATCATCCTCATTTCTTATGAACTTATTATAGTGTATAATACATTAAATTTATGTTGTTTAAACCACGAAAGGGAGATATTTATGGATTTACAATTAAAAAAATACAAGAGAAATGAAATTATTTATCATATGGAAGATATTCCTCAAGCCATTGGCATTGTCAAAGAAGGAAGTGTTGTCATTGAAACTGTAAACTTTTTAGGCAATGTTTCCCTACTATCACATATTGGTCCTAATCAAATGTTTGCAGAAAGCTATGCCCTAACCAAAACACCTATGTATGTATATGTAAGAGCGGTTGAGGATTGTACAATTCAATTTTTAGATGTTCAAGCCTTAGAAAAATCCCCAGAATTAAAAAATCAAATGATTCAAATACTTTCAAATAAAAACAAGATGTTGTCACAACACATATTCCATATTTCCAACAAAACCATTCGCAATAAAGTGTTGTCATACTTATCGTTTATGAAACTAGAAACACAAAATTCTACCTTTAAGATTCCGTTTGATCGTCAACAGATGGCTGACTATTTAAACGTAGAACGAAGTGCCTTATCAAAAGAGCTTTCTAAAATGAAAAGTGAAGGTCTAATTGATTATCACAAGAACACCTTCACTGTTTACTCTATTTAATTTTCACTGGTACAAAACCATCATTGGTTAATATTTGCAGTTCTTTAAATCCACAAGATTGAATCAAGTCTAAACTAGATTCAAAAGCACAATCCAAATAGTTCTTATCATGACAATCACTGTTTAGACAAATACGCGCATTCTTTGCGTATAAATATTCCAATATATTCTTAGATGGATATGGTGTTTTACGATAGCCTCTGGCGATAGCTCCGGTATTCACTTCAAAAATCTTATCGTTGATCAACAATCGGTCAATGCAATCGCAAACAATATTCATATAGTCTTTATCATTAAATTGAAAATAAGACTCGTCCTCATTATATTTGGTAATCAAATCCAAATGTCCAATGATATCCACTTCTTGCCAATCATACATATTCGATAAATCTAAATAGTAGTCTTTACACATCTTTTTATAGTCACCAGAATAGGATTCAAATAAAGAATCAAATACAGGCTTTGAATAATCCACAGCCGTCTCACCTAAAAAGTGTTTACTTCCAATCACATATTCAAATGGAGCTTTTTCAGCTATTCTTCCTAACATATCTTCTTCAATACCTAAATGAATTTGAATAGATGAAGCGTATTTCGATTTAATTCTCTCAACCTCTGAAATATATCCTGAAGTATCTCGCATTGAACTTGTATCCACGTCCAAATATCCATGGCCAGAAAAGCCTAGAATATCAAAGCCCTTTGAGATGGCTTCTAAAGTCATTTCTTCAATCGTATCTTTTCCATCACAAAAGATGGAGTGTGTATGTAGATTCTGTTTCATGATAACCTCTCTAACCAGGCTTTACAACCCTCATTAATATCATTATAAGCCGTTTCAAAATCATTACTATACCAAGGATCTGAAACATCTCTTGATAATAATTTATAAATCTTGTGATCTGGATCATTATTGAACATACGATTTAGATTACGCATATTATTTTCATCCATACAAATTAAATAATCATATGACAAATAATCACTCATTGTAGCTTGTCTTGCATAATGTCTAGAAAATGGAATCCCCTTTTCTTTTAGTTTACGCTTAGCCGGAGGATAGATATCATTACCAATTTCTTCACGACTTGTAGCTGCACTAGAGACATATAGATCTACCCCATTTTTCTTTGCCAAATCTTTCATAATGTACTCAGCACTAACACTTCTACATATGTTCCCGTAGCAAATAAAAAGCACTTTCTTCATAGTCAAAAAACCTCACTTTTATATAATTTATCATATTAAAGTTGAAAACTCCATCTAGCAAAAACATCATTTGCATAAACATTCCCTTCTCGGTATAATACAGATACAGAAAGACTACTGGATACAGTGGTCACTCTGAATTAAGGTCAAAAGACGCTAGTAATCCATTGGTGAGGGTGAACTAGTGTCTTTTACATTTTTCTATAATAATCAATGTGATTTTTAGTAATTCAACTAAAGCCAATAAAACCATGGCAACATCAATGTATAGATAAATATACATACAACACGTCCTCCTGCAAAAAAATCGAAGGATCTGCCGAGAACTCAAGCAGATTTCTTTTTTTAATTCAGAGGGTTCACCATTACTACATCCAGTAGCCAATTCCTATTATAAAACTTCAATGTGAAAACATTATTAATTCCAATAAATTTGTTGCGATTGCCTTTACAAATTCTTTAAATAATCCTCCACATTGTTTTCTTCATAATCTTTTCTTCTTTTTCTTTAACACAAAAAGAGTTTCTTGTTCATGCCACAGAAACTCTTTTGTACTCTATAATCGAAAAAAACCTATTATCAATAGCTTTAAAATACTATATTGGTCAGCATGTTTACATCTCAAGCTTTCACTGAATTTGCCAATCGATAATGTCAAATTCATTATACATACAAAATTTTAACATGCCATCGTTTTTCTAACTTATATAGTCATTTTTTCTTTTAATTATCACTTTAATTTAAAAGCACTATATGTTTTTATAACCACACAACTTTGCAATCATTTGAATCAATATATCCCTGTCTAAAGGCTTTGATACATGCGCATTCATACCTGCTTTTTTAGCCTTTATTTTATCTTCCATAAACGCATTGGCTGTCATCGCCACAATTGGAATATCATGATCAAATGAGCGAATCACTTGAGTGGCTTGTAAACCATCCATTTTCGGCATCATTATATCCATTAAGATAATGTCAAAAGATTCGGGTGCATTCTTATAGATATCCACCGCTTCTTTACCATTTGTAGCACAAGTAACTCTAGCCCCTTCGTTTTCGATAATAAACCTGGCAATTTCCATATTCAATTCATTATCTTCTACAAGTAAAACGCTAAGTCCTTCAATCGATGTGGAAGCTGATTCTTTAACTCTTTCATTTTTATGTTCTTCATCGATTTTAAATGGAATGCGTATCACAAATTGAGAACCCACACCTTCTTGACTTGTAAACGCAATGGATCCACCCATCTTTTCAACAAGGCTTTTTGCGATGGGCATACCCAAACCTGTCCCCACATATTTAGAACGACTTCCCATATGTTCTTGGGCAAAAGGCTCAAAGATTTTGTTTTGGAATTCTTTAGACATACCAACACCTGTATCACGACAAATAAATTCAATAATGACATGGGATGGTTCTTTCGATTCAAGTTCCCTATAACTTACATAGATAAATCCATTATCCCGATTGTATTTAATGGCATTGGAAAGAACATTCATTAATACACGCTTTACATGGATTGGACTTCCCATCAAATATGGATGGGTAATACTTTTTTCTTCTTCGACAATTTGAATATTACGCTCTTTTGCGAGTTCTTCTACTATTCCAATCGTTTCATCACTCAACTTATCTATATTAAATCCAACTTCTTCAAGGACGATTTCACCCGACTCAAGCTTACTCATGTCTAATACTTCATTCACTAATTCAAGTAATGTATTTGAAGCATCTTTGATCTTTGCACGACAATGGGCCTGCTTTTCAATATCATCACTATAATGATTCCCAACTTCAACCATACCAATGATTCCATTGATTGGAGTACGAATATCGTGAGACATTCTTTGAAGAAATTCGGTTTTGGCAACATTAGCCGCCTCTGCCTTTTTAGCTGCCTTCAACAATTCTTCTTGGTGAGACTTCTCTTTTTCTTGTTCTTTAGCCTGTCTTATACGATTATTGCGATGACTAATATATATCAAGCCAAACACAAATATCAAATATATAAAGGTTATCGCAATTGTTTTTGTGATAAAACTTCCATATACTACACTATCTGGTATATACGCAAAGATATAATAATTACTCTGTTTCAACATAATGCCATAATAGCCTGCACCTTTATTATTAAAATGATAAATATGTTGACTATCCTTGTTTCCTTTTAATAATTGAACAATTTCATTCTTCTTTGTCGAAGCATGAAGTAGTGATCTATCATTACTCGCAATGATGTTTCCTTCATCACAAACAAGAATAGTTCCATCCAATTTTGTACTATATCCCTTCAACAAATTTTGAAGTGTTAAATTATAATTCTGCGCAAAATAAGCGGAAGTATAAAAATAAGTAACCACAATGCCAGGTGCATCACTTCTTGCACATGTCGCAATATCTAAATGAGACCCATCATCCAATTCAATGCGTTGTGCATATGTTCTTTCTGGACAATTCATATAATTCAAAACAATATCTTTACTGATATATTGATGAACTTGTTTTAAAATGGAATCATTTGTACTATAGGAACTTTCTATATTCCCATTTTCATCCAATACAAGAATCCCATCCATCCATAATGTACTAAGATTATCCTTTAGAAAAGCTTGATCTATAAGTTTTCCTGCATCCACTTTACTTTGAATATTCGTTTGAAGCTGACGACAACTCTCAATCGTTCTTAATAAACTCTTCGATTCACTCGCCTCATTATAATGGGTATATGTGGAACATTGTACCTTTACATAATTTACGATTTTAACTAATCTATCTTCTGCTTCACTTTTTTGTGTTTGAAAAAAATAAAATGCTGAAATGCAAACTATACAAACCCCTAATACAACGCTCAGTATATGGTAGTAACAATTTTTAGTACGCAAAATCATCCACCTCCAAATACTTTTCTGGATCCGACAAATATTTACCTATGATCTTTTTCGAAGTACCATCCTTACGCATCTCTTTTAAAGTCTTGTCTAACTTCTCACAAAGATCACGCTTATCATTTTTTGAGAAAGCTACACCAATGCCTACTCGCATCAATGGCTCTTCTAAAATACGAAAATCCGCATTATAGTCCTTTATATATTGAATAATCGATTCTTCATGAGCGCCAATCGCATCCACATATCCTTTTTGTAGGAATGTAAAGATCAATTCTCTATGGTTTAAACTAATCAAGTTACCTACATCATAATTGCCATTTAATAAAATATCTTCTGGCTTGGTGGTCGATTGCACAGCTACATTTTTATCTTTTAAATCATCCAAAGTATAAATATCACTATCATTATTGACCGCAATCACCTGACGACTTGCGATATATGGACCAGCCCACTTATAGTCATTCAATCTTCCTTCCATGGAAAAACATGCCATGATACAATCGATTTTTCCACTTTCTAAAAGTTCCTTATTCTTTTCCCAATCAATATAAACCACTTCAACTCTGTATCCCAATCGCTTAAACGCTTCGGTTGCCAAATCCACATCAATACCTGTAGGATTTCCATCCTCATTCAAATAGTTGTAAGGGGGATAATTATCACTACCTAAAGTAATAACAGGCAAATTGGATTCATCCGATTCTAAATTACTTGTCTTACATCCGCTTAGTAGACAAACAAGTAAAGATAAGCTCAATAAACTTGTAATTATTCGTTTCCCTTTCAAATCATATCCTCCTATCTATTTGACCAATCACACCAATATATTGATCTGTATCCAAACCAGACCACAACGTATGAAATTTTATATTTAACTCTTTAAATTGTAAAGTAAACTCTTTATTTTCCACAGAAGTTTCCTTTAAATGTTTTTTAACTTCTTCCACCACTTCGTCATTCACATCAAACGACTCAAATTCCGAAACACTCTTTTTATACTTTTTATTTTTCTCTCGATCTATAATAGTTAACTCACCAATTAAAGGATTATAATCAAATAAGACTTTAGATTGACTCAATTCAAAAAAGTCCATCTTTTCCTTTAAAAAATCAATAATGCGCTGTGAATGATCATTGTATGGCAATGTTTCTGATTTTAAAATTTCACCAGACAATTTTTTTGCCTCATGATAATCCTTATAATCGTCCTTTTGCGTTTTAAAAGCCAAATACATATCTGTACCCACCTCTTTTAAACACTCTACTAACAATGGATTGAAACATCCACACTTTCCATCCAAAATCATTTGAATGGCCGTTCTATAATCATAGGCCTTTTTATATACACGCGTACTTGTCAATGCATCAAATACGTCGGCAACCGATACAACTTGGGCAGAAATAGGAATATCATTCCCCACTAAACCATCAGGATAGCCCTTTCCATCAAAGCGTTCGTGGTGCCATCTACAAATTTCATAAGCCATTTGAACCAATGGATTATCATTCGGATATTCCATACTACGAATCATTTTTGCGCCAAGTAAAGTATGTGTCTTCATAATTTCATATTCTTCATCCGTAAGCTTTGTCGGTTTATTTAAAATCTCTTTTGAGATTGACACCTTACCAATATCGTGTAAAGACGATGCCGTCGCAATCAATGTAATATCAGACTCCGTTAAAGGATACGCATCCGTTTTCTCAACTAACCTTCTTAAAAGCATCTGCGTGGCAATACGAATATGAAGAATATGTTCACGGCTCTCCTTATTGTATGTTCCTACAACACTACTCAAGATATTGATCATCACTTTATTGTTTTCTTCTTTTTCATACACCTGATTCACTACTACATTGGTCAATCGTTTTTGATTGGCATATAAAACAAGTGTATTCATAACTCTTCGCTTAATAATAAACGCATCAAAAGGACGTTGAATATATTCAACAGCTCCTAAATTATATGCCTTTTCAATAATTGAAGTCTCTTCTTCTGCAGAAATCACAATTATCGGAAATTCTTCAATCCACTGATACTTATTCATATATTCCAAAACTTCAAACCCATTCATTTTTGGCATATTGATATCCAAAAACATTAAATCAATTGTCCAATCCTTTTGTAGAATGGAAATGGCTTCTAAACCATCATTGGCCAATATATATTGATAGTTCTCACCCAATATTTCCATCAATAATTCCTGATTGAATTTAGAGTCATCCACAATCAAAATTTTCTGTCTTTCTTCTAAACTTTTCATAACCCTATTCCCACTTCATCATATAACCATATGATTAGTTAGCTAAAGTATACATCTAAAAAAAACTTGTTTTCAAGAACAAACGTGAACATTTCACAAGCTTTTTTATAACCAAAAAAGCCTGGCATTTATATTGCCAAGCCATTGTATTTATTGACCTATCTTGTTCATTGCCAAGATTTCATTTTCAAGCACTTCTTTATAAGAATCTAACTGTTTCGCTCTAGCGCTTTCATATACTTTGATTTCTTCACTTACATCATCTCCATCTTCTTTATTTAATAAAGATGTTGTAGCATTTTTTGTATTTGTGAAATAGTAGCCTTTATCATTGCCCCACCACTTATTGTTTTCAACGGCCTTGTCTGCATGCGCATCAATTTTAGCAGCCGCATTTGGTGAGAATAAGTAATAATTGTATTCACACAAACCATTTAATTGGTATGCCACATCGAGAGCATCCTTTACTTTGTCTTTCTTTAAATCTTGAATGATTTCATCCATATACTCAATGTTGTTTTGATATCCCACGTGTTTCATCACAACATCACTCGAGAATACAATTCCGACAAAGTTATCCTGTACGTATTTAAATAAGTCTAATACTTTCTTATTGTAGGCTTTTCCTTCTTTTTGAATTGAAGTGACATCTGATTTAGAATTTACCGCTTTTATATAACGATCATTAATATCTTGACCCTCTTTATTTAGTGCATCCACTTCTTTTTCAAAAACAGCAAAGGTCTTGTCCCAATCCTTTTTAGAAACACCAGCTTCCAAAGCTAAATCTTCATTAAAGCTTTCCTTTAAATCATCAATGGTAGCCTGCATATTTAAAGACATAGCTGGAAGCTGATCGATAGCGATAGCCATACTTCCAAATACCGCAATATTAGCCTTCATCACCTTTTCACTATACGTATCCGTATTATCGGATTCTGTATGATAATGAAGTTGTGTCCAAGTATATTCACCATCGTCCTTTGTTTCTCCAGAACAAGTATCCGTTGTATTTAAGAAATAAGGAACTCCCGCATTACGATAGGAAACACCATCTTCCATTGTCGTTGTATCATATGTCTTTGTAGAAATACCATTCTTATATTCTTTTACAGCATCATCCAATGCACCTGAATCGACTAAGCTTTTCACTAAAGACGCATATTCAGGAACACAAGTCACCATGAATGTATCTGAACCATCATCATAGGCATCCAATTCAAAGTTAAATAAAGCTAAAGTTTTATTAGCCCACTCAGGATGTACATTGTTGATCAATTCATAAGCACCTCTTGTCCAGTCAAATTCAGTGCCTGTTGCGCCCCATTCTTCAGCACCATGCGCAACAACCACAATATCATTTTCAGGCACATAGCCACTATCGATCATTGTCTTAGCCATTGACATAATAGTTCCAATAGCACTACAGTCATCTTGAAAGCCAGTAAAATACATATCATAATGTCCGGCAAAAATAATTTGTTGATCATGTGACTTACCAGGAATATATCCAACCACATCATAACTTGTGCCATTACCTTCTTCCATCACACTATCCACTTTTAAAGTAGCCATATCATGACCTTGTTTTAAAGCCTTTTTAATTTGTTTGTACTCACTCATTGTGATGATTGTCGTAGGCATAATATCTTCTGCACAAACATCCTGAATTTGATGATCATCATCACTAAATCTTCCATATCCATCCAAATCGTATGTGACTAATGCTTTTGCGCCATGCTCATACGCCTCATAGATATAGCCGCCAATCCAAGATTCATTAAATTGATCCACTCCTACTAGAGCAATCTTACCTTCAACGTCCTTGCCTTCATAGTCTTTCGCAAAACCAGTACCACAATCTACGATTTGTGCTGTAATCCCATTTTCATCTGTACCATTCACCATATACGATACGGGCATCAAATCAATATCTGTTCCTTCAATCGTTAGTGAAGCATCATTATACTGCCACTTATCCACATTGACAGGTATCTTTTCTACATTCTTTAAACCAATGGCCTTCATTTCCTTAGCCAAATAATCGGCTGTTCTATGTTCTGCATCGGAACCACTCGTTCTAAATCCAAGTGAATTATCATGTAATGAAGTATCTGTAGACAATGTTTTTGTGAAGTCATACGCATAGTCCATATCAATTTCATTCACGTAGGCATCAATCGAATCTTGATAGATGGCCTCATCTTTTGTCGAACCACAACCCACTAGGCTCAACACCAATACTGCACTAAGGCTTGCTTGTAAAATCTTTTTCATATTCCTCTTCTCCTTTACCAAACAAAAAAAGATAGGCGCACAATATACACCTATCTTCGTCCATCATCTATCTGCATACTTTTCGTAACAGAAATTCCAGCTTATTGACCATTTCATAAGGTATATTGTACTTTATAAAACTGAGCTTTTAACTCAATCAATAAGGGTAAACACCCTTCCGTATTCCCTAAATACGGTTCTTGCTTCTTCAACAAGTCTTCGGCATTTGACCCGGCCGTCCGTGTAGCCTTAGCCTATATCTAGGCGGTCAATTTCTGTACGATTTGTACGCAAAAAAATATATAGGAAAATGATATTTTTTGTCAACTAAAATTTTTAAAAATATGTAACCCATCCACTTTTGTCTCTAGCTTTTTAAAATAATAGGCAAGAATTAAAGTGACTAGAATACACACGACTAAATAGATCCAGTCATTTAAATATCGATCAAACAAGTTCATTGAAATCCTTTGAAGAATATAAATTTCAAATACATATTGACCTAAAAAATGAAACAAACTATTTTTAATTTCTTTATATGCACATACATCTACAATCAAGAAACAAAACGCAATCGAAATTATTTCATATGCGAGTATTGGTAAGTGAAGACAATATAAACTAAAAGCTAAAATTATCATACAAAAAAAGAATACTGGCTTTTGAATAATGGAACAAACTCGATCTTTATATTTAGATAGAATCATACCTGCTGGAAAACAAAGAATGATATTGTACCACCAAGCCTGATCCTTTATTACATCCATCAAAATTATATATAGAATGGTAAATACTACACATGAAGTCATAC
>SKEZ01000736.1_pt1 | contig 22444 bp, 21 predicted proteins | sample 4843881 | NCBI WGS metagenome assembly SKEZ01 (sample SAMN11008796, study PRJNA524170) | human gut metagenome | isolation source: fecal sample from pouch patient p1, p46 | place: Israel: Tel-Aviv | reverse complement strand
CTTTAACATTTCAATATCGTTGCCGCCATCACCAAAGGCTATTGCTTCGCTCACAGGGATTTGATAATAATCTAACACTTTTTCAATTGCTACACCCTTACTACCAGTAGCTGGAATAATATCTGCTGCTCTATCCCACCAAGCTGTTACCTTAGCATTTTGCGTATTAGCTACAAGTCTGTCATAATCTTTTTCACGACAGCCTACCATTATTTGATAAACCGTATCCTGATCGACAACCACATCAAAATCTGGCGCCACTTTCAAATCCGTTCCACCAATAGCAAAGTATTCCTTTAAATCCTCATCAACACCATTAGCTGCAATCCGTGTTTTGGTAGCTACAGCTAACGGCCGATTTATTTTCTGAGCATTTTGAATCATCTGCAAGACATCTCCTTGCCTTAACGGATTATCAAAAACAATGTCTTGATCGTTATAGCAGTAAGAACCATTAAAAGTTAAATATGCATCAAAATCTACACCCAACTTAGGCAGTTGCACTGGTGGTCTGCCTGATGCAATACAAATCATAATACCGTTGTCTTGTAAAGCATGCAGTGTCTCTAGCATTTTAGGTGTAATTGATTTTTTCTTTTCAATTAAAGTACCATCTATATCAAAAAATATTATCTTAGGTTTGCTCATTATTTTTACCTTCTAAAGAATTTTCTACTAATTATTATACTTTAACCGATATTTCCCAGGAAATATTAAAATTGAGCTCTCTTCCTCAACATCTGTGCTAAACTAGATACAATTAGTTTCTTTAAAAGTTAATAGTTACGGAGGAATTTTTAAATGCAGACATTGGAAAAAGTCTTTCATTTACAAGATGCTCATACCACTGTTAAACGTGAGTTAATCGCTGCTTTAACCACTTTTGTCAGTCTCTCCTACATCTTATTCGTTAACCCAAACATTTTGCACGCAGCTGGTATCCCTAAAGGTGCCGCTTTTACTGTAACAGCTCTTGCCACAGCAGTTGGGTGTTTTTTAATGGGTTTTATTGCTAATTATCCGATTGCCTTAGCTCCAACCTTAGGTAGCGGTGCCTTTTTCGCTTATAACGTATGTGTTGGGATGCATATTTCTTGGGAAACAGCTTTGGCTGCAGTCCTTGTTGCTTCAGTTTTATTCATTTTAATTACTGTCTTTAAATTACGCGAATTAGTGGTTAATGCCATTCCACAAGATATGAAGTATGCTATTTCAGCAGGAATTGGGTTATTCATCGCTTTTATCGGTTTAAAAAATGGTCAATTAATTGTTAACAGTGACTCAACCTTAGTTACTTTAGGAAAATTTAGCACCCCAGCAGTTTGGATCACATTATTCGGTTTAATTTTAACTGTTGTATTAATGGCATTAAATATACCTGGCTCTATTTTTATCGGTATGATTGTTACTGCAATCTTTGGTATGATTATTGGTCAAATTCCATTGCCACACAGTATTATCTCTGGTGCACCAAGTATTGCGCCAACTTTTGGTCAAGCTGTCTTCCATATTAAAGATATTAATACAGCCCAACTATGGATGGTTGTACTAACCTTCCTGCTGGTTACTTTCTTTGATACTGCCGGTACTTTAATTGGGATGACTGAACAAGCTGGCATGGTTGATAAGGATGGCAAGATTCCACGGATCGGTCGCGCCTTTTTAGCCGACTCAACTGCCATGGTTGAAGGTGCCGTCTTTGGTAGTGCCCCACTTGGAACTTCTGTTGAATCTAGTGCTGGTATCGCTATGGGTGGTAGAACTGGACTTACCGCAATTTTTGTAGGGATCTTCTTCATTATCAGTATGATTTTCAGCCCGTTACTTCAAGTAATTCCAACTACTGTAACGGCTCCTGCTTTAATTATCGTTGGTGTACTGATGGCCAGCAACTTAAAGAAAATCGATTGGGAGAAGTTTGAAATTGCTTTTCCTGCCTTCCTTACTGTTGTAGGGATGCCATTAACCTACAGTATTTCAGATGGCTTAGCATTAGGCTTGATTGCATATCCAATCACAATGATTGCTTCCAAGCGTTACAAAAAAGTTAGTCCAATGATGTATATCTTGTTTGTGGTGTTTGTCATCTTCTTCTTGGTGACGAATTTATAACATGCTATTACGACTCATTCTTTTAATTAAGAATGAGTTTTTTCTTTATAATAAAATATAGGTAGTTTCACATGAAACACACATACGAGAGGTATAATCATGAAGTTAAACAAAAAAGCACTTTGGATCATCGGAACTTTAATATTATCTGCCATTACTGGTATATTTTTCTATGTCAATGGACACAGTACGTCTACCACCACTATCGGGGTTATCTTAGCAGGATTAACTTTATATTTTCTATTTCAGACCGGCCAATTATATAATAAGATCTGGCTTAAGATCTTAGTTTATCTTATTGATGCAGTTTGGATTTTAATTGTGTTATTGATAATTAGCTTGTTTATTTACTGATTTCACAAAAACTTGCAAACTTATACATAATTTATTGCTTTAGTGTTTACAAACGTAAATTTAAGTGGTATAGTTACATATGTAAACGATAGGAGGAAAAAATGGTTAAACTGCAAGAAAAAGAGAGCACAATTTCTGACAGTGAGTGGGAAATCATGCGAATTATCTGGACGATAGAACCCGTGAGCTCTACTAAAATAATTCAAGAACTTCAAGCTAAGAAAGATTGGTCTGAATCAACAATTAAAACCCTATTGCGTCGCTTAGTTAATAAAAACTTATTGAATACTACTAAGGAAGGTCGTCATTTCGTTTACTCGGCCAAAGTTAACCAAACACAAGTAATGACTGAAGCAGCACAGGAATTGTTAGATCGGATGTGCAATATGCATAAAGGAGAGGTAATCTTGCAACTCCTAGCAGATTCTCCTATTTCTAAAAATGACTTAGCTAAAATGAAGCAGATCATTGATCAAAAAGAAAAGACTGCCCCTGAAACAGTGCCATGCAACTGTTTACCAGGAAAAGAGCATCTGTGCTAAAGAGAGGTAAATAAAATGGAAATTTCACAAATTATTACACTAATTGTAGCCATTCTACTAATTGGCTTTATCCTCTGGTGGTTCTTTGGTAAACATACAGAAACTGTCGGGACCGCTAATGTAGGCCAAGGATCACAAGAAGCAGATATCGTTGTTAAAGGCGGTTACTCCCCTTCAACGATTGTCTTAAAGCAAGGCGTTCCCGCCAAAGTGAACTTCGACATGCAGGACTCAACTGCCTGTTTATCTCATGTCGTCTTTGAACAACTTGGCGTTGACAAAGATTTAACTAAGCAAAAAGTTACTACAGTTGATATTCCGACTGATAAGAAAGGTACATATAATTTTGCCTGCGGGATGGATATGTTCCACGGTAAAGTCATTGTTAAATAAGGAGTTTACAAAATGAGTATTTTTTCAAAGAATCAAACTAAAAAAGTTGTTGTTAATGCAGAAAATCATGGTTATAAACCAAACACAGTTACTTTCAAGCAAGGTAAACCAGCTCAATTAAAGTTTATTCCATCAGATAATATGGGCTGCATGAATGAAGTAGTCTCTAAAGATTTAAATTTTGACCAAAAATTAGATGGTAAAAAAGAAGTTACGATTGACATTCCAACTGACAAGCCAGGTACTTACACCTACGCTTGTGGAATGGATATGTTCCGCGGAAAGGTTGTTGTTAAATAATGAAACTTTCAAACATTAAGCGCTTCTGGATCTCATTTATTCTAGCTATTCCAATGCTAATCCAGATGTTCGCCATGCCCTTTCACTGGATGATGCCAGGCTATAATTGGATCGCTTTTATCACGACTACAATCATTATGGCGATTTCCGCTGCCCCTTACTGGAGCAGTGCTTGGGCCGCTTTTAAACACCATAACGCTAATATGAACACATTAGTAGCCGTCGGTACTTCTGTAGCTTACTTTTACAGTATCTTTGCTATGTTTACTGGACGTGAAGTCTACTTTGAAAGTGCTGCTTTCGTCACCGTCTTCGTTTTGCTCGGCGATGCAATGGAAGAAAAGATGCACAATAATGCCTCGAATGCTTTAGCTAAACTAATTGATCTGCAAGCTAAAGATGCTGAAGTTGAACGTGATGGCAAATTCATTAAGTTGCCACTAGATCAAGTTAAAGTTGGTGACATCATTCGCGTTAAGCCTGGTGAAAAGGTCCCTGTAGATGGCGTGATTGTTGACGGTTCATCGACTCTTGATGAATCAATGGTTACGGGTGAAAGTATGCCAGTTACTAAGAAAAAAGGCGACGATGTTGTTGGCTCAACCATCAATACTAATGGGACTTTTACCTTCAAAGCAACTAAGGTCGGTAGTGACACGATGCTTTCGCAGATTGTTGATTTAGTTAAAAAAGCTCAAACCAGCCATGCGCCGATTCAAAACCTAACTGATAAAATATCTAATATCTTTGTCCCAGTTGTTTTAATCATTGCAATTCTGACTTTCGTTATCTGGTACGTCTTCTTAGGTGCAACATTAGTTAGCGCCATGCTCTTTGCCGTCTCAGTGGTTGTTATTGCTTGTCCTTGTGCGCTAGGTTTAGCTACTCCAACTGCCTTAATGGTCGGTACAGCACGTAGCGCCAAGATGGGCGTTTTAATCAAGAACGGTGAAGTCCTCGAAGAAGTTAGCGACATTGATACCGTTGTGTTTGATAAGACTGGTACAATTACCGTTGGTAAGCCACAAGTTACTAATGTTGTAGGTGATAAAAACAAGGTCTTAACTATCGCAGCTAGTTTGGAAGAAAATTCTGAGCACCCACTAGCAACCGCTGTAGTTAAAGCTGCTAAAGAAGCAAAGACTGAAATTAAGTCTATACAAAACTTTGCAGCTATTGAAGGCCGCGGGGTTAAGGCTAACTATGATAATCAAGAAGCCTTTGTTGGTAGCGATCGTTTATTAGAAGATATTTCTATTTCCCAGGAAATGAAAGATCAGGCTCTCCAACTTCAAAAAGAAGCAAAAACTGTAGTCTATGTTGGCCTAGGTAGTGACATCATTGGATTGATTGCAATTCAAGATGTACCAAAAACAAGTTCTAAGCAAGCAATTGCGGAACTTAAAAAGCGTGGTTTAAAGACAGTGATGCTTACCGGTGACAATCAAAATGTTGCCGAAGCAATTGGTCGTGAAGTCGGAATTGATCAAGTTATAGCAGGCGTTCTGCCAACTGAAAAAGCTACTGAGATCAAGAAACTACAAAATGAAGGCAATAAAGTGGCCTTTGTCGGTGATGGTATTAACGACGCACCTGCACTGTCTACAGCTGATGTCGGCATCGCCATGGGATCAGGTACCGATATTGCTATTGAATCTGGTGGCATTGTTCTCGTTCAAAATGACTTAATGGGCGTAGTTAGAGCGCTTGAGATCTCTAAGAAGACTTTCAACAGAATCAAATTAAACCTCTTCTGGGCTCTTATTTACAACACTATTGGTATTCCAATTGCAGCAGGTTTATTCATGGCCTTTGGTCTGCAGCTTAGTCCTGAACTTGCAGGTTTAGCTATGGCCTTCTCTTCTGTTTCTGTTGTAACTAGTTCACTTTTATTGAATAAAACAAAAATTGCTGGTGAAACAGCTCAAGTTTCAAAGTAAAATAATTCTCCGACCGGATATTTTAATCCGGTTTTCTTTTTGTAAATTTTTCAATTTGCGACTTAAAGTTTCAGCAGTAATACCCAAATATGATGCTAAGTCTTTCTTTTTTAACTTTAATTCCACATTTTTACTCCCCTGTTTTTGAGCTAAGTCTTGCAAATAGGCCATTAAGCGTTCCTGAGCATCCATTGAATTGCGCCGAATAGAGTTAGTTTCGATTGTAACCAGCTGCTCGCCAAAATTATTAAGCAAATTCAATGCTAAATCTGGCGTCTTTTTCAATAACTTTTGAAAATCACGACGCTCAATAGAACAAACATAAGTATCTTGTAAAGCCTGCACAAAGTTTTCCTGGGCATGTTCTTGAAAAAGATTCTGCTGTCCATTAGCATCGCCTTGATTCAGCACACCTAATACGGTCTCTTTACCGTCTTCGTTGAGATTGTAAATCTTGGCACTGCCTTGATCCATAAAAAGCATTCCGTTCTTACCATCACCTGGTTGTCGAATAATACTGCCTTTTGGAAAATATTCTTGATGCGTTGAAATTGGTACTAGTTTTTCTAACATTTCATTTGGCAAATTTTTAAATATGGCTGCTTTGCGAATACAAGCCATGGGTGAATGTTGCATAAAAGCCTCATTTCTTGATCTAAGTCAATTTATTTTTATCTGCATCTTAATACAATGTATTTAACAACTCAAGCAGAAAGGAAATATTAATCATGACTAAATACATCGCACATATTGAGCCTTTAAACGCTGAAAAAATTGGTACCAAGGCACACGGTACTGCCACTTTTGAAGAAAAAGGTGATCAACTACATATTCACGTTGAGATGTTTGATACTCCAGCAAATATTGAACACTGGGAACATTTCCATGGCTTCCCGAATGGTCAAAAAGCTCATGTACCAACTGCAGCTCAAGACGTTAACCATGATGGCTTTATTGATTTACCAGAAACTGAGCCGGTCTCAGGAACTACAATGGTGCCACTTGATGATGCCCCAGAAAACATGAATATTCCTCATGATGGTTATCCTGTTGCCGACAGTAATGGACATTATGAATATGAGATTGATGTCTCATTAACAAAGCTACAAAAGAAATTCAAAGCTGCCTTTGGTAGCGATAAACTACAACTAGACAAGCGTGTAGTTTACGTTCATGGTGTACCTGCAGATCTGGAATTACCTGATACTGTAGGTGGTTGCGTAATGAGTTATGATGCCCATACTACCTTGCCAATCGCAGCTGGTGAAATTGAAAAAGCTTAAGTTAAAAGCCATTCCTTGTGAATGGCTTTTTGCATCCTTTCTTATTTTTTGATAGCATAGATATAGATTATGTAAAGTATCTAAGAAAAGGAGATGTTTTATAAGTAGGCTTAGATCCTACTCTTATGGAGAATAACGAAAAAATTATCCAAGAAAAGAAACGCGAAAAATTTATTAAAACTAAAAAGAATTACAAGCGTGCACCACTAATGTCAGTTCACTTAAGAGTGATGATGGCCGTTATCTTAGGTCAAATCGCCTGTGGCTATTCCCTGGGAATTAGTGGTACCGCTCTTTCTAATGCAGCTAAATATATCAACATTAGTGACTTCTGGACTGGATTAATTGGGGCTGGTGCTTTAATTGGCCTTGCTGGTAGTCTTTTGGTCGGTCGACTTTCTGATAAAATCGGTCGCCGTAAACTCTTAATGTGGAATATGTATATATTAGCTGCTTTTTCTTTATTACATCTAATAACCGCTAATTTTAGCTTAACCTTTATCCTCCGTATTGGAATTGGTTTAATGATTGCTGTTGACTATACTGTAGGGAATGCCTTGTTAACCGAATGGCTACCTAAGGGTGAAGACAGCAAGCGCCAGAGTCATTTATTAATCTACTGGACTATTGGTTTTATTTTGTCTTACCTAGCTGGTAGTTTTATCACTGGATTTGATAGTTATACTTGGCAAATAATCTTAGCAACAAGTGCAGTACCTGCACTAGTAACTGCTATCTTCAGAAGTCTTTTCCCACTCCCTGCTTCACCAGGCTGGCTAGCAAGTAAGGGTAAGATTAAGACGGCCAACAAGGTCATTCGTAAGCACATGGGACGTAAATGGAGATTACCTGCCCGCTTTATGAAGCGGAATAAAAAGAAACTGCCTAGAAATATTTCCTGGGCAATTTTATTTTCCAAGCAATATCTGCGACGTACTCTAGTAGGTGGGATTTTCTATGCCTGCCAAGCCTTCTCATTTTTCGGTATTAGTATCTTCTTGCCAATTTTATTACAAAGCATGAATATCACTAGTGGAAATATCTCAGGAATTATCTACAATGGTGGGATGTTCATTGGTGTGCTAATCGGTACCTGGATCTTTAACAAGGTTAGCCGCCGCTTCTATCTTATCAGTAATTTTCTAATCTCAGGTCTGCTAATCGGCATTTTAGCAATAGTACCTAACTTAAATTCAATACTTAAATTAGGTATTTTTACGTTATTTGCGATTATTTTATCAGCTGGTTTGATCCTAGATTATCCTTATCCAACTGAATTATTTGATCTCAAAGTGCGAGCAACTGGTGTAGGAACTTGTATCACAATCAGCCGAATCGGGGCTGCCGCAGGGACTTTCTTATTGCCCGTCTTAACTAATGTGGGTGGTGCTAGCCTGGCAATGCTAGTTTGTGCGATTGTTTTACTCTTTGCCTTTATCGTTTGCCTCATCTGGGCACCGGAGACCTCACCCCAATTTATGAAAAAATAAAATAATTAATATGCTACACAAAAAGACAGATTACATATGATGCAATCTGTCTTTTCTTATTTCTTATCTTTTTTCTTCTTGTCCTTAGAATCCTTATTTAATAATTCTTCTGGATCCTTATGCTTAGGCGTCTTCTTTGGATCTGGTACAGTCGCAAAGCGATCAAGCATCTTCTGTAAGTTATTAGGGTTGTCAAAAGTTAATCCCATAAAACATCTTCCTTTCGTTTTCTCAATTATATTAAAATTTCAATTCAAATGACAATAATTTTAACCCTCATTATCAATAAATTGTTGCATCTTAATCATTTCTGAACCAGCCAGATCAACACTAATTAAATCACTATAATCATGATCACTAGTATCTCCTAAACCATATTCAGTTACAATTTTTAGGTCGAAGCCACTATCAGAGCGATCTTCAATTAAGCCTAAACGATCAGGATAATGATAAATTGAATCACTAATTTTCACTATTTGATCTTCGGGCCAATTATCAATAATTTCTGCCGGTGACTGAATTTCATCCCGTAATTTAACTGAACGCTCCAGCCTGTCCGGATCAAAACTGCCATTATTTTTTTGCCATTGAACTAAAAAATTAAAGAAGAGCAAGTGCTCGGAATCTTCAGTAATATGCGTTATATGGCTCCTAGCAATCACTGCAATTGATTCAACCTGCCCTAACTCATTGATGCTCTCGAATACCAGATTATCATCGTCATACTTGAGTACTTTACCAATAGCAAAACTACCATATTGATCATCAAAGGTATAATCAAAATAAATTTCAACCAGATCCAAGTCGTTAGTGAATTCTTGCTTCTGTGATTGCCGCAAATATTGGGTAAATAAGCGATTATCAATGGCATTAGTGTCGACACAAACAATATCGTCAAGTGGTATAACGGTGGCATAATGCTCTAAAGTTAATTCATTGCGTTCTAAAATACGCACCTCTTGCTGATCAAGTTGAGTAATTAAGCCAGTGTAAGTAGCACCTGTATTCACCTCAAAAGTTGTAAAGGGTTGCGCGTCAGCTACGTTAATCAGTAAATCATGCAGATTAGTAAAATCCCAGGCTAACACTGTCTTATTTAATTGCTCTAAGTTAAATGAATCCTTAACTTGGGTAATCATATAATAGCGTAGATTAGGCGTATCGTCTTCAATCTTAGCTACTTGATCTTCTTTAATAAAGACTATTCCACCTAAATTACCGCCTTGATCGACTGATTCAAAGGTAATCCAGCCATGATGTTGCGTGATGATGCGGCCAATATAGTAAGAATTTGCATCAACTACCGTAATACTTGCATCCCCATCTAAGTTATATTTTTCTTGATCAGCCTTAAGCGTGATTTGTACAAGTTTATTCAATTTTTCGCCCCCTCTTTTTTCTTCCGTGAATTTAATTGTCGCCTAATCATTATTTTTCTGCAAGAAAAAAGAAGACGGTATTGCCATCTTCTTTTAGGTAGTTTTTCTAACTAATACGCGTGGTGCTAGTTAAATCGTTCTAGACAATATGCCATATTATAGGTCAAAATGGCTATTTCTAGCCGCTGTTGAAAGCCTGCTAGATTCCTTGCTCGGTTGTTTTCAGTATTGTAATAGCTAAGCAAGAAAAAGTCGCTTTCAATCGTTCTCCTAATTGCCATTAATTAGTGATCGTTATGCTTTTTAGAACCTTTCATATTTTTGCGATATGGCGTCCAAAGCACATATCCCATACGCTCGTCTCTTTGGCATCATGTACCGACGCCTTAGTAACTGCGTAATCAAGCAGATAGCCATCATCACTCACTATCGCGTGGACCTTGAAGCCATAATAGTAGACTTTTTTGGTGGCTTTATAGCCAATATCGGCTATGCCACGGAAAATTTTAACGCGATAATTGCGAACAGGCTGACAAACTGGAACAGGAAAACTGTCAATAATCAAAAATTCTCCAGCAACCCTTACTTCTTTATTCCAAGCTTGACGGATACAGCGAATTAAAGGCAGGAGCATCCGAGCTCGCCGATTAAAGCGAGAATGAGACAAGCCAACAAAGAATTTACAAAATCTTCGTTGAGACTCAATCCCAATTTCAGTTTGCCAAATGAGCATCGCTAAGATAGAGCTGTCAGAAAGCTTGGTACGATCAACATTTTTGCGATGTTTAAGCTTATCGGGAGCATAGAGTTTATACAGAGAGCGGCAGATTACATTTAAGCGACTAAAACTAACTTGTAAATGGTGAGAGAAACGATTAAGCTTGAGGTAGTTCAATTAGATCAGACTCTTTTCTATTAATTTAAGTTACAGCTTGAGTCTAATCCGATTGGACTTTTTTGATAACTAAAACGATTTAACTAGCACCACGCGTTTGCAGATCAGTAAAACTAGTTGGATCATTGATAGCAATAATCTCCTCACTGATTTGCGGATACAGCCTGCAGACTACACTATACGGAAAAATTATTGATAGAGCTAAATCTTGTTCTCCAGAACGATTTCTAATCGAATGTATTTCCTGAGAATTAACAATAAAGATTTTTCCAGGCTTAGTGTTATATTTTTTACCGCTAATTTGAAAATTATCGATGTTTCCTCTTATCGTATAGCTAAGTTCAATCCCACGATGCCAATGCGGAGCAATATAAAACGGAATTTTATTGTCATGAAAAACGAAATACCATACGTTTAACGGATCGGTAGGAATTACTACTTCGTGAAGATTCTTTTCAGACATTATAGTTTTTCACCATTAACGTGTAGCAACAAGTTGTATAAAGCTCCAAATAAATTTGCATCATTCTTAAATTTAGCTTCAACAATCTTAGGACGAGTCAAAGTCATCTTGTACATTGGCATTTGATCCAAAAATTGATCATATGCACGATTGATTTCTTCAACTAGAATCGGTTGCGCTGAGATTCCACCACCAATCGCAATTGTTGTCAAATCTACTACTGATTGGATATTAACAATGATGCCAACCACATCCCAGCAATAGGAACGTAGTATTTTCAAAGCTTGCTCATTGCCCGAATTGATAGCTTCAAAAGCAGCTAAGCCATCAGTTTCATCCTCATTGCCGATCGCTTTAATGACCTGGCTAACCATGCGAACTGCCGAGCCCATAGTTCCAGCAATATCATCAAAACCCATTTCTTTGGCCATCTTTAAAACCATGAAGCTCAATTCACCGGCTTGGAAGTGAGCACCATTTAATAAGCGACCATTCACAATTATTCCGCCACCTACTCCTGAACCAAGAGTAATAGCAGCACAATTTTGCAAGTCCTTCAAATTTCCTAGCCAATTTTCAGCCAAAACACTAGCCTTGCCATCATTTATTACTGCGACTGGAATGTTGAGATCCTTATATATTTCTGAAAAATCAATCCCATCAAGAAATGGCAATGCGCCACCGAAATGAATCTTCGTGTATTCAATTTTACCTGGTGCACAAAAAGCTAGACCCTTGATATCTTTTTCAGCGTAATTTTTAACTACTTGATCAACTGTCGTCAAGAACTTTTCTTTTTCATGTGGTGATTTTGTTTTGCCCTTTTCAATAATATTGCCGGCATTGTCTAACAAAGCATATTTTAAGTTAGTCCCACCAATATCAATACTTAGATAATTTTTCATCTCATATGTATTCGCTTTCATTATCATTACCACAATTGTACTCAAAGCTCAAAAAGCAAACAAGCCAAATATTGATCATAATTTGGCTTGTTTGACATTATTTAGTTTAAAATTTTACGCTTCTTTTCTAGTTTGTTGGCTGATTAAAGCAAAATCAAGATGACGATAAGCATTCAATAAAACTATGGTACTTAAGAACCAAGTAGCCGGATAAATCCAGTTGGCCATCCGAATATCCTGGAAAAATGGCTTGGTACCTAATAAAACTGCTAACCTTACTACAACCCAGCAAAGCATCATTGCTAACATTGGGATCGTCGCTTTCCCTGCACCACGCATTACTGAAGCAATTAAATGCGTAATCGCAACCAAGAAAAAGAAGAAACCACAAACTCTTGCACGCCCAACACCAAAGGCGACGACCGAAGGCGTCGGATCAAATAGCGCGATCAGTTGCGGCGCAAAGGTAAATACGCTTAAGCCGATTATTTCCGCAATCAGCACTGCCAAAATCACTCCAAACCGAACACCCTCTTTAATTCGCTTAATTTTTCCGGCACCAAGGTTTTGCGCCACAAACGTCGTCAAAGCTAAAGTGAAACTAGTTACTGGTAGAAAAGCAAAACCCTCAACGCGAGTATAGGCCCCGATTCCTGCAACTGCATGTGCACCAAACATGTTGATATATGATTGAATAACCACATTAGACACGGAAATTAACGAATTCTGTAATCCTGATGGTAAACCATAATCAATCGTCAGCTTCAACATCGGCCGATATATTTTAAGATGGCGCAGATCTACCCGACTTGGACCTTTTAGCTTACGCAATTTATTATAAGCAAGACAAGCAGAAAATGTTTGTGCTATTACTGTAGCCAAAGCTGAAAAGCCAACGCTTAAATGAAGCCAATAGATAAAAATAATGTCAAAAGCAATATTTACTACTGATGAGGCAATTAGGTAATACAAAGGACCCTTACTATCACCATTGGCTTGAAGGATACTAATAAAAGTGTTGTACATAACAAAGCCCATTGATCCCAAAAAGTATACTCGTAAGAATTCTACTGATTCAGGCATAATGCTTTTTGGCGTTCCCATTAATATCAGAATTTGTGGAGTCAACACTACACCAATGATTATCAACAAAAAGCCACAAATAAAGCCCACAGCAACCACTGTAGCCACTGCTTCGCGTGTGTGTTGATCAATTTTAGCACCAATACATTGTGCTATTACTACTCCTGCACCCATCGCTAGTCCTTGGAATAACCCGATTAGCAACATGATCAAACTTCCAGACGATGAAACTGCAGCTAAAGCATTCGACCCAATTACATTACCAACTACCAACGAATCGGCAGCACTATACATTTGTTGGAATAAATTTCCCAAAAATAGTGGAATTGCAAATTTAATTATCTGACTTCGATATGAGCCTTCAGTCATTACAATCGCGTCATTATCCACCTAATTCCCCCTTACTTATCCAAACCGTTAAATAAATATCATCTTAACTTATAATTTAATTAAATCACAGGGAAAACAACTATACAAACAGTGACTTGGTTCTCCAAGTACCATGATGCCACCGGTAGATCATCAACATTGCGCGCAAACTTTCATCGATCGCATACGCAATCCATACACCTACTAACCCCATATGAAAGACAATTGCCAATAAATATGAAAATGGCAAGCTAATTAGCCATAGCACAGTTAAACTACATGCAAGCGGAAATCTAACATCCCCACTCGCATTTAATGATCCTACCAAAGTCATATTAACCGCTCTTGCTGCTTCAAGAATAATTTCGACCAAGAAAACCCAGCGTGCCAATTCAATGATTTCAGGTTTATTTGTATAAATATGCATAATTGGCGTAATAAAAATAAAGGTCACGATTGAAATTGAAGTTGAAATTCCCACATTTTGTACCATTGACCGAAAGCCTCTTTGATATGCTCCTTCGAAATCTTTTGCGCCAACAGTACGACCAATAACAATTTGATTTCCTTGACATAAGGCTGAAGCCGTTAAAAATACAAATTGGGTAATCGCTGAAACATACGATTTGGTAATCAATACATTAGTTCCTAAAGTAGCAACAATCATTGTGACTACCACTTGAGCCCCAGAATAAGAGACTGATTCACCTGATGAAGGTACTTAAGAATTTGTTTTAAAAATGGTATCGAAAACCGTTTGAAGTTAACTTTTAACACATTGAACTTCACATATCGCTTAACTAAATAAATTGCTACAATCCCCGCACAAAATTGGCCAAAGATACCTGAGATTGCAATCCCTCTAACGCCAAAATTAGGTAAGCCGAATGGTGAGAACAGCACCAAATAATTCCCACAAACCGCAAGAATATTAGCGATAGTTGGCACAATCAAAGCTTGCAAGGTTAAACCATGCGTTCTCAAGCAAGCTAACATGACAGAATTTAACGCCAAAATAATCGTTCCTGTTCCATACAGCTGCATATAAGGGATCGCAATTGCAATTACATCATCTGGAATGTTCAAGAAGCGTAACAGAGGGTATGGCAAAAGAATAAAAATAGCTCCTAAAAGCAGACCAATTCCAATTGCTCCAAAGATTGCTGTATTCATTACCTTAGGAATCTCTTTGTGTTTTTTGGCACCAAGAAATTGCGCAATCATGATTTGTGTACCTACCGTTACAAACCCATAAACATTATATGAAAAGCCAAGAAATTGGTTGCAGGCACCAACAGCAGCTACAGCCACTTCATCAAAGTGAGAAATCATCCATACATTGACGTTTCCCACCATCACATTGAAGAGAAATTCAATAAAAATTGGCCAGCTTAGAATGATTAATTCTTTGTCTGATCGGTTTAAAAACTTCATGGCAATACCTAACCTTTCAAAATAAAATTGAAACCGTTTTATTCGATTTGTACATATTTTATTCTATACACATAAAAGGTAAAGACAAAAGCTATACTTTTTTCAATTAATCTTGATATCTGAAATTTAGTCCCAAGCTAATTCATAAACCTTATTTGAAACAGTTTTATTTTTACCGTTAACATTAGCATGGTATGCAACAGTTAAGTAACCGTGATTCTCATCAATGATTTGGATACTTTCAACTTCACTATGTTCACCTGAAATATCTAATCCACCAAATGCACTTAAATTTACATTTTCCCATTGAGATTGGTCATTACGAGCATAAAATGGAATCTTTACAATTTCCTTGTGATAGTATGACCATGAACCATTACTTAAACTTGGTGATTTTTGACTAGTAATATAAATATTACCAGAATTATCTAGATCACGCGTGGTGCTAGTTAAATCGTTCTAGACAATATGCCATATTATAAGCTAAAATAGCTATTTCTAGCCGCTGTTGAAAGCCTACTGGACTTCTTGCTCGATTATTCTCAGCGTTGTAATAACTAAGCAAAGAAAAGTCGCTTTCAATGCTTCTTCTAATTGCCATCAATTGATGATCATTATGCCTTCTAGCTCCTTGCATAGTTTTACGATATGGCATCCAAAGCACATATCCCATGCGCTTTAGATTAGTAGCTAGATTTTTGCCTAAATAACCTTCATCTCCTAAAAGATAATGGTTGGCTGGATGAGCATCGATCATCAATTCTACTGTCTCTTTGGCATCATGTACTGACGCTTTAGTAACTGCATAGTTAAGCAGATAGCCATCATCGCTTACTATTGCGTGGACCTTGAAGCCATAATAATAGACTTTCTTGGTTGCTTTATAACCAATATCAGCTACGCCCCGAAAGATCTTGACACGATAATTGCGAACAGGCTGGCAAACTGGCACTGGGAAACTATCAATAATCAAAAATTCTCCAGCTGTCTTTACTTCTTGATTCCAAGCCTGACGGATACAACGAATTAGAGGCAAGAGCATCCGAGCTCGCCGATTAAAGCGAGAATGAGACAAGCCAACAAAGAATTTACAAAATCTTCGTTGAGACTCAATCCCAATTTCAGTTTGCCAAATGAGCATCGCTAAGATAGAACTATCAGGAAGCTTGGTCTGATCAACATTTTTACGATGTTTAAGTCCATCAGGCGCATAAAGCTTATATAGCGAGCGACAAATTACATTTAACCGATTAAAACTAACTTGTAAATGATGAGAAAAACGCTTAAGCTTGAGATAGTTCAATTAGATCAGACTCTTTTCTATTTAAATTACTTACAACTTGAGTCTAGTCTAATTGGACTTTTTTATTAACTAAAACGATTTAACTAGCACCACGCGTACTACAAGCTAATTAACTAATTATGTCAACAGCTAAAAGCTAAAAAAGCTAACTTTTTTCGAACAAATATTCATGAAAGGCTTGGTATGATTGAGTTAGAGCGCACAAAAGAATTAGCAAAAAAATACAAAATGAATCTCCGTGAAGTAAATGACAAGGCAGGTTTAGGTAGAAATTCCATCTATAATTGGAAGAATCAAAGACCGGGAATTGATGCACTTAATGCAGTCGCAGATGTACTACATACGTCAGCCGATTATTTAAGTGGTAAGACAAACAATCCTAGCCCGTCACCTAAAGGTGATGAAACTGGTGGTATTTCTATTGATGGTGAAGTACCATATTTCTATCATGGCTACACTATTCCAGAAGACTACCTGAACATAGTTCGTCAACTTATGGAACGTGATATCAAAAAAGGACTTATTAAACGACATGACAACAGCAGATCAGAATAAACAAAAACTCATAGACTGGTTATTAGCCTATGCTAAAAAACGTGATATTATGGTTGAATTAGTTGAAGTAAATCCAACTTACCCATCCATTTCTTTAAAGAACTATAGATTCGCTGTCATTAATACTAATTGGCATCATCAAGAAGAAGTACCATTTTCAATAGGTCATGAGATTGGTCACATTATGCTGACTAATGGTGAAGTAGATTCTCGTCAATATATCACTTTTACAGAACAGAATTCCGAAGAAAGTCCAGCAGACATCTTTTCAATAAAGCTAATCTATAATTACTCCTGCAAAATGGGTGATTGCTTCGAAGATCCAGGTTTATTTATGCAAGCATACGGGATACCAAATCGAGTAGCTGATGCAACTAAAGAGATATTTAAGCGAGCAGCTTAACCATCAACTTCTATATTTATTTGATTACTAAAAGTTTTAGCATTAGTTTTTACACTACTTAAAATCCAATTAAACAAAAAATCGCTACTCAATTGAGTAACGATTTTTTCTATCCATCCAGTTCAACGCCTTGCAAGTCCTTCATCTTGCTATAAACTGCGCCACGTTGACTTGAATCAAACTCCAGAATAAGCATATCTCCGCCGCGAATTACGGTTTGCCCATTTGGTATGATCTCATCCCCATCACGGTGAATAGTTCTCACCCTAGTATCAACCGGCCATTGAACCTCAGAAATAGTTTTATCAACTAGTCTACTGCTCTCATAGACCGGCAGAGCCATTGTATCAGCCTGACCAGTATAGTTAGCCTTATGGTCACTACTCTTGTCCATAGCGGCTGCTAGAAGCCCGTAGATAGGCTTACCGCCAAGAAGTTCATCAACTAATAACGCAATGAAGGCCACCACAGCTAATGGCATCAAGTGAAGTAAGGACCCTACCATCTCAGTAATTAAGATAATCGCCGTAAATGGTGCACGAATGATTGCTGCAAAATATCCTGCCATTGAAAAAATCACTAGGTTAACTACTAAACGCTGCGGTAACAAGCCTAACTGTACCATCATCAGTCCATAAGTTGCACCAATCAAAGCGCCCATTGTCAAAATTGGCAGGAAGATACCACTGGGAAGACCTGAATCATAAGCAACAATGGAGAAAACAATTCTCATGACATAAAAGAATGCCAAAAGGCCGACTAGCCCCCAACCAGTTTTAGTAATCATGTTAGGTAAAGATAAGATTAATCGATTACCTGGACCCGTAATCAGTGGCCAAAAGTAAGCGATCGGAATCAAAATTGCCAAGGGGATCAAACCATGAAGCCAACGGGGCAAAAAGGTGATTTTAGCATAGACCTTCTTTAAACTAAATAAACCAACTTTATATAAATGACCCAATAAGCCTAATAAAATCCCTAAGATAAGCAAGTGCCAGTACAACGAAATCGGAAATGAATAGTTATATTGAATTGCTAGGGCGTGACGAATGCCAAACAAGTTTGAAACGACAAAGTTTGAAGCAATTGCGCCAGCTAAAGCATTCATCCAAACTAATGGTGAAAAGTTATGGAATACTTCTTCTAAGACAAACAAGGCACCACTCAAAGGAGCGCCAAAAGCGGCAGACAAACCACTTGAAGCTCCTGTTGCAAGCAGAATTCTAGTTTTTAATTTGTTCTGCTTGCATCCCTGAGCAACACCTTGACCAATTGTCGAGCCTAACTGCAATGATGGCCCTTCTGGTCCTAGGAATAGGCCTGTACCAATCACGAGAATTCCACCGATTAATTTCCGCCACAAAATTGGAAACCATTGTAGTGATAGCTTCCCTTGCAGTTGCAATTTTACTTCTGGAATACCGGAACCACCCACATGTGGGTATTGTTTAACAAAATAACCAGCAATTACCGCTACCGCAATAAAGCCAATGATAATCGCAATAAACCACAACGGATTCTGGTGCGCTAATTGAAACAAGTATAACCAAAAACCAGATGTCTTTTCGATTCCAAATCTAAATAAACCAACTACTACGCCGGTACATATTCCGACAAGTAGTGCTTGGAGCAACAGTTTAATATTAGTTCTGTTTGCCTCGTCTTTCATTACTTTCTCCCTCACAATAAAAAAAACGTGTCACAAACTATTGTACAACAAAAAGCCAGCTAGAAATGTTCTAACTGACTTTTTTGTTTCATGTGAAACTAATTATTTTTCTTCATACCATTCGGTGTGGAAGACGCCTTCACGATCATTTCTAAGGTAAGTGTGCGCACCGAAGTAGTCACGTTGGCCTTGGATCATATTAGCTGGCAAGTTTGGATTAAAGTTTGATTCCAACCAGTTAAGAGCTGCGCTCAAAGTTGGAGTTGGCACACCACACTTAGTAGCAAACTCAACTGATTTACGAAGCGCTGGCAAGTTTTCTTCCATCAACTTACGGAAGTAATCGTCTTGGAATAAATTCATGAGCTTACCGTTCTTGTCATAGGCTTTTTCAATATCCTTAAGCATTGCGGAACGAATGATACAACCTGCTTCCCAATCTTGAGCAATTGACTTGTATCTTAAGTCCCAATCATAAGCTTCAGCAGCCATTGTCAATTGTTGGAAACCTTGAGCATAGGCAACAGCTTGGGCTAATTGCAATGATTTTTCGAATACGTCAACCATATCATCAGGAATTTCACCATTGTATTCAAACTTAGTTGGTTTAACGCCCTTTTCAATTGCCAAGTGTGCTTGCTTACTCATGAAACGTGCCATTACAGCCTCGGCTACCACCGTTACAGGAGCGCCAAGTGCAACACCATCTTCGAGCATCCAGTTACCAGTACCTTTGTATGAAGCAACGTTCAAAATGTGATCGATTACGTGATCTGGAGTTAAATCATCTTTTTGTGCCAAAACTTTTGAAGTGATTTCACTAAGGTATGCTTCTACCTTACCGTGATTCCATTTATCAAAAATTGCTGACATCTCATCATCGCTCTTGTGAGCAACGTCACGGAGCAAGTTGTAAACTTCTGAGAATTCTTGCATAATTCCGTATTCGATACCATTGTGCACCATTTTTACGTAGTGACCAGCACCTTCAGGTCCCATGTAGTATACGCATGGCTTGCCTTCAGTATTCTTAGCAGCAATAGCTTCAAGAATTGGAGCAACTTCCTTATAAGCTGGTTCATCACCACCTGGCATCAAAGCTGGACCATTTAAAGCACCTTCTTCACCACCGGAAACACCCATACCGATAAAGTGAATCCCATGCTTCTCCATTTCGTGGAAACGACGGTTAGTATCGTGATAATTTGAGTTACCACCATCGATTAAAATATCGCCTTTATCCAAAAGCGGCAGCAATTTTTGCAAAGTTTGGTCCACTGGATCGCCTGCCATAATTTGAATCAAAATCTTGCGTGGCTTTTCAAGTGAGTTTACGAACTCTTCCCAGGTGTAGCAAGGCTTTAATTTATCATCTTCATATTTTGCGAAAGCATCAACTTCAGGTTTATCAATTGAGAAACCTGAAACGGAAAAGCCGTGGTTTCTAACATTTAAAGCAAGGTTTTTGCCCATAACAGACAAACCAATAACGCCGAATTGTTGCATGTTGAATAATTCCTCCATTAATCAAAATTCATCAAGTATTATTATACGTTCATGCACGCAAAAAAGCGAAGCCAAAAGGTTTCGCTTTTTAAAATCTAGTTAATAATTTTTTTGTTATTGGGTAAAAGTGTTTCACACACTGCTCGGTAATATTTCCTAGGAAATATTACTTTTATTGATCAATACCCCAAAGTAAAATGTTAAATGCTAATGGTAATGTTAGCTCGGTAATGTATCCATCCTTTTTAGCCTGTTTTAAAGATGCTAGAACAAATTTACGTTGTTGACCCTTTAGCTTTTTGGCTGCTTTAACAGCTAAATTAAAGTCATACTCGTTTTTTCTAATTCTAGTAGCTCTAGCTTTTTTAGAAATCTTTTGCCATTTATAAGTAGCTCTCTTACTTATCCTGTTAAGTGGCTTAACGACTCCTTGAAGTGCTTTACTCTTAAAAGCATAATATTGCATACCAGGATTAGTAGTCCAGGTGCTATATTTGTTGTCTTTAGAAGTAATTAAATACATCAACGCACCGTTATGATGTTTAGCATATGCAATTTTTACCACTTTGAATTTAACATTCTTCACCTTCTTGGGACTGATAGTAGCTTTATTCTTAAATTCAGAGTCATTTAGCATTTTTTGATAACTATCTTTGCCCACAGAAATAGGTTGAGAATCGGAGTTTACAGTTACAATGTAGCCCCACTTGCTAAGTCGAGGAATATTTTTAATTGTTATAACTTTATCAAACTTAGCTATTGCAGTTGAATTGCTGTTGTCTGCAGCGTTGGCAGTGACAGATGATGCCGAAAATAATGCTGCAAGTGAAGCAGTAGCAAGTAAACTAATTAGAGCTTTTTTAGATTTCATAATTTAGCCTCTTTAGCCATAAATTTTACATACTATTATGTAATCATAATTTACATAAATTAAAGCAAGAAAACGCCATTTTTGGTGCTGTCTTGCTTTAATTACTTAAAAATAAATATTAATACCAACCATGTGATAGCCAGAATCTCTTGGCATTTACCCAAGAGCCATAACGATTCTTAACATATCGATTTGCTGTTCTTTCTTGATTTGCAGGACTATAATTTCCATGCAAATAAGACGGCATTAGTTGATAACGTCCATAGGTGCCACTAGAAGGATTTACAGCTTTATAATTACCACCAGATTCACGTTGAGCAATCCAAGCCTTAGCTGCACGATTAGCGGGAGATAAGTGACTCCAGTATTTTACATATAAATTGTGTGGCACTTTACTATTTTCCTGTTCAAACATGTTTGAATTTTGCGGAAGATATAGTGGTGTACCATCCGCAATTGGTGTATCCGGATTGATATTATCATTTAAGCTTTCAAGTGTAGCTAGTGAAGTATTACTTGCTTTAGCAACTTGACGAAGTGTATAACCACCACGACTTGCAACCGGTGAAATAGATGCCTTAACTGGAGTAACTGTATTATGGTTAATTTGTAAAGTGGTAGTTTCACTGGAACTTGTATCACTTGTAGTATCAGCTTTAACTTGGTTACCTACAGCAAAAATTAAACCTGCAACAACTGCAGAAGATAATAAGACAGATTTCTTATTAAACTTTTTCATTTAAATATCCTTCCTAACAAACTAACTGACATAGTTAGTGGCTACTGCCTATTAATTCAATAAGCTGCTAGTTAATATATATTAGCCTTACAACTTACATTAACTATTATAGTTACTAAATGCCTCTATAACCGTAATCATCACAAAACTGCAAAGAGTGATCATATTAAATGTCAAGTCTCAAATATAGTTATCCTCAATTTCTTGTTTAGTTAGTTTCTCAATTTGATAGTTATATCTATTAAGATATTCGCGCATCCTTTTATTATTATTACGTGAGAAATCTTCCACATCGCCATTCACAAATAAGACACGATGATTATGTAAATCAATCGACTTGATGTTTTTAGGATTAGCTAGACAAGATTGATTGATTTTCTCTAACATTGGATTTTCTTTAGAATACTGATTAATACTACCAAAAAATTGGGCTATCTCACTAGTCTCTACCAATAG
>SKEZ01000733.1_pt1 | contig 22538 bp, 3 predicted proteins | sample 4843881 | NCBI WGS metagenome assembly SKEZ01 (sample SAMN11008796, study PRJNA524170) | human gut metagenome | isolation source: fecal sample from pouch patient p1, p46 | place: Israel: Tel-Aviv | reverse complement strand
AACTCTCCAATATATCTTGAAGCTATTTGAATAGCTCATTATTTGTTGTCGTTACTTTTAAGTAACTTTGAATTATGGTTGGTTTTGACTATGTCAAAACCCGCACTCTGGCATATGTTCAATCATTTCGATTGATTACCTATCATTGTTCAGTTTTCAAAGATCTGTGCCCCTTCATATGGGGTACTTGAATATAATAACATTTCCATATACTGATGTCAACAAAATTTGGGCAAATTTTACTATAAATTTCAGAAAATTTTTGCCATTATTTTTACACACTTTCACAGCCTAATTTTACAAATTTAAAACTTGAGTTATATCACGTTTCCACACATATCATATAAGGAGAATTTAAAATAAAAAGAAGCCGCAACAAGAATACATATTGCATTCTGTTGCGGCTTCTTGCCTATATAACAGTGTATTTATAGAATCCCTTATTTGCGTCTCAACACTGCATATTAAAAACTTTTATATATAAGGTATTGCATCTGCATACTCTATACAACAAAAGTTATACATATAAAGATTTAATTATATATGTATTAGATAATTAGTTATCTGTTTGAATCGCTTCACGAAGGTTGATTTCGTGCATATCGCCAACAGAAGGTTCTTCTGCAGACATATTTTTTACAGTTTGTTTTGTAGCAAACCAAACTGCTTCGTTCATGTAATAACGCAATTCTTCATTAGATACATGTTCTTGATCTTGAGCCATGATATCAAGCATAGCATCTTCCAATGCTTGTGCTTCTTCATCAGTCAAAGGACCGCCAACGGCCTTTTGTTTTTGAAGCAATTCATTCATGCGATCAACCATGCTGCGCAATACATTGTAACCATAGCTATTTGTGTAACCTTGGTCCTTATCATATTTAGGGAATGTGTAATAGCTATACTCGTTTTTATTACGGTTTTCACCATTCCAGTTCAATGCAGTTTCTTGGCCATGTACATAACCTAAAGAATGTTTACGGAAATAATCAGCATAGTTATGCTTATCTTTAGAATGTAACCATTTAGCTTCTTCTTTAGTTAACGCTTGATGATTATTCTTTTTGCTTTCAGCTAAAGCAATGTGTTTTTCCGCATTTTCCCATGCTTTCACAAATTCATGGATACTTTGCACTGCCTGAGGGCTAGCCACAGGAACCAATACAACAGAACCTGTTGTAGGCGCTTTAGCCGGATTTGGTAAAAGCAATGGATCATCAAATGTAGCAGATGCCGCATTAACATGGAATACGCCACTGCCGAATAATACTGCCGCTGTGAAAGCAAGCAAAGTGGATTTTTTCATTATATATTCCTCTTTTCTATCAACGAATTAAATCGGGTGAGAGGACCCCCAAAAGGGAATCCTCAACCCGTAATGTTCAGCATGAACGTATTATAAACCTAGTCTTGCCATCATTGCAGCAATATTAGCTTTCATTTGTTCATTTTCAGCTTTCAAATCAGCTACTTCACCTTTTAATCCTTGATTTTCAGCTTTCATTGCAGCAAGTTCACGTTGCATTGCATATGTAGAACTGATAGGTCCTTTACGATAACGATCTGCAGTTTCTGCTTCACCGTCTCTGTTGCCTACTTTCCAAGTTACACCAGCATTTGCCATCATATGGCTATTGCTACCCGCCCAAGCTACGCCAGCATGTAACATCATGGATTCATTTTTGTAATGAGCCACGCCTAATGCCAATGCGGAGTCACCACGGTAGTTACCATAACCTGCCATGATTTGAGTAGGTTCGTAAGGATCATAAGCCATAGGTTTCAATGCAGACAACGCGGAGGATAAAGCACCAACTTGACGAACTTCTTTTACAACATTATTCATGCTGTTTGCAACACGATTAAGTTGGGAACCATTAACAGCATCAGTAGAAGTGGAGCTAATTTCACCTGGTGCTACGTTAGTAATCTTATTACCACCGTTATTCAAACCAGAGCTTGTTAAGGATACGCTGCCACCACCATTATTTTTGATTGTGATACCATTACCGTTTGTTACAGTTGTATGACCGGAGTTATCCATAGTTGTAATGGAGTTGATACCAGTAATATCTTTTGCCAAACGAACATTCAAGCTGCCGTTGTTATCGGAAATAACACCGATATTGTTTGCAGAGGAAAGTTTGCTTTCATCAGTAACGCCACCTTTAACGGTTACTTTTTCACCTAAGTTACGATGGAATTCACCTTTGTCACCTGCAAAGTCTAAGCCAGCTTTCTTAAGGCCATCGATACCTTTTTTCAAGTCGCCGATGTTAGCACCATTTGTTAAGCTGCTGCTATTATCAGCAATATTGTTGATATCTTCGCCTTCGCCATAACCACTTGCCATGTTAACAACTTTATTGCCACCATTGTTCAAGCCGTCCTTAGTCAATGTTACTGCACCAGTACCATCTTTAGGGGACCCTTGACCTGCTGGAGGAGTAGTAATTGCAACACCGTTGCTGCTAACAGTAGTAGTTACTTTAGTACTACCCATGCCAGATGTAACAACCACACCATCTGCAGTTGTGCTTGTTCTCTTAGTCTTTTTGTCAGTAGTTACAACACCGTCAACAGTCAACTCAGTGGCCTTAGTTGGATTATCTACAAGTACACCTTTAGCTGTTGTTTGAGTTGTATTATTTTGACTATCAGATACTTTCACATTATCTGCAGTAAGAGTAGTCTTATTACCAAATGTATCAGTGCTTGTAACACCTCTACCGTTTGTTAAAGTGGAGTGTTGTTGATCGTCTGTAGTTGTAGTTACACTACGTAAGTTCAAGTCTTTTTTGATATCTACAGTGTATGTTTTGGACTTATCCGCATTTGTTGTAGATGTTACAGTTGTATTGCCGCTATCGCCAGCTTTCACTGTTGTAGTTGCTGCCGCCATGCTGCTCTTCAACTGTTGAACGTTAACTGCATCTGTATCATTTACACCAGCTGCCACGTTAGTAATCTTTTGATTATTTGCGTTTAAGCCTTCGTTAGAAATGTATGTTTTACCGCCTACGGACACGCCTTTATTATCAAGAACAACTTGTTTGCTTGGATCGGAACCAACAGTTACGGAATCAAGACCTTTAAGATTCTTAGCGAGTTTAACGTTCAAGTTGCCGTTTTCATTAACTACGCCAATGTTACCATTTGAAAGTTTAGAAGCATCAGCTTCGCCACCTTTAAGTTCCAATGTTTGACCAAGGTCTTTATGGATAGCTTCACCGGAGTCGCCTTTGAAGTTCAAGCCTTTCTTAGTCAAGTCTTCAGTATTTTTATCAATTTTGTTGTCTACAACTTTCAATTGATCTTCTGTTGCAGCTTGACCATTAGTGATCTTATTAGGATCCCAAGTTCTGTTAGTCAAATCGTTAACAGTACCAGAACCACCATTGATAGTTACCTTACCGGAGTTGATTGTACCGTTTGTACCATTGATATTTACAGCATTAGAACCTTCGCCAGCTCTAATGATACCTGTTGTACCATCGAAATGAACTGATGTATTGCCAGAGCCCAATGTCACTGTGTCTTTCAAGTTTACAGTGTATGTTTTAGCTTTTGTAAGATCGTTGATTTCTTCTTCAACATGAATGTTCTTGGTACCTTTTACCTTAGTATCGGACGCAGCTTTTACTTCATTCAATTGTTTAAGGTTAACAGCATCGCTATCTTCTGTACCAGCTTTAACGTTTTTGATTTGTGTATTGTTTGCATTGAAGCCGTTGTTTGTAACAAATGTATTACCGCCAATTGTCAAACCATTATTGTTAATAGTTGTTTGACCAGTTGTTACGCTATTCAAGCCTGTTAAATCTTTTGCAAGTTTAACATTCAACTTACCGTTTTCGGATACAACACCGATATTGTTGTCAGACAATTTAGCTTTATCAGTAATGCCACCTACAACATCCAATGTTTGACCAAGATCTTTATGGATTACTTCGCCAGAATCAGCTTGGAAGTTCAAGCCCTTCTTAGTCAAGTCTTCAGTGTTCTTATCGATTTTGCTATCTACAACTTTCAATTGATCTTCTGTTGCAGCTTGACCACTTGTGATGTGTGCAGGATCCCAAGAAATGTTAGTCAAGTTGTTTACAGTACCGTTTGCACCGTTAACAAGAACTTTACCAGCATTGATGTTACCTGTTACGCCATCGATTGCTACTTTACCAGCGTTGATTGTGCTGTTTACACCATTGATAGTTACTGCGTTCGCACCGTTACCAGCTTTCACGATACCAGTTGTACCGTCGATGTTAACAGCTGTGTTACCGGAACCCAATGTTACAGTGTCTTTCAATGCAACTGTGTAAGTTTTAGCTTTTGTAGTTGGATCTACAGCTTCATCAACGTCGATGTTTTTGCTACCTTTTACTTTTGTATTAGATGCAGCTTTTACATCGTTCAATTGTTTAACATTTACAGCATCGTTATCTTCTACGCCAGCTGTTACGTTTTTGATTTGCGTATTGTTAGCGTTGAAGCCATTAGCTGTAACGAATTGTTTGTTGTTGATTGTCAAACCATCGTTGTTGATAGTTGTTTGACCAGTTGTTACGCTGTTCAAGCCTGTTAAATCTTTTGCAAGTTTAACATTCAACTTACCGTTTTCGGATACAACACCGATATTGCCGTCAGACAATTTAGCTTTATCAGAAATACCACCTACAACATCCAATGTTTGACCAAGGTCTTTATGAATTAATTCACCAGAGTCAGCTTGGAAGTTCAAGCCTTTCTTACTGTTGTCTGTAACTTTTTGATCTACAGATTGCAATTGATCTTCTGTTGCAGCTTGACCGTTAGTGATGTTATTAGGATCCCAAGTTCTGTTAGTCAAGTTGTTTACAGTACCATTTGCACCGTTAACTAGAACTTTGCCAGCATTGATGTTACCTGTTACACCATCGATCGCTACTTTACCAGCATTGATTGTGCTGTTTACGCCATTGATAGTCACTGCGTTAGCGCCTTCACCAGCTTTTACGATACCTTTTGTACCGTCGATGTTGACTGCATTATTACCGGAACCTAATGTTACAGTATCTTTCAATGCAACTGTGTAAGTTTTAGCTTTTGTTACATTATCTACAGTTTCATCAACATTGATGTTTTTGCTACCTTCTACTTTTGTATTAGATGCAGCTTTTACATCGTTCAATTGTTTAACATTTACAGCATCGTTATCTTCCACGCCAGCAGTTACGTTTTTGATTTGTGTATTGTTAGCATTGAAGCCATTATCTGTAACGAATTGTTTGTTATTGATTGTCAAGCCATCGTTGTTGATAGTTGTTTGACCTGTTGTTACACTGTTCAAGCCTGTTAAGTCTTTTGCAAGTTTAACATTCAACTTACCGTTTTCGGATACCACACCGATGTTGTTGTCAGACAATTTAGATTTTTCAGTAATGCCACCTACAACATCCAATGTTTGACCAAGATCTTTATGAATTAATTCGCCAGAATCAGCTTGGAAGTTCAAGCCTTTCTTAGTCAAGTCAGTGCTGTTGTCAGTGATTTTCTTATCAACAGATTTCAATTGATCTTCTGTTGCAGCTTGACCGCTTGTGAAGTTTTTGCCATCCCAAGTAATGTTTGTCAAGTTGTTTACAGTACCAGCAGTACCGTTAACAGTCACTTTACCAGAGTTGATAGTGCCATTTGTACCATTGATAGTCACAGCATTAGCACCGTCACCAGCTTTCACGATACCTGTAGTACCATTGATGTTGATTGCATTATTGCCAGAACCTAAAGTTACATTGTCTTTCAATGCTACTTTATAAGTTTTAGCGTGTGTATTAGGGTCTACTGTGGAATCAACATTGATGTTTTCGCTACCTTCTACTGTAGTGTTAGACGCATTTTTAACTTCGTTCAATTGATTCAAGTTAACTGCATCATTACCTTCAGTACCAGCTTTTACGTTTTTGATTTGTGTATTGTTAGCATCAAAGCCGTTAGCTGTAACGAATTTCTTACCACCAATTGTTAAACCTTCGTTATTAATTGTTGTAGCACCAGTTGTTACACTTGTTAAACCAGTCAACTCTTTAGCAAGTTTAACATTCAACTTACCGTTTTCAGATACCACGCCGATGTTATTGTCAGACAATTTAGCTTTATCGGAAGTACCACCTACAACATCTAATGTTTCGCCAAGATCTTTATGAATGCTTGTAGCGTCATCGCCTTTGAAGTTCAAGCCCTTCTTAGTCAAGTTACTACCATTGTCAGTAATTTTCTTATCAACAACTTTCAATTGATCTTCTGTTGCAGCTTGACCGCTTGTGATATGGTCAGCATCCCAAGTGATATTTGTTAAGTTGTTTACAGTACCTTTAGCACCATTAACAAGAACTTTACCGGAATTGATATTGCCTGTTGCACCGTTAATCGCTACGTTACCAGCATTAATTGTGCTGTTTGTACCGTTGATAGTCACAGCATTGTTGCCTTCGCCAGCTTTCACAATACCTTTTGTGCCGTCGATATTAACAGCAGTATTGCCAGAACCCAATGTTACTGTGTCTTGTAAACCAACTGTGTAAGTTTTAGCTTTAGTAAGTGGATCTTCAGAATCAGTTACATTGATGTTTTTGCCAGCTTTTACAACAGTTTTAGCTGCAGCTGCGTTGTTAGATACTTCTTTCAACTGTTTAAGGTTAACTGCGTGGTTATCCTCTGTACCAGCTTTCACGTTTGTAATTTGAGTATCGTTAGCATTGAAGCCGTTTTCTGTAACGAATTGTTTGTTGTTGATTTTCAAACCATCGTTATTGATAACAGTATTACCAGTTGTTACGCTGTTCAAGCCTGTCAAATCTTTAGCAAGTTTAACATTCAATACCCCGTTGTTATTAACTACGCCGATGTTATTTTCTGAAAGTTTGGATGCGTCAGCTTGACCGCCAGAGATTTTCAATGTTTGACCAAGGTCTTTATGAATTGCAGTACCTGCATCGCCTTGGAAATTCAAGCCTTTTTCTACGATTTCAGTTTTTGTAGTATCAATTTTATTGTCTACTACTTTTAATTGATCTTCTGTCGCAGCTTGACCATTAGTAATAGCATTAGGATTCCAAGTTCTGTTAGTCAATTCATTAACAGTACCTGTAGTACCATTAATAGTCACTTTACCGGAGTTGATAGTACCATTTGTTCCATTGATAGTCACAGCATTATCGCCAGTGCCGGCTTTCACGATACCTGTTGTACCGTTGATATTGATAGCTGTATTACCTGCGCCTAATGTTACTTCATCTTTCAAGCCTACAGTATATGTTTTAGCTTTAGTTACATTGTCGATGCTTTCATCAACTTTAATGTTTTTACCTTCAGCTACCTTTGTATTTGCTGCAGATGCACTGTTGGATACTTCTTTCAATTGTGCCAAGTTTACTGCATCGCTGTCGATTGTACCACGAGCAACGTTAGTAATCTTGTTACCACCATTATCCAAGCCTGTTTTAGTAAGGGATACAGATGCATTGTTTGTAGCGCCGTTGCTGATAGTTACACCGTTGGAAGTAACTTTTGTATCACCTACAGTTACGCTGTTCAAACCTTTAAGGTCTTTAGCCAAACGAACTTTCAAGTCGTTAGAGCCATCGGATACAACACCGATATTGTCTTCAGCAGTCAATTTGGATGCTTCTGTGATGCCACCTTTAACGTTTACTTGTTCACCAAGTTTTTTATTGATTACGTTACCGGAGTCAGCACCGAATTTCATGCCTTTATTGATCAATTCTTCTTTAGTCTTGAACAATTGGCTACCATTAATAGCATCTGTAGATGTAGCTGTTACAGCACCGTCTTTTACATTTGTAATAGTAGTGCCATTAGCGCCTTCCAATGTTACCTTAGTTTTATCAACAACACCGTTATTGATGTCATATTTAACAGCACGATCTGTCAATTTATCTACAGAAGTCTTGGATGCAATGTTATTGATTGTAACTTGCTCTTTAACGCCTGCATGGTTTTTATCCTCTACAGTCAAGGATACTTCACCATTGTCGTTTACCTTGTAGGAACCATCAGCACTGGAGTTTCTTACAAGACGATAGTCAGTTGCACTGCTACCTTGTTGAGTAATTTGCTCGCTAACTTTTTTCAACTGATCTTCAGTCGCTGCACGACCGGATACGATAGATGTGGAATCCCAGTTCTTATTGTCCAAGTTAGTTACATAATTACCAGTTTCGCTTGCATGTTTCGTATTTTGAACAGTTTGAGCGCCCATTACAACGCCACTAGCAGTTACTCTACCTGCTGTACCATCAAGAACTACTTGATTGTTACCGCTACCCAATGTCACTTTGTTGTTCAAACGAAGATCATATTTAGCACCTTCAGTGCTTGTAGCAGGAGTAGTTGTCAATTTGAGGTTATCATCGGAAACAGTAACTTTAGAATGTTTACCTGCTTCGATTTTCACATCATGTAATTGGCTACCGTTTACAGCATCTGTAGAAGTAGAAGATACTTCACCAGCTTTCAAGTTAGTAATTGTTGTACCGCCTTGGCCTTCCAAAGTAACCTTGTTTTTATTAACAGTAGTACCGTTAAGATCATATTTAACAGCGCGTTCTGTCAATTTATCCAATTCAGTTTTGGATGCGATGTTGTTGATTGTTACTGTATTAGCAGGGCTGTTAGGATGAGCTTCATCTTTAACTTTTAAATCAACCTTGTTGTTTTCTACAGAGTAAGAACCGTCTGCAGAGTTTGCATTGTTGATCAAACGGTAATCTGTTTTAGCCGCATTAGTAGTCTTAATTTCATCAGACACTTTTTTCAACTGATCTTCAGTTGCTGCACGACCAGATGTAATGGTAGGGTTTTGAACATTCCATTCTTTATTGTCCAAACCAGTTACATAGTTTTTATTGTCGCTATGTTTACCTACGCGAACAGAACCTGCAGTTACGCTGTTCAAACCTGTTAGGTCTTTTGCCAACTTAACATTTAGATTGCCGTCTTTAGCTACAACACCGATGTTGTTGTCAGACAAAGCACCTGTAGCGCCACCTGTAATACCTAAAGTATCGCCAAGTTGTTTGTTGATTTTAACATTGTTATCGCCTTGGAAGCTTAAGCCTTTAGCAATCTTGTTAGTGTTATTTGTGATATTAGTAGTATTGATATCTTGTTGCTCTTTAGAAGCAAGGTTCGTCAACTTAACTTGTCTAGGGTTGGAACCATCAGCATCAGCAACAGTCAATGTCATGCTACCATCAGCAGCTACTTTATATTCGCCATTGCTACCTGCTGCAGGGTTTGCAATCAAACGGTAGTCAGTTTTGGAAAGACCATTAGAGATTTTAGAGATATCAACATCGAATGTTTGATTGTCATTACGTGTCAATGTCAATCTCTTACCGTCATTGGATACTGTACCAGATGTAACATACGTGTTTTTCAAACCTGTTACTTCAGCAGTCAAGCCATTTGTACCGGTCATGTTAATCTTGCCATTACCGTTTGCTTCATACGTTGCAGAACCACGTTGCAAGTATTTATCGTATTTTGCAGCAATACGAGAAATATCACCGATATTAGCCGCATTTGTTAATGTATCACCGCCAGATTGTACATTGGTAATTTGATAACCACCAGCATTGATACCGGTTTTGCTCATAGATACGCTACCAGTTGTAACGGAGTTGAAGTTTGCATTATCAACTGTTGCAACCGTAACATTGTCTCCAGAGCCTTCTAATTTAATATTTTTACCAGCGTTAAAGTTCACTGTACGGTTTGGAGCTTTTACATCTTTAACCTTTTGGCCATTAACTTGAAGTTCCCAACCAGAATTTGCGGATTTGATAGCTTCATGAATAGTGTTTTTACCTGTATCACCAATATTAGTCATGGTGATAGAGCCGTTTTGGTCAACCTGAGCATTGCCGCCTAAGATATTCTTAGTGCTGTTAGCTACATTACCTACTGCATTAGCAACGCCATATAATTGGCTACCATTAATAGCATCTGTAGATTGTGCACTTACACGACCAGCAGCAACGTTTGTAATTGTACGTTTTGTAGAAGTATTACCTACGCTAACTGTGGAATCAGCAGTACCACCTGCATAGTTGTATTTTAAACCATTAATAGTTTCACTAGCTGTGCTTACAGGGGCAGCTGTTGCAGAATTAGCACCTAATGCAACGCCACGAACATTATTTACTGTTGCTTTGCTACCGAGAGCTAAGCCTTCGTTTTCTTGTACACTTGCTTCGCTACCGATTGCTACTGCATCAGTTACTTCTTTTTGAGCTTTAAGTTTAGTGATTAATTCAGGATTATCTTTGTAAACGCTACGATCACGTACACGTTCTAATGTACCAGCTTGAGCGCTTACGCCCAATGCGATGGAACGGGAGCCAGTTGCTTGTGCATCATCACCGATAGCCACAACATTTTTCTTGTCTCCATCTTGAGTACTCAAAGCACTCGCTTCACGACCCATAGCAATAGAGCCGTAACCTTCAGAATGAGCATTGTTACCGATAGCTGTGGAACGTTCACCTAATGCCCATGCCGCATTACCTGCAGCCACAGAAGATCCGCCCAATGCATATGTATCATTACCAAGAGCAACGCCGGAACCACCATGAGCACGTGCAGAGTTACCTACAGCAACGGAATTATTTACTTTGTATTGAGGATCATTTTGAATGCCGGATTCAGCATTATTACCGATAGCGATGCCGTCTTTGGCACGAGTTTGCGCATTGTTACCAAGAGCAACCGCATTATCACGATAATGTGCTGCACCGTTACCAATAGCTACACCTTGTATTCCCTGAGAAAGAGCATTACTGCCGATAGCTATGCCGTGAGTATAATTCTCGCCTTTATAATTTGTGCCTGCTACTACATTAGCACCTGTACCCATAGCTATGCTATCTACGGTATTTGATTTAGCACCTTGACCGATAGCAATAGAACGAGCTGCATTAGCTTGAGTATTAGTAGTTCCGTCATATGCTGTATACGGTGTACCTTTATCATCCTTCATTGGTGTTGGATTTGCAGAGCCAATAGCAATAGATTGATCACCTGTTGCTAATGCGGAGTGACCCATAGCCAAGCTCGCTTTACCTTGTGCAGATGCTGCCGTACCAATAGCTGCCGCATATTGTTCACCTGCATAGGCTTGACGCATCATCGCCAAAGAGTTAAAGCCTTTTGCCTTCGCAGCAGAGCCAACAGCAATAGCACCGATTTGTTCAGATTGAGCATAGTGGCCTAAACCGATACCCAACGCACGAGATTGGGAATAGTCACCGATAGAAATACCAGACACAGAACCATCATTAGCACGGGCATTCGCATTGTTACCGATTTGGATGCCAAACACCTTATTATTTGTATATAAATATCCTTGTCCTGGATTCCCCGGTGTTTTGTAATCATACATTTGAATATAAGGAGAATTTTGGCTAGGATATAAATATGTAAACCCACCATCATTAGGACCTTCACCAGGAGCCAAAGAAAGGCCTCTGTTAGGCGCTGCATCAACACCCGAAATCAACCCACTACCGCAGGTTAAAACCATAGCCGCCAAGCCAACTTTTACCGAAGCTTTAGCGGAATTACTAACAAAGCTTTTGGAGCCACGAGTATGGCTTTTTGCGATTTCAGATACAACGACATATGCGCCCCGTACCTGACTCCAAATTACCCTATAAATACGATTCATTTAGTAGTACCTACCTTTCACACAGTTTTATAAGGGATTCTAAAACCAACACTAAAACACTAAAAATAATAAAATTTTCATCAAAAATTTAATTACTATACATATAAAATATCAGATTAGTTTATGAATGTAAATATATTTTTTCACATTTCGCTCATTTATTTTCAGAACTTTAAACTTCTTTTAAAAATTGATTTTCTTATTCATTTAAATATATTTTCAATCATAAAAACCCTTGCTACAATGGGCCAAACAACACTTATAATCTAAAACTAATGATTTTATAGTAAATTAATCATATTCATAATTTTCGATTAAAATTATATGTTCTGTATTATACACTATTATGAAAGGTTTGTGAAGCCAAATACAAAAAAAGAACGAAAGTCTTTTCACAGTAGACTTTCGTTCTTTCATTTTATATACCATATAGGGTTAAAATCATCTAATCTTCATGGGTATTTTCTGGTACATCAACAAATTTTTATCACATGAATATAAAATGAAATCTATATGATTTACATACCTAAACGACTCATAATAAGAGCTAATTGTCGTTTAGTTTCTTCGTTATCTTTCTGTAGACGAAGGTTGTCTTCTTTCAATGCCGCATAGTCTGCAGTTAATTTTTCATCCTGCGCTTTCATGCGTGCATTTTCAGCTTTCAAAGCAGTCATTTCATCCTGCATTACGTACATAGAGCTGATAGGACCGCCCTTGTAGCGCTCAGGAATAGCCTTCTTCTCATCAGAAGAACCGAATTTACGAGTTACACCGGCATTCACCATATTATGACGACTACCAACAGATACGCCTGCATGGAACATAGTATCTTCCGATGTGTAGTGAGCAACACCTAACGCCGCTGCGGTTTCACCTCTGTAATTGCCGATACCAGCCATCACTTGAGTTGGTTCTAACGGATCATATTGAATCGGTTTCAACGCAGACATAGCTGCCGCATGAGCACCTACACGTTGCGTTTCGCCCGCTACGGAATTAATAGCATTAGCCATTCCCTCCGTAACTCCCTTCAATTGATTTACGTTAACCGCATCCGTGCCGTTTACACCAGGGCCTACATTACTAATTGTTTTACCACCGTTATTCAATCCATCTTTAGTAAGGCTTACGGTGTTACCACTAGCAGGAGTAATGGTTATGCCACTGCCGTTTACAACCGTAGAGTTACCTCCAGCATCCTTAGTAGTTACAGATGTAAGACCTTTCAAATCTTTCGCCATACGAACTTTAAGATTAGTGCCGTCAGATACGACGCCTACATTATCTTCTGTAGTCAACTTGTTAGCATCAGTAATGCCACCGACTACGTTTATCTGTTCGTTAAGCTTTTTGTTAATCACATTACCGGAATCGCCACCGTATTTCATACCATCGTCTTTGGTTGCCACTTGATGTGTCTTGCCCTGTTCATCTTGGTACTTAATACGAGTAATAGCATTGCCTCCGAGATCAGAATCACCCTTATCAGCAGTTATATCCGCATTGCGACCATCTTTGCCAGTTAAACCGATGTGACCAACGCCGTCTTTGCCCGACATAGATACAGCATCTTTACCGTCTTTACCTGTAACAGCTACTTTGCCGTCTGTACCATTCGCAGCGTCTGGACCTGTAATGGAAACGCCATCTTGACCATTTTTGCCGACTTTCACCTTATCAGTATTGACCGTATCAGCAGTAACTGTTTTGGTAGTAATACTGTCGGTCTTAAGATTCTTAGCCATTTTAATAGTAACATTACCATTTTCGGCTACTGTTTTGATATTTTCGCCGGAATAATCGCTATCGGCCCCTTGTCCTTCACCTTTGATGGTAACCTTTTGACCTAAATCACGGTGGAAATCACCTGTATTACCGGCAAAATCCATGCCTTTCTTCGTAATGTCATCACCTAAATTATTAATCTTATTATCCAAGGCTTTATGGGACTTCTGCAATTGATCTTCTGTAGCAGCACGACCACTTGTGATGTTGTTAGGATCCCAATCTTTGTTTTCCAAACCTGTCACATGACCGTCCTTGCCATCAACAGAGACCTTACCTGCTGCAATCTTACCATCTTTACCATCAATAGTTACCTTGTCGCCAGCCTTAATTGTACCGTTTGTACCGTCAATCGCCACATTACCAGCCTTGATTGTGCCCTTATCACCATCGATTTCAACTTTATCACCGGCGTTAATGGTGCCTTTATTGCCGTCGATTGTAACCTTGTCACCGGCTTTGATCGTACCTGTTGTACCATCCATCGCAATTTGTTTCGTAGCATCAGTTCCCATTGTTATTTGGTCTTTGAGGCCTACTTTGTAATTTGTAGAGCCATCACCATTAGTGATCTTATCAACTTTGATATTATTACCTTCTGTTACGATTGCCGTAGCAGCGGCAGCGGCTTTATCCAATTGAGATTTATTAACCGCATCCTTAGGATTTGTACCGTCGGCTACATTCGTAATCTTCTTATTAGACGCATCGATACCATCCTTCGTCATGGATGGACCGTTGGTAATCTTTACGCCGTCTTTTGTAACAGCAGTCAACGGATTGCCATCCTTATCTTGAATGGTCATACCTTCACCATTTACAACGGTTTTACCGTTTGCACCATTAGTACCATTGTTGAAAGTTATGGAATCTAGACCTTTCAGATTTTTTGCCAAACGAACATTAAGGATATTATTTTTACTAATAACACCAATATTATTTTCGGTCAACTCATCTTCATTGGTGACACCGCCCTTAATGTCCAATTGTTCATTAAGTTTCTTCTTGATGGTAGTGCCGGAGTCGCCACCGTATGCCATGCCATCATCTTTGGTTGCCACTTCATGGGTTGCACCATTTTCATCTTTGTATTTAATGCGCGTGATTTCATTTCCATTGAGATTAGCAGCACCTTTTTCAGCAGTAATATCCGCACTTTTACCGTCTTTACCGCTTAATCCGATGTGACCAACACCGTCTTTACCCGACATGGACACTACATCCTTGCCGTTTTTATCTGTAACAGCTACTTTACCGTCGGTGCCATTCGCCGCATCTGGACCTGTGAGAGATACGCCAGCCTTATCATCTTTTCCGACTTTCACAGATTCAGCCTTAAGGTTTTTGTTCATTTTTACATCAATTGTTGTATTACCTGTTGCTGCATCTTGTTTGATGAAAGTCTTAATATTATCACCGCTATAGTCGGTATCAGCAGCATTGCCTTCACCTTGAACAGTGATAGTAGAGCCTAATTTATTAGTTTGTACACCGCCTACATTGGCATTGAATTTAAGACCTGTATCAGTTTGACCTGCCAAGGCTTGTTTCAATTGGTCCTCTGTTGCAGCACGACCAGATACGACATTACCTGCATCCCAAGTCTTATTATCAAGACCTGTTATATAGTTGCCCGTATTAGCAGGATTCGCACCATCGGACTGTTTACCCATTGTCACATCGCCGGCTTTCACAGTTTCCGTAGCCGTAACAGATGTAACATTAAGATCTTTCTTCAACTTAAGACCGATTTTCGTATCTTCACCGGTTTGCGTGATTTCTGTCGTAATATTGTCGTCGCCGTTTACTGTTACCTTAGAGCCTAGCTTGTTCGTTTTTTCATCGTTATTATCAGCATTAAAACGAAGGCCTTTATTGGTAAGTTCAGTCTTAGCGTCATTAATATTATTGTTGAGTTCAGTTTTGGTATCACTAATATTTTTATTCAACTCGGTCTTAGTATCGCTAATATTTTTATTTAATTCAGCCTTGGTATCACCAATATTTTTATTCAACTCGGTCTTAGCATCACTAATGTTTTTATTTAACTCAGATTTAGCGTCATGCAATTGACCGCCGTTAACCGCATCTTTAGAATTAGCAGCAATATTACCATCAGCAACATTGGTAATCTTTTGGTCGTTTGCATTGATGCCATTTGGAGATACATAAGTCTTATTGCCTACTGTTAAACCACCACTATTAATGGTTGTACCACCAGCTGTTACGCTGTCCAAACCAGTCAATGTTTTAGCTAACTTCACATTTAGTGTGCCTGTGCCATCAGATACAACGCCAATATTATTATCCGTTAAATCTGTAGCCGTAGCTCCGCCTTTGATGGCAACAGTACCACCTAACTTCTTGTTAATAGTCGTACCAGAGTCACCGTCAAAGTTCAAGCCTTTATCCACTTCGGATTTAGATGCCACATCTTTAATCGTTACGGTTTTTGTTTGAGCAGCCGGATGGTTCTTATCTTGGACTGTCAATGCTACGTCACCATTAGCATCTACAGTGTAGTCACCATTGGAACCTGCCGTAGGATTTGCAACGAGACTGAAGTCCGTTGCACTAGCACCTTGTTTCTTAACTTCGTCACTAACTGTTTTCAATTGGTCTTCCGTTGCTGCACGGCCGGATGCAATTGTAGGGTTATCAATACTCCAAGCCTTATTATCAAGACCAGTTACATAGTTGCCCGTATTACCAGGGGTTGCACCATCGGACTGTTTACCCATGGTTACAGTGCCGGCTTTCACAGTTTCCGCTGAAGTAACAGAAGTAACATTAAGATCTTTCTTCAATTTGAGGCCGATCTTCGTGTCGTCACCAGTTTGACTAATTTCCGTCGTAATATTGTCGTCGCCATTTACTGTTACCTTGGAGCCTAGCTTATTCGTTTTTTCGTCATTATTATCCGCATTAAAACGAAGGCCTTTATTGGTAAGCTCAGTCTTAGCATCATTAATATTATTATTAAGTTCGGTTTTAGTGTCACCAATTTTTTTGTTGAGCTCAATTTTAGTGTCATGTAATTGACCGCCGTTAACCGCATCTTTGGAATTAGCAGCAATATTACCATCAGCAACATTGGTAATCTTTTGGTCGTTCGCATTGATGCCGTTTGGAGATACATAGGTCTTATTACCTACTGTTAAACCACCAGCATTAATAGTTGTACCACTCGCTGTTACACTGTCCAAACCGGTTAATGTTTTTGCTAACTTCACGTTTAGTGTACCTGTGCCGTCAGATACAACACCAATATTATTATCTGTTAAATCTGCAGCTGCAGCTCCGCCTTTAATGGCAACAGTACCACCTAGCTTCTTGTTGATAGTTGTGCCAGAGTCACCGTCAAAGTTCAAGCCTTTATCCACTTCGGATTTAGATGCCACATCTTTAATCGTTACGGTTTTTGTTTGAGCCGGATGGTTCTTATCTTGGACTGTCAATGATACATCACCGTTGGCATCTACAGTATAGTCACCATTGGATCCCGCCGTAGGATTTGCAACGAGACTGAAGTCCGTTGCACTAGCACCTTGAGTTTTGATAGCTTCAGTAACTGTCTTCAATTGATCTTCTGTTGCAGCACGGCCGGATGCAATTGTAGGGTTATCAATACTCCAAGCCTTATTATCAAGACCAGTTATGTAGTTGCCCATATTAGCAGGGGTTACACCATCGGATTGTTTACCCATAGTTACAGTGCCGGCTTTCACAGTTTCCGTAGCAGCAACAGATGTAACATTAAGATTTTTCTTCAATTTAAGACCAATCTTCGTATCGTCACCGGTTTGACTAATTTCCGTCGTAATATTATCGTCGCCGTTTACGGTTACCTTAGAGCCTAGCTTATTCGTTTTTTCGTCGTCATTATCCGCATTGAAACGAAGGCCTTTGTTGGTAAGTTCAGTTTTAGCGTCACCAATATTTTTATTCAACTCAGTCTTAGCATCGCTAATATTTTTATTTAACTCAGTTTTAGTGTCATGCAATTGACTGCCGTTCACCGCATCTTTGGAGTTAGCCGCCACATCGCCATTAGCAACATTGGTAATCTTTTGATCATTCGCATTGATGCCATTTGAAGATACATAATTCTTACCGCCTACGGTCAAACCACCACTATTGATGATTGTGCCACCAGCTGTTACGCTGTCCAAACCAGTTAATGTTTTAGCTAACTTCACGTTTAACGTACTGCCATCAGATACGACACCAATATTATTCTCCGTCAAGTTAGCAGCCGCTGCACCGCCCTTGATGCTAAGCTTATCACCCAACTGTTTGTTAATTACAGCGCCGCTATCTCCATCAAAATTAAGACCTTTAGCAATAGTCGTATTGATGGCAGAAATAGCATTTCTATTAGTCGTAATATCTTGCGTATTTTGAGCAATATTTTGTTTATTTTGTGCAATATCAGTCTTATTTTTGCCAATATCAGTCGCATTTTGAGCAATGTCAGTTGTGTTTTGAGCTATTTTATCCTTGTTTGTATTAACTTGCGTATTAACAGATTTCAACTGATCTTCCGTTGCAGCACGACCAGTTACGGCTTGTGGATTATCTACATCCCAAGCAGTATTGGTAAGACCAGTTACCGTGCCTGCAGTACCATCCACAGATACAGGATTAGCAGTTCCTAAGGTGATTTTGTCGCCTAGTCCGATTGTAAATTCCTTACCACCGGCTGCATTTGTTCCTTCTTCTACAGTGATATTGCTGTTTTTAGCTTTCACAGTACTTGCCTTAGCGGTTCCACCAATAGCATCCTGCAACTGACTGAAGTTAACCGCATCAGTAGGGTCCGTGCCTTTTGCAAGGCCAGTAATCTTTTGATTATTTGCATTGATACCGCTCGGCGTTACATAGGTCTTGCCACCTACGGTCAAACCACTGCTATTGATTGTTGTTCCGCCAGCTGTTACGCTATCCAAACCGGTTAATGTTTTAGCTAATTTCACATTTAATGTGCTGCCATCAGACACGACACCGATATTATTGTCCGTAAGATCCGCCGTAGCACCACCTTTAATGGTAACAGTGTCGCCCAATTTTTTATTAATCGCAGCACCGCTATCGCCGTTAAAGTTTAACCCTTTATTGATATTGGTTACATTTGTATTGACCTTATCATTAACGGATTTCAACTGATCTTCTGTTGCAGCACGACCACTTACAGCTTGAGGATTATCCGCGTTCCAAGACTTATTATCGAGCCCTGTCACAAAGTTACCGTTCGCACCGCCAGCACCACCAGCTTGTTTGCCCATAGTCACAGTGCCAGCTTTCACAGTATCAGCGGCAGTAATAGTAGTAACATTGAGATCTTTCTTTAATTTAAGACCGATCTTAGTATCGTCACCAGTTTGACTGATTTCTGTTGTGATATTATCATCACCATTTACCGTTACCTTAGAACCTAGTTTATTTGTCTTAGTTCCGCCTGTGTCCGCATCAAACTTGAGTCCTGTATTAATCACATCATTCTTCGCGGTCGATATATTATTGTTTAGCTCTGTTTTAGCATTATCTATATTGCCGTTCAGTTCAGTTTTAGCGTCATTAATATTTTTATTGAGTTCAGTTTTGGCATCACCGATATTCTTGTTTAATTCAGTTTTAGCATCATTAATACTGTTATTTAATTCGGTTTTAGCCGCATGAAGTTGACCGCCGTTAACCGCCTCTTTGGAGTTAGCCGCTACGTCACCATCAGCAACATTAGTTATTTTCTTGTCATTCGCATTGATGCCGTTCGGTGTTACATAGGTCTTGCCGCCTACGGTTAAGCCCCCATTATTGATAGTTGTACCACCAGCTGTCACACTGTCCAAACCGGTTAATGTTTTAGCTAGTTTTACATTTAATGTGCTGCCATCAGATACGACACCGATATTATTGTCCGTCAAGTTCGCAGCCGCAGCACCACCTTTGATGCTAAGTTTATCGCCCAATTGTTTGTTAATTACAGCACCACTATCTCCATCAAAGTTAAGGCCTTTAGCGATAGTTGTATTGATGGTAGAGATAGCATTCTTATTAGTTGTAATATCTTGTGTATTTTGAGCGATATTTTGTTTATTTTTTGCAATATCAGTCGTGTTCTTACCAATATCGGTTGTATTTTTAGCTATATCTGTGGTGTTTTTAGCTATATCTTGCTTATTCTTACCAATATCAGTGGTATTTTGAGCAATGTCAGTTGTGTTTTGCTCTATTTTATCCTTATTTGTGTTAACTTGCGTATTAACAGTTTTCAACTGATCTTCCGTTGCAGCACGACCGGTTACGGCTTGTGGATTATTTACATTCCAAGCTGTATTAGTAAGACCTGTTACAGTTCCAGCAGTTCCATCCACATTTACAGGATGTGCTGTACCTACCGAAAGTTTATTACCTAATCCAACAGTGAATTCCTTACCACCATTCGCATTGGTACCTTCTGTTACGGTTACGTTCGCGTCTTTCCCTTTTACCGTAGTGGCCTTAGCAGTACCACCGATAGCATTTTGCAATTGACTGAAATTAACTGCATCATCAGGCGCTGTACCATTAGCTACACCTGTAATCTTTTGATTATTAGCATTGATGCCATTTGGTGTTATATAGGTTCTAGCACCTACACTTAAGCCATTTTTACTAATCGTAGTGTTTCCTGCATTAACGCTATCCAAGCCTGTTAAATATTTTGCCAATTTTACATTCAATCTGCCGGTACCATCGGATACAACACCAATATTATTATCGGATAATGCCCCTGTAGCACCGCCTTTAACGACTAGAGTATCGCCTAATTTTCTCTTAATCGTAGCCCCTGTATCGCCGTTGAAATTGAGTCCTTTTTCAAGAGTATTATTAATAGTATTAATATCATTCTTATTAGTAGTAATATCACCTGTATTTTTTGTGATATCTCGTGCATTATTACCGATACGGCTTGAGTTATCTGAAATGCTCTGCGCATTTCGATTAATAAAATACTGATTAGAATTAACTTTCTCATTAACCCGCTTTAACTGATCTTCCGTAGCAGCACGACCAGATACAGGTGTAGGGTTATTTAAATCCCAATTTTTATTTGTAAGACCGGTTATATGTCCATTAGAACCATCTACTGTTACCGGATGTGATGCATTTCGACCTACAACGATTGTACTATTTAACCCGACGGTATATTCCTTACCGCCATATGCATTAGTACCTTCTAATATTCTTATGTTCGGATCTTGTTCTTTCACCGTAGTCAATTTAGGAATACGATTAGCCACATCTTGTAATTGACTATAGTTAACTGCATCACTGCCGCCATTCCCAGGTGCAACACCGGAAATTTTTTGATTATTAGCATAAATACCGCTTGAGGACACATAGAGTTTATTGCCTACAGACAACCCTCTATTATCAATCGTGGTGTTTCCTGTTGTCACGCTGTCCAAACCAGTTACTTTTTTAGCCAATTTTACATTTAATGTGCCGTTAGCTTCTGCCTGAACACCGATGTTACCGTCAGACATAGCACCTCTAGCACCACCTTTAATAACCGTCGTTTGACCTAACTGTCTATTAAATGCAGTACCGGTATCTCCATCAAATCCCAGACCTTTATCGATATTGTCTTTATTATATCTAATAGCATCATGGATTGTGCTTTTACCTGTAAGACCAATATTGCTCATCGTCAACTTACCGGTATCAGGATCGAGAGCCGCATTACCACCAAGGATATTTTTAGTTGTAGTGGCTAAATTTCCCAAACTATTTGCGACACCAAACAATTGACTACCGTTAATAGCATCTGTAGACGAAGCGTTCATACGCCCTGCTGCCACATTTGTAATCGTACGTTTTACCGTATCATTACCGATACTTACGGTAGAATCCGCCGTTCCCCCCGCTAAATTCTTAAACCACAAACCGTTTACATACTGATTTGGGGTACTTACTGTGTTATCAGTTTTAGAATTTGCACCTAATGCAACTGAGCGTTCATGTCCGGCATTAGCGGACACACCTAAAGCCATAGAATTTGTTTTCTCTGCTTTACTGCTCAAACCTAACGCCACAGAGCCTTCTGCTCCTGTAGACGTGGAAGAATTAACCCCTAAAGCTAAAGAATTCCCACCGGATGCGACTGAGCCTTCACCGGCCGCAATATCGGCATAACCGTTGGCTGTACTAGCCCAGCCAAGTGCCGTGGAGTGAGATCCATTAGTAGTAGAATTTGTACCTAAAGCGGAAGATCCTTGTTTAAATGCTCTAGCACCATTACCGATAGCTACCGCCCAGTCAGCTCGCGATTGTGACCCATTCCCCATCGATATGGCACCGCCACCACCGGCTTTAGCATCATTACCAAAAGCCATGGAGGATCCTCCCCAGGCGCGCGCATTTGTACCAAATGCCTGATCATTATCTTTTCCTACAAGTTGATCAGCATCATTATATCCAGCCCGGGAATTATTACCTAGAGCAAATCCATTTTTTGAAAATGATTTAGTCAAATTCCCTATTGCTACACCATTATCAGCCGAGACTGTCGCTGTTCTACCTATTGCAACGCCTTGCACATAACCACTACTAACAGTGGCCCCTGTACCCACAGCCACACTGTTATCTGCCTTTGCTATACTATTATCACCTATCGCTACAGTACCCTCTTTAGCTTGGGCATTATCACCCCATTTTAGTGTAGATGCCTGCGCTTCAGTTGGTATAATCCCTCCTGCTAACATAACAGTACAGATAGAAATACCAATCATCTTGACAAATACCGATGTCATTGTCGAGCGTTTCGACATATTTTTCGCTGTTTCAGCTACAACGACATAACATCCCTTTGTACGACTCCAGATTACTTTAAAAATTCGGTTCATCTCGTCTTACTCCTTGCATAAAACTATCAAATTATATGAATATAATAAAATATTTTATAACTATTTTAAAAAGTAAAAATACAGTTAATATATGGCTATTTACCGATGCATATCATATTAAACATATCATATTC
>SKEZ01000732.1_pt1 | contig 22565 bp, 21 predicted proteins | sample 4843881 | NCBI WGS metagenome assembly SKEZ01 (sample SAMN11008796, study PRJNA524170) | human gut metagenome | isolation source: fecal sample from pouch patient p1, p46 | place: Israel: Tel-Aviv | reverse complement strand
AATCTATTCACTAGATTACCATAAATGCGTAACCGCTTCTAAAAAACATCTAGCATTCAAGCTTTTTCATTTTTTAAATTAAAATACGTGTCACCCTATTTTAATAAACCAGTTTGATCCGCCTTTTTAACCACGCTTAATCAACTGATACACTGCCCCAATCATCCCAGCATCATTCCGCAATTTAGCTGGTACTACTGATGCCAAAGTCAAATGATTAATACTATTATGATTAGCCTGTAAGTCTGCAATCGTTGCATTCAAATCAGTCATAAAGGTCGTGTTCGCACTAATGCCACCACCAATTACGACTAATTCGGGATCAAAAGCAACCATTAAATTAATGATTCCTTTAGCCAAACTGTAATAGTAGCTATGAAAGACATGTTGTGCCAGTACTTCTCCCGCATCTGCTCGGTCAAAAATCTCGCGCGCGTCAGTAACCGGCATCGCACTAAACTGATTATAACGTCGTATGAGACCGATAACTGTTGCACCCCGGAAATTAAGGGTTCCCATTTCAGTATCAATCTCATCATCGTCAACAACCATCCAACCAAATTCGCCTGAACGCGCGTGTGCACCCCGATAAATCTGGTTATTGATAACCAGTGCCCCACCGACCCCGGTTCCAAGAACCAAGCTTAAATAATTAGGCACATTCTGAGCTACTCCCAGCCATTGCTCAGCAATAGCCGCTGCGTTGGCATCATTTTCAATAATGACCGGTAACTGCGTCTGTGCATGTAACTCAGCTTGCAAGTTAATTTTTTCAAACGCCGTGACCGCACCTGCCGTCGTCAAGAAGCCGTCACTTTGAACAACTCCCGGCATGCTAACTCCAATACCAGCAACTTGTCCATCTGCTTGTAGTCCTTGAATCATCGCAACTAAATCGGCCATAATGTCTACCTTTGCTGTGGCAGTCGGTCGTGTTACTTTACGACTAATATGTCCATGAGCATCAACTAGGCCGCACTTGATTGAAGTACCACCAATATCAATTCCAATATACATTGTCATTTAACAGTCCTCCTAAACGCCCAATGGCCAGCTATCAAAGCTGGCCATTGACAACTATTTCAAACATCATTAATTAAGCACTAGTCAATTTCGGCACCATTTGTCGCAATCACATGTTGAAACCAAGTAAATGAATCCTTTTTATAACGTTTTAGACTACCTGAACCATCATCGTTCTCATCAACATAGATAAACCCATAGCGTTTGGACATTTGACCAGTACTAGCCGCAACTAAATCAATGCACCCCCATGGCGTATACCCAATTAAATCAACCCCATCTTCCAGAACTGCCAGCTTAATTTGTCGTAAATGATCCGTTAAATAGTCAATCCGATAATCGTCATGTATCTGGTTATCTGCCGTCTTCTTATCAATTGCGCCTAAACCGTTTTCCACGATAAACAGTGGCAAATGGTAACGATCCGTGAACCAATTCATAGCATAGCGTAACCCAACGGGATCAACTTGCCAGCCCCAATCACTAGCCTTAACATATGGATTTTTAACTAAATCATGTTCTTCATTATAAGCTAGCTTTCCTGTGTCCTTCACAGTAAACGACATGTAATAGCTAAATCCAATATAATCTACCGTTCCAGCTTGCAAGATTTTCAAATCTTCTGCCGTAATGTCCAAGTTAAAATGCTCCGACTCAAAACGATTACGCAACCATTGTGGGTAAGTGCCATTGCAATGAACATCGGCAAAATAAAATCGGGTTTGCATCGCTCGTTGCGCAAATAAGACGTCTGCTGGTGCTGCTGTAAGCGGATAGATCGGACACATCGCAATCATACAACCGATTTGAAAATCTGGATTAATCTGATGGCCTAACTGTACCGCCGCGGCACTCGCCACCAGTTCATAGTGAGCCGCCTGATACATCCAGCGTTCACGGTTTTCTCCTGTTTGATGAATGATTCCAGAATCTGTTAACATGGCACCGTCTGATTCAAAATTAGTTTGATTGTTGATTTCATTAAAAGTCATCCAGTACGTTACTTTATCTCGATAACGTTCAAAACATACTTTTGCAAAGTTTAAATAGAATTGAATAAGCTTACGATTACGCCACCCACCGTATTGCTTAACTAAGTGATATGGCATTTCAAAGTGTGCTAGTGTCACTACTGGTTGAATCCCATTTTTAAGGCATTCATCAAATAAATCATCATAAAATTGTAATCCAGCTTCATTCGGTTCGCTTTCATCACCATTGGGGAAGATCCGCGTCCAGGCAATCGATGTTCGAAAACACTTAAACCCCATTTCAGCAAACAATTCAATATCTTCGGGATAACGATGATAAAAATCAATTGCCTGATGATTAGGATAATACTTGCCAGCCACTACTCCGTCCGTAATTTCACGAGGGCGCTCATTCGTCCCTAATGTCATAATATCTGCCGTACTGAGACCCTTGCCGCCCTCTTTATAACCACCTTCGAGTTGATGTGCAGCCACTGCGCCACCCCATAAGAACCCTTCTGGAAACGCTCGTCCTTTAATCGTCATGTTAAACTCCTTTTAAACTATGCTTTAACCGTTTCTGTCGTCGTATCCGTATCTTGTTTAGATTGACTATCTGCAGCCATCATCTTATTGGCAGCGAGTACAAATGGCATGTACGTCAACACGGAAATTCCCAAACAAACAAATCCAATAATCAGGCCAAGCCAATTGCCACCAGTCCCCAAGAACGGCATCAGTGGTCCCGGTGTTGTCCATGTCAATCCAAAAGCCGGCGTCGGTATCCAGTTAAAAATAACTGTCACTGTATAGCCAACCAAGATATTGATCACTGGTGTTAGAACGAATGGAATCGCCATAATTGGATTCAAAACAATTGGTAAACCGAACATTAGCGGTTCGTTAATATTGAAGAGGCCGGGCACTAATGCCAATTTAGCAATCTCACGATAATCTTTACGCCTTGAGACGAGGAAGATAGCAATAATCAAGCCAAGTGTCATCCCACTACCACCCATATTGGCGAAGACATCATTCAACACACTCCAGGTTGCACGGTTGGGCACACCCCAAGCTGTACCATGAGCGTTAATAAACGTTTGGTTTTTCAAATCAGCTTCAGTAAAAATAATTGATCGTAACGCGTTCAACGTGTTTGGACCATGGATACCGACAAGCCACAAAAGATTTTGAACAATAGCAATAATGATAACGCCAAATAAGTTGACCCCAATGTGGGTTAATGGTGTTTGAATTGATTTATAAATAATATCATTGATTCCTTGTGGTGAAATTAGTGATAACCCATAGTTCAACATAGAAAACAGCATAATCATAATAACGATAGGAATTAAGCCATTGAAAGACCGTGCAACTGCCGGCGGAACCATCTCAGGCATTTTGATTTGCATTTTCTTAATGCGCGTTAGCCGTGGTAAAAATTCTCCAACTAAGCCACCTACTATCATTGCAACAAACAGCCCTTGTGCACCTAAATAAGTCGTTGGCAAATAGGTTACACCGTCTTTGATAATTGATGGTGAGTATAAAATCATGAAGCAGGCAATCCCCGTCATCCCTACTAACATGTCATCAGCTTTAAAATATTTGGCCAAATTCCGTGCCACCAGATACGCAATAAAAATCGATAAAATATTCATCGTTCCGTTAGTTACTGAGGTTAATAACTTTTGGGCATTTTCCAAGTGTGGAAAAAATTTGGGTAAAAATAAGATTTGTGCAATAAACCCCGTTTTTGAAAAAACTAAGTTATTAATTAAAATAACTAACGATGCAGCCATTGTAATTGGGAATGTGTACATAAAAGCATCACGGATTGCCGCGACATGTCGCTGTTCATTCAACTTGACTGCAAATGGTACAATGTGTTTTTCCATAAACACGTTAAAACCGTTCATCATAAGTTGTTCCTCCCTTTGATTTAACTTACAAAAGCTAGTATAAGTGAACTACATGCGTTTTAAAAGCGCTTACAATGCAGTTGCTCACTTGTTCCATCGTGATGGTATCACGACCACATCTGAAACGCTGTGTACCATATCTGTTCAAAAAAGTGCTGTAAATCCACTTACGGATTTACAGCACTCTTCTAACGAAATCAATTTTTGAATCCAGCCTGCTTATTGATTATAACTAGCAGCCATCTGATTCATCATCTTCTTAAAGCGGCGTTTACGGAACCATCCTAAGAATAGCACGCCGAGCTTATTATTGGCATTCGTTTTCTTATCCTTGCCTAAAAAGGTTTCGGCATATTCTAAGACAGTTTGGTGACCATCAGTGTCCGGTGCGAATTGATAATCGACGCCGTAATGATCGCGGGGCGTTTCTAATTCATACGCATATCGAACACCGGGTTGCGCGTGGGTAATCTTCAAATTACCGGTCAGACCGTTGGACCACTGTTTGGCATACTCATAGCCTTGTAAGCTCTGCCGTGGCGCCGGCCGACCCGTTTGCTGCTGAATATCAGCCCGCGCGGAATCGATCAACTGTTGGTATAAATAATCCACAGGGGCGTTCAAAGTTAATTTAATCTGCATTCTGGTGGCTCCTTTCTATCTGACCCACTCGCCGATAAACGACGAAAAGTGCTGCGCTGACCGCTAAACCTAATCCGAGCGTCACCCATTGACCGGTCGTTCCGGCCAGGGGACTTAAGATAACGGCTAATAATCCAAGGTTCATCCCGATGAGTAAACACTGCTTTAAGCTTTTCATGACAATCTATTCTCCAATCGCTGCTGGTTTAATCTTGTTGGCAGCCTTAACGAATGGCACGTAAATCGCAAAGGCAACGGCGGCATTAAATAATTGTAAGACCACTGACCGCCAGTCCATTGTGGCAACTAAGGCGTTCATAATCGGTGGCATTGACCAAACGATATTGTTCGTAATCGGTGCGACCCACCCAGCTGATAAAGCAGCGTAGGCGATCGAAACAGTCACAACTGGTGCTAAAACGAACGGAATAAAGTAGATTGGGTCAAGTACAATTGGCATCCCGAACATCACGGGTTCGTTAATATTAAAGAATCCGGGGCCAATCGCCAACTTAGCCACTGAACGTTGGTCGTCTCGTTTACTAAATACTAAAATCGCTACTAATAATAGTAAGGTCGAGCCGGCCCCACCAATCCATGCATATAAGTCAAAACAGTTCCGCGTCCAAACGTATGGCAAGGCTTTGCCAGCTTGGTAAGCGTTAACATTAGCAAGCTGAGCCGTCAACCAGATTCCGTCCAAGATTGGTGCCAGGACATTGGAACCATGAATCCCGAAGAACCAGAAAACTTGAACTAACAGCGTCATTAAGAGGACGGCGCCGTACCCTTGACTCATATTCAATAGTGGTTCTTGAATAATCTTCGCGATCCATTCAATCACCGTGGTGTTGAATTTACTGAAGATCCAGTTAATAATCCCAACGACATAAAATGCAGCGGCGGCTGGGATAACCCCAGTGAAGGCGTTTGCAACTGCCGGTGGCACAGAATCTGGCATCTTGATTGTAATGTGTTTCTTCATCAAAGCAATGTAAACGGCACTCGCAATGGCCCCTAAAATCATGACCGTAAAGAAACCATACGAACCAAAGTACGTGTTGAAGTTGAAGTAACCCCAAGCCGTCACCTTTTTGCCAGCAACCGCCATGCCAGAGTCCGTCAAAATCTTAGTAGCGCCCTTGCTCAACGTACTCGTCAACGTGCCGGTAAAGTTTTGTGGCAAACTCATGATGAAAGTTCCAAGTGTCACGATCCCACCAGTAACTGGTTCAACTTTGTACTGGATTGCCAATTGATACCCGAATGTAAATGAGAAAATCAGACCTAAGATGGCTAACGTCCCCGTCCAAACCATCGCATTAATTCCAATCAACCACTGCATCGAATTAACAATGCCCATCCAACCGAACTTCGTTGGAATATCTCGAACTAAAGCGTTCAGAACCGTGGCGATCGACCCGGCCATCATTGCCGGCATAATTGCTATAAACGCGTCACGTAATGCGATCAACCACCGAACTGCACCAATCTTGGCCGCAACTGGCACTAAGTGTTTGTTAAGCCATTCGATAAATGAATTCATAATATACCCCTCACTCCTAATGTAGGTTTTCGCTAGTTAGTGACCCAACACAACTGTTGCGTCACCCCCGTACTAGTTTTGTAAATCAATATTTTCGGTATGGTAATAGAGTTCCAAATCTGGATAGACGAAGAACGTCCTGGAGAAGTTAAAGACCGTCCCATTAGCCAAGTAATTGATTGCTTCCAAGCACAACGTTTTGTCACCATCTGGGCAACCGATCAACTCCGCCCGTTGCGCGTCCACCCGCACTTGATGGACGTAGTTTTCCGTGGTGCTCCCCGTAATACCATATGCCTCTCGCAAGAAGGCGAAGATTGAATGCTGCACGCTCTCACTCGATAAGAACGGGACGACCGTTCGCGGAAAATAAGACTCTTCCAGGTCATACAAGATGTCATTCAAATAACGTAATCGCACCACCCGATAAACCTCGTCACCAAGCGCAATGTTCCCTTGTTGTGCTAAAGTCTCATCCGCTGTCACTTTATCAAATGTGACAACTTTTGATACTAATGGTCCACCCTCAACCATGGCGGACTGGTCAAATCCAATCGATAAGTTGAGCACTTTCTTCGTGTTCTGCGGTTGTTTGATAATAAAATTGCCGCTCCCCTGCACACGACGCAACAACCCATGCCGGAAGACCACATCAATCGCTTTACGAATCGTATTGCGACTGGCATTGTACTGCGCCATTAACACTTTTTCGGTTGGTAACTTGGTCGGATATTCATCCGCCATTATCGATTTAATGATTGCCTGCGCAATTGCCTGATACATGACTAAACCTCCTTTCGATAAATTAGTAGGTGCTTGTAAAACTTGTGCCCACAAATTATATTATCACAGAATATATGAAAACGCTTTATTTTTCGTAATTTTATACCAATGAATTTATATTATGACCAAAGCCAGCCACAGCAAGCGTTTTCAGATTCCTTACCACCCCTTTTCTTGCCAAAAACTTATTTTAACAAGCACTTTTTTACAATTATTCATGTAAGAAAGCAAACGAAATCAGTCTAATTTTCAATTTAGTCTGTCTTTTCCTTTTAATTAGCAACCGTGATGCGTTGGTCCATCGTTATTAATTTACCGGACAACCCCATATTAAGGGCGTACAAAAAAGTGCAACTCACCGTCTTCACACATCCGACGGTCAGTTGCACTTTTTTCTACCATGATTTATTTAAAATAATTAATTCCAATGGCGTCTTGCATCTCACGCCACGTTTGGTCAGCGACCACGTTCGCTTTCGCTGTACCATCCTTCAAAATTTGTAAGACTTGAGCTGGATCAGCTTCGTAAATTGCACGCCGTTCGCGGATTGGCCGCAATACACCGTCCAACACGTCCATCAAGTAGCGTTTAATCTTAACGTCACCCAAGCCACCATGTTGGTAGGCGGCCTTTAAGTCTGCGACCTTGGTCTTGTCTTCATCGAAAATATCAAGGTACGTAAAGACAACGTTACCTTCGACCTTACCCGGATCTTCAATATGAATATGATCAGGATCGGTATACATGGACATGACTTTCTTCTTCAAAGTATCAGCATCGTCAGAAAGGTAAATCGCATTTCCTAGTGATTTACTCATTTTGGCATTGCCGTCAAGTCCAGGAATTCGGCCCAAGCCCTTTGGTGGGAAGTAGCCTTCAGGTTCGACCAACGTGTCAGTTTGGTAAGTCTTATTGAAGCTCCGTACGATTTCACGGGTCTGTTCGAGCATTGGTTCTTGATCGTCACCAACGGGAACGGTCGTCGCCTTGAAAGCCGTAATATCAGCAGCCTGACTGACTGGATAAACAAAGAAACCGGCAGGAACACTCTCACCAAAAGCTTTTTGCTTGATTTCCGTCTTCACAGTTGGGTTACGATTCAAGCGCGCTACCGTCACTAAGTTCAAGTATTGATTCATCATGTCAGTTAATGCTGGAATTTGAGACTGGACTAAGATCGTTGACTTTTGAGGATCGATTCCCACTGCCAAGTAGTCCATCGCAACTTGTAATAAACTTTTACGAATCTTTTCGGGATCATGCGCATTATCCGTCAACGCCTGGTTATCCGCAATCATAATGTATGAGTCATAGTCTCCAGAATCTTGTAATGCGACCCGGTTACGTAATGAACCGACATAGTGCCCGATATGCAGCTTACCAGTGGGGCGATCACCCGTTAAAAACACTTTTTTTGTCATTGTATTCATCCTTTCTATTGGCACTAAAAAAGCGCCTGATCAACTAATACTAGTTAATTAGGACGCATCACCGTGGTACCACCTAAATTGCAGAAAGCTTGTCTCTGCCACTCATTGACCGATAAGGGTGGGTTCCCGGTGTTCACCGAATCTCCAAAAAGCCAATTCATTAGTCCGTCCCAGCTTTCAGCACGTGCTAGGTCTCTGTTATTGGACGCCTTACTGTTCTTTTCTTCAACGATTAATTAGTTCTAGTGTACTGGTTATACCTGACCGTGTCAAAATAAATTCTGGGCATCATTCGCGCTAACTAGCCGCTACCATTTCATCATAACGACCGTCATTTCCACGTTTAAGCCCATCGAAATTCAAGCGGGCGTTCCTTCAACACCATTAAAATTCAGTTAAGTGCTCCCAGCCACAGTCCCCATTTACGCTTCAGTATAATTCCGGGCGCCGGTCTTCAAACACTGGAATCTGACCACGAGCCTGGTCAACTTGTGTTAAATCAAGCTCGGCCGTAATCAACTGGGCATGGGCACCACCGATAGCCACAATTTGGCCGAGCGGGTCAATAACTAGTGACTGACCACCAAATTGATTATCAGGATCACTGCCGACGCGGTTAACCGCAACCACGAATGCTTGATTTTCAATCGCACGTGCTTGCAGTAATAGCCGCCATTGCATCTGCCGCACTGTCGGCCACTCAGCACTGACAAAAATCACCTGGGGGCCACGGGCTGCTTGTTTACGAAGCCATTCTGGGAAACGAATGTCATAACAAATTGCCCCCATCGCAACAGTTCCGTCGAGTTCAAAAACATTCTCGGTCTCACCAGCGGTAATATAACGATCTTCCGCCATTAACCCAAACCGGTGGACTTTGTCGTAACGACTCAGTAACTGTCCCTGACGATCGACGACTAACATCTCATTATAGTAATGCCCGTCGCGAGCGACCGCGACTGAGCCACCGACAATGTTGACGTGAAACTGCCGAGCTAACTTGCTGAGTAATTGTAACGTTTGCTGCCCATCATCATCCGCCAAGACATTCAGGCGAGTTAACGCATAACCGGTATTCCACATCTCCGGTAAGACGATCACGTCGACAGTTTGCTCAGCTGCCCGTTGAATGGCCACTTCAATCTGCTCGTAGTTGGCATCCGGATCTCCAAACTGAATATTAAGTTGTGCTAGTGCGACACGCATTCGTTCCACCCACTTTATTAGAATGATTAAAATCATATTAGAATAAATAGTCATAGGTTGCAAGTTTCAGCCTTGCCATCGTAAGGCTGCCGAACTTGCCCACCGTTGGCCAGTACGCCTTAGTGCCACTCATAATCACATTTCACAACAATTACTGATAAATCAGTGAATTTGCAGGCGCTTTGATTGACATCATCCCTAAACCCGCCTAAAATTGTTCAAGCGATTTAGACGATTATCAGACGGGAGGCCCTCTACGTGGCAACATCAGATCAAGAGCAACAACGCGAACAACAACGGGTTGATCGAGTCATCGAGCAAGTTAAAGAACGGGCACAACAGACCGACGACTTGCTGGCAAAGGCTCATCACGAAACCGATGTCATTCAGAAAAACTATGGTGATAATAATTCCGTCAACACGTTTGAAGTCGATGACCGGATTGAAACGAACGCGGAACTGCAACAACAAAAGCAAATGGTTGAACGCGCCGTGGAATCCGAAGCCATCTTGAAACGGCAAGTCGGTGTCTTGAAAGATCTTAGTAACTCACCCTATTTTGGGCGCATTGATATTCAAGATAGTCCCGACGAGGAAGCCGAACGTTTATACATTGGCACCGCCTCATTTGTCGACGCTGAACAGAATTTCTTAGTTTACGACTGGCGCGCCCCGATTTCCTCAGTCTACTACAATGGTACTCTGGGCCAGGTCCAGTATCAAACGCCGGCCGGGCAACAGACGACCGAGCTGATCAAGAAACGCCAATTCCAGATTAATCATGGTCAGATCAAGAATATGTTCGACACGAATGAAACGGTCGGTGACGAAATCTTGCAGGCCGTCCTTGGAGAACAAAATGATGCCTACATGCAAAATATTGTAGCAACCATTCAAAAAGAACAGAACGATATTATTCGTGATACCACTAGTGACTTACTAGTTGTCCAAGGGGTCGCCGGCTCTGGAAAGACGTCCGCCATTTTACAACGGATCGCTTTTCTGCTCTACCACTCACGGGCTTCCCTAGAAGCGGACCAAATGGTATTATTCTCGCCCAACCGCTTATTCAGTCACTACATCTCCGAAGTCTTACCTAGTTTAGGGGAGCGCAATATGCGTCAAGTCACGCTTGCCGAATTTCTCAGTGCACGTTTTCAAGGCCTAACCGTTGAAAGCCTCTTTGAGCGCTACGAAAGTGACCGCCAGCGTGAACAACTGACACCGGCAATTCGCGATTTTCAAGAAAGCGCCGACTTTATGCGCCAAGTCGATCAATATTGCCATCAGCTACCAGCCGACCAATTACGCTTCACAAACATCGTCTTTAATGGCGAAATCTTCTTCGCTAAAGAGGTCATTACAAAGATTGCGACGGCCTTACCAGCAGCGATGCAACCAGCTGACCGTTTCCTAGCAATCAAGAACACTTTAATTAAACGCTTAAAGCATCGCATTGACGATGAAGCCCAAGCTGACTGGGTCAATGATATCATTGACCAATTGAGCGACGAAGCTTACCACGACTTATTAGGTTCCAAGCGCCGCGGTGATTTTCAATCACTCGACGATGAAGTCTTCTATATTGGTAAGCAAATCGTGACCAAACGACTGCGGCAAGTCTACGATGCGATCTATAATGGTTACTTCTTAGACACCTATGAACAATATAACGATTTCTTAGCGCAAGTTGATCGGCCCACCACCGTGACGCCTGACCAATGGCAACAACGAATTGCCGCTTACCAGGCCGCCGTTGAGTACCATCGGATTGCTCTGGTTGACTGCGCGCCACTATTGTTATTACGCGATGTCCTAACTGGCAGTGGTCAGAACCGGCGAATGCAATATATCTTTGTCGATGAGATGCAAGACTATTCGCTAGCACAACTGTTATATATCAAGCACGCGTTCCCACTAGCTAAGTTCACACTGTTAGGTGACAGTGAACAAGCATTATTCAAGGGGATTGAGTTACCACAGCAATTACTGGAACGCCTCAAGGATGCTTTCAATGTCCGACGGGCGAACTTGATTACGTTGAATAAGAGCTACCGTTCGACCGAACAGATTACGAACTTTGCTAAAGCGCTATTACCCGACGGCGACCAGATTCAAGCGTTCACACGTAAAGGCGATTTACCTAAGGTCATGATTCGCTATGGCGAAGACGCCGCTCTCAGCAGTCTGCGTAGCGAAGTTGAACATCAGCTCAAGGCAACTAACACCGTTGCCGTACTAACTAAAGATTTAGCAGAAAGCAAGCAGGTCTACCAATACCTGAAACGCTATACAGTAACAACGTTGATGGCCGATAGTGACCGTACCATGCCACAAGGCGTGATTGTTATGCCAATCTACCTTGCAAAGGGGCTAGAATTTGACGCGGTGGTCGCATACGATGTCTCCGCTACCAATTATCCCGATGCGGATTCAGTTGGCATCTTATATACGATTGCGTCACGAGCGATGCACCACTTGACATTGCTCAGCATCGGTGATGTCTCCCCACTAATTGCCCAATTGGACCCGACATTATTTACGATTGAACATCAGGTACGAGTATAACTGAAATTAAAAAACGACTGGAAGTAGCCCAGCGGTATTACGCTAGCTACTTCCAGTCGTTTTTCGTTATCACGAAACTAATGCTGGGCCATTTTTAAACATGGCTATCTGTGCAAAATTTCATATATGGAGCCTTAATATACTCTGTTTTATTATTATCTTTATGAACAGCCACAAATCCATTGCTATCCGGCAAGTCTATTTTGGTAACGCTTTCTTTGCCTACTTTATATTCATAGATATTACTATCTAAAATTTTCGAACCATTAGAGAATTCAAAAGATATAATTTCATCCATACTTACCAAACTCCTTCTAATATCACATATCCATCAATTACAGTTTTCAGAACCAACTTTGTATTTTTATCACCGTATTCACAATATTCTTACTACCTGTTACCTTGTTCACTTTAGCATAAGCCAAAGTAACTATTTTAGCTAGGAACCAACCAGAGTATCCCCAGATTTGCTAACATATGTGTCACGCTATTCACACGAATATCATGCTTAGATAATAGGTAGATCGTCCCCAGCACCATGCCGAACAGCGTGTAATATGCTAATGGCACCAAGCTATTTCCGCTATGCAGATAACCGAAAAGAAGCCCATTGATAACAATGGTAGCCGCTTGGTACTCCCGGCCAAGATATTGGTCTGACAAGACGTAACTAAAGAAAAAGCCCCTGAAACTCAGCTCCTCAGCGATTGGTCCAAAAATGACGGCATCGAGTGTCATCGCTAACGGATTTTTCCGCAACAGTAAATCTAATGCACGTTCATTACCCGATTCAGTGATGTGCCATACCGCCGTCAGCTTAGCATGGCCAAAAGCAAACGCCACGATAATGACTGCGCCGATCACCATGAGTAGCAAGGCCCGTTTATTTAGCCGCGTTCGCCACGGTCGAAAATCAAATTGCCGCAATTCCGCGGTCGTCTTATAGATGTTGTACAAGAAAACGATAATCACGGCATATAAACTGAAGCTAACTAACAGTGTAAACCAATTGGCCGTAATCAAGTAAATATACACGGGTAAGGAACTGATATTGACAATAATGACACTCAACACACTCACAATTAGTAAATTACCAATAAACCGTAAATTCTTCTGTAACATTTCATCCACTCCATCCAAACAACCGTAACTAGAATGTTCACTAACGGGCTTTTAGATCAACCCACTCAAGTTACTTGCCAAATCCATCTGGCCTCATGCCATTAGCATGAGGCCCAGATTAGCTGTGACGTGCACGACACTGTTGACTCGAATATCCCGGCCAGATAATATGTAGGTTGCCGCGAGTACGAGACCCATAACCGTATAGTATGACAATTGCACCCAACTAAAACCGCCACGCAGTAGACCAAACAACACGCCGTTAACAATAACGGTAACTAGTTGGTATCGTGGCTGATCGAAACGTCCCGCCAGCGCATAACTGAAGAAATTGCCGCGAATAATTAATTCCTCGAAAATCGGTGCAAAAACACCCAGGGCCAATGCCATCAATATCGGTGAGCGCTGAGACAATGCTTGTAAGTCAGCAACATTCTCCGCGATTGGATAGACAGCGTCACTAACAAATTTAACTTGCACCGCTGCCAAGATCAGCATGACCACCATTGCCAGTACCGTAACCACTAACTGACGCGCGCTCGGCTTAGCAGTTATTTTCGTAATCTTAAAATGATTATTAGTAACTGATTCCAGATAAATTCGATAGAATAAATAAATTGCAAACAGGTAGACGACCAAGAAGATCGCCACCGTTATCCAGTTATAATTGAGTGTTAAAATATCGATGGGCGCCGTACTAAGACCCATCACGATTGCTGCCAATAAACTGGCAAGTAGTAATCTACCAATAAATTTGACGTTTTGATGTACCATGCTCCTTCACATCCATTTCTTGATAATTATCCCCAATGGTACCTAATCCACAACTTGCGGTTTGACCGGATATCACTAACTGAAACTTATCCCCACATCATGTTAATAATTGTGACCAGCCAGTTCACCAGTATATGACATCCCATTGCGGTACTCAGTTGTTTTGTTTTGAGTACTAACCATGAAAAACCGCACCCTGTAATGAAGATGCCCACCGTACTGGCTAACTGATAACCATGGCCGAGCGCGAATACTGCGTTTGTCAGCATAATCGCGCCCAATACTGGCAAGTATCGTCGCAGCGTATTTTGAACAATTCCACGGAAAAGTAATTCTTCGAGTACGGGGCTAACGATGTTTGTGCACACTAATGTTAATAACCCCAATGGACTGTGGATCAGTGCCATGATTTCATCATTTTGTGTTTCGGTTGGACTGACTAGCAGACCACTTATCCCCATTTGAATCACCACGACCACCACTGCCACTAAAGCAGTCAGCCCCATCATTGACCAAGAAAAAGGCCCTACCAGGACTGGCATCTCAAAATAATGGTGATAGCAACGTACTAGTACGACCGCAACACCAACGGTTAAAACGACTAATGCTACCCAATGATAACCGCCGTTGATTTGTTGCGAGCGTTCACCCCACCAATTCCAATAGCCATCCGCTAACACCGGTAATTGAATGAATATAAATAGCCCTAAACCCGCTAACACATAACCAAATACCCTGAGCAATCGAGCAACCATACCAAGCCTCCCAAGTTATCCCCTGTGGATAAACTAATTCTTATGTTTTAATTTTTTATCCACAACATTAACTCATAGCCGCCAACGCGAAAACTGCCAAATTAGTCCCCATGTGCACCAGAATATTCATTCTAATATCGCGCTTAGCCAACAAATAAGTTGTCCCCAAGATGCCCCCCATTAACGTATAATAAATCCACGGCTCCCAATTTGCATCAACATGGACACTTGCAAATATTAAGCTATTAATAACAACCGCGATCATCTGATAATTACGGTGATTATACTGATTCGTTAACGCGTAGCTGAAAAAGATACCGCGAAAAATCAATTCCTCACAGATGGGGGAAAATATCACGACCGAAACAATCATGGGAAGCGGTGCTTCACCGAGCATCCATGCCAACGACCTGGAATTGCTGGTCTCGGGAATATTTAGCATCGCGCTCAATTTAAGATCAACAATAATGAGCACGACCATTGTCAGCATCGCAATAATCACAGTTCCTAATTGTGCAATGTTCACCCGGGACTTCAACGTCGCGACTTGGTAATGCCTAACTCGTGCTGTATGCCGATAAAGCCAATATAGCCCCCAAGCTTCCAAGGCATAGATTACAAAACCAATCGTGATCATGAACCAATTATTCTTAATTAGGAAAAGATACGCCGGTGCCATACTAAAGCTCACCAATGCTAAGCTGATTAGACTGGCAATGACTAGGTTAATGATGAATTGTTTATTTGAGTGTGCCATTACTTACCTCTTTCGTATGATATATGTGCTTCTAGATAACTTTACTTTACCACAGTGATATTTAGTCAGTTAGTACTGATGGACCACCATCAATTATTATCCAGCACCTTATCTTTATAATAATCAAACCAAGTCACCTTGCCCGTAATAATCGCCGTTTGCCCAATCATCCCGTAGCGCAGTAACTGTGCCTGATCGGCTGTAATCGGAACGGCCGCTGTCACTTCATAAAAAGTCGCTTTACTCTCCTCGACTGGTGAGACCCCAATCTTTGTGCCCACACCGTCCAAAATAATTGGCTTCGGTACGTTCCGCGTGACTTTGAATCTAATGGCTTGCTTGACTTTAACGGAAGAAATATCCGCCGTCGAAATATATAGCTTAACGTTCACTCGCCGTTGTTGCTTGATTATCGGTAAAATTTTAGCGATTTCAGCTCCTGAACTAACGTACTTTGCACCACGGTAATTGTCTGCAACGTGTAGGACGCCGGTTTTGGTTGCCTTGATCGTGTAAGATTTTGATTGTGTCGTTAAGCTATCAATATCTGCTTTCACGGTCCGTAAATCTTGCTCAGCTTTCATTCGTTTCTCAGCGACTTCGCTTAACTGATCATTCTTTAACATGGCTAATTTGGTATTGTTAGTCTCAACACTGTACTTCGTATCATCAAAGCCTTGTAATTCTTCTAACTGCACTTTAGCTGAGGACAACGAATCCTGAAGCGTATCTATCTGCTGTTGAATGTCTGCTAACGTTGCAGATTTAACTTCTTTTTTATCGTTTGCGTTGTTGGCCTCCTTTGACTTAGCGACATACTCATTAAAAACAGACCCATACTTGGCACTATTGGCATACTTGCTACCATTAGCCACCGCATTGTATAAGGCTTGATAAGCATCCAGATTGGTCTTAGTATTTGATACCACTTGTTGCGCGGTCTTCGTTAGCGTGGCTTTCTTAGTACTAGCAGCGCTCGATTTTGCTGCCAACATTTGATTCTCCGTTAAATAGATTTGACGCTGTTTTAAATAACTTTGCAATAGTTCTCGGTACCCAAATTCATCGGTCGTTGGAAAAACATCACTGTCAGTATTGATGCCATCTTTAAAATGATCCAAGGCTATTACTTGGCGTTGCAATTGCCGTTTGCTGACATTATCTTCGCGTAATTTATTGCGATTAAAAACGTTAGTATAAACTAATAGCTTTTGACCCTTCTTCACTCGCACACCTTCAACTAAATAATTCTTTTTGATGGCACTATTGACAGTCGCTTGAATCACCGGAACCGTTCCGGTCGGTTGAACAGTTCCAGTACCATTAATAACAATCTCGCGCTTAGCTACGAGTGAAAACAGAATCGTACCAATTAACAATAGCGTCACTGGAATAATTAGTAATGTTGAAAAATTTTGAAACCGAATCCCGTAAAACTCGCCACTTTCTAGCAGGTCTTTTCTCATTATTCAGTTTCCCCCCTCAGCTATTGATCAAGTCGTAATAGTAACCATGTTCATTCAACAATGCCGCATGGGTCCCCTCTTCAGCGACCCGACCATCATGCAGAACGATGATATGATTCGTCCGCTTTGCAATCGACAGCCGGTGGGCAATAAAAATAATCGTCTTGTCAGTCATTGCCACTAAATTATCGATTAATTGTTTCTCAGTAATTGCATCCAGTCCACTCGTCGACTCATCAAATATCAAGACTTGAGCGGGAGATAATAACGCTCTCGCAATCGTTAATCGTTGTCGCTGACCACCTGATAGTGTATTACCATTCTCATCTAGCTTAGTTTGGTATTGCATGGCCATTTTATTAATATCTGTATCAATTAACGCCAATTGGCAAGCCTTCGCAATATCTTTCTCAGTAATACCGCTGCGATTACCTAATCTTAAATTTTCTTCAATGGTCGCTGAAAAGATGTATGGTTCCTGCGGGATGTAGTTAATATGGGTCCGCAATGTATGCTTATCGATGTTCTTAACGTTGAAGCCGTTCAGCATGACATCACCACTATTCGGCTGATAAAAATCAATAAGCAATTTAACTAACGTGGACTTGCCAGAGCCACTCATCCCCACAATTGCAACCTTATCATGTTGTCGAATCGTCAAATTAACATCATCTAAGACATTTTCACCGTAACCATAACGATAGCTGACCCCTTGTAACTTAATATCACCATTTAATTGACTTTCATTATGAATTGGCCGTGACGCCTCAAATTCACTAGCGACCAAATACACTTCATTTAACCGGTTGTTAGCGACCTTAGCGCTTTGAAGCTTAGTCTGCAAATTAATAATATTCTGTAGTGGATTAACAAAATAGGCTAATAAAGCATTATATGTCATGAGCTCCCCAACTGATAACTGATTATGAATGACGAGATTGGCGCCCACCCATAGAACAACAACTTCTAAGACTAACTGTATAAACAGTTTTAATGCCTGTTGCAAAGTATCCGCTTTAAGATAGGCTAAACTCTTACGTAGATAATCAACAAATTCTGAATCAATTTTCTGATAACGTTCCGTCTCACCATTCAGCGCCTTAACAGTTTCAATCCCATGAAGATCCTCAATAATGGCTGAACTCAAAATAGCATTGCTTTCCATTTCCTTTTGATTCAATCGTTCAAAGGATTTATTAAAGGCTAAGATGACAACCGCGTAGATTGGCAACGAGAGTAACGTAATCCAAAAAAGTGTCATATTCTGGATTACCAAGATTGCCCCCATAATAATAACGATGCTGACATCTAAAAACAGCGAAACAATTGTGCTAGCTAACGCATCAATAATCTTACTGGCATCCGTAAACCTTGAAACAATTTCCCCCGTCCGCCGAGTGGCAAAAAAACTCATTGGCAATTCAAAGACGTGCCGAATATAGCCTAAAATAATTTCAATCGAAAGTCGTTGACCTAAAACCGCCAATAAAAAATTCTGGGCATAAGTAAAGATAGCCTGAAAGGTATAAAAAACGATTAGACCAATTGCCACCACTGCCAATGTACTGTGCATATTATTAGGAATATAAGTATCAATCACCGCTTGTAAGAAATAAGACCCACAGATACTAATAATCGTGATTAAAACTGCAGCAAGCACAATATTAATAACCAGTCGGCGCTGCTTTAATAAGCTTGGAATAAATCCCCATAGTGAGCCCTTATCTTGCTTAACTGGCTTATATTCCGACTTCGGTGCAAAGAAAAGGGCAACTCCGGACCATTCGCTTTCAAACCGTTCCTTTGACATACTGATAACCGCAACTGTTGGGTCCGGATCAGCAATCACGACATGCGTTTTCGAGGTTTTTACAACAACATAAAAATGCTGTAGATCCCCATTTTTGGTAACATGCACAATGAATGGCAATGGTAAATCTTGGACATCGAAAAGACTCATATCTGCTTGAATTGCTTTGGTTTCAAAACCTAACTTTTCGGCCGTTTTTACTAATCCTAATGCCGTAGTCCCTTCTAAACTCGTTTTAGCAATATTTCTTAGATAGGCCAATGATGTTGTCGAACCATAATTTTTCAAAATCATTGCTAAAGCTGCGACCCCACAGTCCATCTCGTCAACTTGCGCAACATAGTTTCTCCAATGCATACTTGTACTCCCCTCACCAATTATTAAGTATCAGTATTAGTTTATTATGGGCTAACAAATGTTATCGTATGCCAACTATCTATTAACGTACATAATCTTACGATGAATGTCCTCATCAGGCTTAACGGTTAAACATCAACTAGCTAGCATTGGTATTTGACGTTAAGAGAACGTTTTTTTACTTTTATAATTTTTTCAACAATCTGGTAAAAAAATAAATTAAACTAAATTTGTTTCAAATAACATCATACAAGGGGGATTATTTATGCTACAGTTTGAGAAATTACAATATTCCAGGTTGCCGCAAAAAAAGCTTGCCAAAATATCTGGTGGTTTTAATCGGGGCGGTTATAACTTTGGTAAAAGTGTTCGACATGTTGTTGATGCAATTGGTTCAGTTGCAGGCATTCGTGGTATTTTGAAAAGTATTCGTTAATTTTCTTGGGGGAGATCAACAATTATGAAAAAATTTCTAGTTTTGCGTGACCGTGAATTAAATGCTATTTCAGGTGGCGTTTTCCATGCCTATAGCGCGCGTGGCGTTCGGAACAATTATAAAAGTGCTGTTGGGCCTGCCGATTGGGTCATTAGCGCTGTCCGAGGATTCATCCACGGATAGTTCAAGCCATCAAGTTTAAGCACTATAAGAAAGCACTCGATTTATGACTGGGCCTGCAGTGCTCAGCCTTTTTAGTTTATATGGGGGGAATTTTAACTATGCCATTAATAAAAGTAATAATCACAGCCATTTACTACCTAATAGTGCTCTTTTTAATGAATCCTTTGACTGATATTATGGGAATAAAAGACGGACCCTTTCAATTCATATTAACTGAATCTATTATATTAATCGCGGTAATCATTCTGAATAGGCGATATGTTAAACAACCTATCCACTGGCTACCCGTTAATATCATGTCAATATTAAGGAAGAATAGTCTGCCTTTGAGCCTAGCAATAATATTTCTACTTATTTTCTTTCGAAACCACATGTATCAATTTTTAATCTCATTATTACTTTCGTTGATTGTAGCGATAACTGAAGAATACGCTTTTCGTGGCATGATATTCAGAACGCTTTTAGCACTAAACCTTAAAAAATTTGCCACATTGCAGGCCACCATCGCTTCGATGATGACTGCTTCGCTTATTTTTGCGGCTATGCATTTGGTCAACCTTTTATCACAGCCCGTATGGTCAGTATTGTGTCAAGTTCTCTATGTTATTGGGTTAGGTATTTTACTTGCAGCAATCTATTTAAAAACCGGAAGCTTACTAGCTGCCATTAGTGTCCATTGGTTGATAGATTTTTCCAGTTTTTATTCTCAAGGTATTGATCCAACTCAATCACCCATTAACGGGCCAATGGAAGCTCTTCTAAAGGGGCTCTTTCTAAATATTTTATTCATTGGCATTGCTACGTTTATCCTATCCTCTAAGCATTGGAAGTTATTGAGTATCCTAAATATTGAAGATAAAATAGACGAGTAATCATCCATTCTGAATTCCTATAAATTATTGTTTGCAGCACTACAATTTCAATTATCTCTGAAGTTTTGGATTACGCTAAGAGCTAGTCATATCGCTAACTAAATTTCACGTCTTAACGCTATGCTAATATACTTTACGATCGAGTACTGTGCTTACTTTTTAGTCATTTTAATACTCATAAGATCACAACTCCAACTATCTTCAGCACCTATATTATATAATCAGTTTTCATATTCATAACAAAAGAGCCCTGTCAAATAACACTGACAGAAGCTCTAAATAATATTAAAAAACTAGTTATCTCTCAACAACTTATTCAATTCCCGCGACTTTCTAAACGAAGCCTTACACCTAATTTCACCGTCGAGCAACAACTCTTTTTCTTTATAGTCAAAACTTCGCAAATGATTTAAATTTACCAACGAGCTCTTATCGCATCGGAAAAATTGCGGATACTTTTCTTCGAGCGCATTTAAATTTCCTGGGAACTCAGCAACCTTATTAATAGCATGGAGCTGTACGCTGCCCGGTCGCAGTTTAGATGTACTCAACAAAATCACATCATCTAATGCGAGTGAAAAGTATCGCGTTCCTAACTTATAGTTAAAAACATCTTTGCGCTGGCTATTAGTCTTTTTTAATTCGTTCTGTACTACATTGATGTCCTTAATAATCCTTTGCGTAATTAGGTCAGCAGACTGATCTTTTAAAATATAATCCAACGGTGCAATCCGCCGTTCCAGAGTAACAAATGATAGCTCATCGTGTGTTGTAATGAAAACTATCTTGGCCAAAGGTATCGCTGCTCGAATTCGACTAGCTAATTCCAGTCCAGCCTGTTTGTCCTCACCGATTTCCATATCTAAAAAGAAAAGACCATCTTGCTGTTGATTCAAGTCTGCTAGAATTATTTTTTGGTCATCCGTTGCCGCTCTAAGCGCCATTGCAAACTCATTAATCATAATTGTATTATTGATGGTCTTACGATAATTATCTCTTTGCTCAGCATTATCCTCGTATAAATAAATTGGAAACAATCATTCTTCCTCCAAAATTGTCAAAGTTATAATAACTCGGTCATTTTTGCTGTCAACATCCAGGAAAAAATTCTTTTGTTTGTCTACCAATTGTTGCACATTTGATAGGCCAAAGCCACGCTGACTCCCCTTGGTGGACGCGCCTAATTCGAACATCTTATTCACATCAAGTTTCTTATTAGTTGAATTTCTCACTGAAATTTCTTTCGTTTCATGTAGCGAGTTAAATGCACAAGTTACCTGCTTATCTGGAGTAGACTTGGCCGCATCAATCGCATTATCCAATAAATTACCAACAATTCGAACAACATCTACCAAATTATGCTGAATTATGAATTCGCTCTGATCAAGTTCGAGACTCAGCTCAATCCCTTTAGTTTGGGCATCGAAAAATTTCTGTACAATTAATCCCCGTAATGTTTCATTACCAACGTGCTGAATTTTGGCTATTTTTCCACTATCTAACGACGTGTCGATAGCGCTCTGCGCAATTAATTCTTTAAAGTATGGTAGTTGTTCTGAAGAACTCCCGCTAGATATGGAATCTTGCAATGCCAACATAACATTCTTGTAATCATGCTTGAACCTTCTTAACTCAAGATATTGTTGTTCAACACTCTTCAAATATTCATTTAATTGTGTATTTTGTTTCGCCTGATAGCTAGCCTCTTGCTTTTTCATGTACGACCGAATAAAAAAAAACATCTGCCACAGCATCATAAGTAACATTACAATAAATGAAGTTATTAAAGTTAATTGAATGGTTGCCGTAATATTTTCGTTTAAGCTTATTAACATAATACTTTCAATAGCAACATAAAATATTAGAATCAACTCAAATAACGATTTACTTAAATTTAATTCCTTTATCTTCCGATTAACACTCACTATTTTATGACAGTAC
>SKEZ01000731.1_pt1 | contig 22600 bp, 25 predicted proteins | sample 4843881 | NCBI WGS metagenome assembly SKEZ01 (sample SAMN11008796, study PRJNA524170) | human gut metagenome | isolation source: fecal sample from pouch patient p1, p46 | place: Israel: Tel-Aviv | reverse complement strand
TCACCTGATTTAAAACAGGTTCAAACCATGCTTAAAAGAGCATTTCCGGCTACCTCTTACCAAGGAACTATTCTTCACAGCGACCAAGGGTGGCAATATCAACACCAGTCTTATCATGATTTCTTGGTATCCAAAGGGATTCGTCCATCTATGTCACGCAAGGGAAATAGTCCAGATAATGGCATGATGGAGTCCTTCTTTGGCATCTTAAAGTCTGAGATGTTTTACGGTTATGAAAGGACTTTTAAGTCGCTTGATAAGCTAGAACAAGCCATTATGGATTATATTTTTTATTACAACAATAAACGTATCAAGACAAAATTAAAAGGACTCAGTCCTGTGCAATACAGAACTAAATCCTTTCAATAACTTATTGTCCAACTTTTTGGGGTCAGTACACTATTAGACTTTTTTACTTTTTCATCCGCTAAATCTGATTTACCAGTTTTACGAACATCTTGAATAATTGAATTAGCTTTTTTTGCTTCAATAATATTTTTCTTGTCAATTTCTTTTTGATATTTTCGACCAAGCAAAAATGAACACACAACTCCCGCCAGTAAACTAATCAAAAATGCCCCCAACGCCGTAGAAGGATCAAATAGATTCTGAAATTGTTGTACTAAATTCATATGTGATTCCTCCGTCATATTTTACTATATTTTCTTCTCACATCTTCGCCGATCATAAGATCGTTGCCTACTGCTCACCACGGAGAGGTGTGCGATATTATCACGAGCAGCGTAGGGAGCTACCGCTCCCATTATATCACAAGTCTGCAAATAAATCAGCCTTATACATACCATCCGCCAATATTTTTTTGAAGCTGTCCTTTACTGCTGCGACATCTTCATGGTAGGTCATGCCGTACCAAATGTTGTTAGTTTTAGGTTATATCATCAAATTACTCTCGCAAGCTCACATTTTATCAATATCAAAAGCAAAGTATTCATATCCCTGCTCTTTAATGATAATTCGTGGTTTTTCCAAAACAACAGTTGCATTATCTGGAATATCCTGAAAGACAATGCAATTAGCTCCTATTCTTACATTATTTCCAACTCGAATTCCACCAATATTCCAGCCAGCATGAGAAGATGCTTACGCCGATTAGAAATCTTGTCCCTGTAAAGGTAATACCCCAAGATATAATATCCCGTATACCCCATAGGCAGAAACAAATACATTTTGTCTTGCAACACTTCTTGCGCCAAATTACTTAATGCCGGAATAATTTCCAGCATTCCCGGAATCCAACACCCTACCGCACACAGAATCAGCAGATACTTGCAGAGTTTATTATCTTCAATGATTCTGTTCAAAATCGGTGTAATAGCATATAGTCCAGCAATCATCCACAGATACCAAAGATGATAGTTACCATATAACAGCTCACCAAGGGTGCTTTTTGGTCCTGAGATTTTCAGTTCTCCATTCAGTATGCGGAATATGAAATATGCACAAGACCAAAAGGCTGTAAGCACTGCGATTCGAAAAATATACTTCTTATATATTTTTCCCAAATCTTTGCCTCTGCTGTTTCCAAGAAACAGTGCGCCGCTTATCATAACAAAGCAGCAAACACCGATTCTGGAAATTGAATTAAAGATTTCGTATATAGACCATACGCTAGAATCTACACCTGCATATTTCCATCCCTTTGTTGAAACATGAAGTAATATCACGCAAAAGCAAGCCAGTACCCTTAATAATTCAATCCAAACTGCTCTGCTCTGCTCTGCTCACAAGTTTATTTTCCGTTGCTAACATTGTCAACCTCTTTCTGCTTTTTTTCATCCAAACTTTCCATGTATTTTTTAGCATCCTTCATAAAGCTGACAGCAATCATCACGATTACCGCACCAATCGGGAATGCTGCAACAATACTTACCGACTGAAGATTGTTCATGGAGCTTTCTGCAAACAGCAAAGCAATCGGAAGCAAAATAAGCAGAATACACCACATCAACTGAATGCCCTTGTTCGGCTGCTCACCATCCTCCAGTGTATGATAGCTATAGCAGGATGCTGTCAAAGCAATCGAATCAAAAGAAGTCGCATAGAAAGCGATCATCGTCAGCAGAACAACTACCATGATAACAGGTGCGCCCGGCATCGTTTTGATGATAGAAACAATCATGCCATACAGATCTCCGCTTTCCAGATACTGTGCAATAAAGTCAGCCTTTCCAGTGACCTGCATTCCCATAGAATAGTTACCAAGTACGATAAAACTCGTCAACGTAGAACCAACACCAAATACGTAGCCACCAAGGATTGTCTGACGTACTGTTCTACCACGAGAAATGCTACCGATAAAGAACGGAGCAGCCACACACCAGACCATCCAATAAGCCCAATAATAAATCGTCCAGTTCTGCGGGAAATTCGATGTGCGGAGTGGGTCAGTGAATGTGGACAGATCAACAAAGTTCTGAATCATCCGTCCAAGGGAAGAAAAACCAGTTTCGATAATATACCGTGTCTCTCCACCAAACAGCAGTACAAAGGCAATCAGACCAAAGAACATATAGATACAAATATTTGCCAGCTTACTAATTCCCTTAAATCCATGCAACAAAGAATATGTATATACAGCGCAGGTAATCAGAAGAATGATAATGTTAATCACAGTACGACTAACGGCAACATGGAACAGCTCACTAATAATGGTTGCCATCAGCGGTGTTGCCACACTAAAAGTGGTGGCAGTACCAGCAAGAAGTGCAAACACAGCTAACAGGTCAATAATTCGACCTGCCCAGCCATCGGTATGCTTTCCAAGAATCGGACGGCAAGCCTCTGAATACTTCTGACGGTTTCTTTTTCTTACATGAAGCATAAAACCAAAAGCAACGGCCAATACCAGATAGAATCCCCAAGGAATAAAGCTCCAATGGAACAGCGGATATACACCAGCCCAATCCTGAATGCTACCCATTTCTGCCAGATGTGGATCAGTCGCATACAGCACCCATTCCAAGAACGAATAGAACAAAATATCTGCTGCGAGACCACAGGTGAACATCATCGAGCCCCATGCAAAGAAGGAATACTTCGGCTTCTCATTCTGCTCGCCAAGGACGATGTTACCGTACTTAGAACCGGCAATATACAGAGAAAGAATGAAAATTCCTAATCCAATTACTAAGTAATATGTACCAAAGGTATCACCAAAGAAAAAACGAATCTGGCTCAGCACCGCATTCGATTGTTCCGGAGCAAAAAAGAATAGAACACATAATGCAATTACGATTGCCAAAGGCACCAATGTTATCATCCAATCAATTTTTTCATGTTCTTTTTTCGTATTCATTTACTTTTCCTCCACATATTTTTTGTAGCTGGCATCCAGAGCAATTAGTTCACTCAGATTATCCACCTCTATAATATCGTCCTTATTCATAGGATGGATACCCAATTGATACTCCTCCGGATAACAGAACATCGCCACATCATCCCAGTAGATTTGTCGGTTCTTCTTTTGTTCAAACTCAATTTCGAGATTCCGTTTCAGTTTTTTCCCATCCTCTGCAGTCCAGCGGGAAATACTGTACAGCTGCCATCCGCCTTTTCCACCTGTCCGACTGCATGCTGTAACAATGCCATTCTCAACAGTCTGAAGCCACTCATCCGTTTCACCATCTGTCCAAACACTGTTATAACCAGAGCGTTCAAATTCCGGTGCAAGGATTTCCGGATTATAAATAATCTGATCACCATCCAGAATAATCGCATTTTCAATATGCTCTCGTGCCACATAAAGTGAAGAGATGTTGTTGCAAGTATCATAGTATGGATTTTCAATCAGCTTGACCCCAGGATACTCCTCTTCAAGTGTCACAAACTGTTCTTTCAGATAACCGACAACAACATAAATTTCATTAATTCCGTTTTTATGCAGACCATCAATGACTGTGTCAATCATCCGAACCCCATTCACTTTAACCAGCGGTTTCGGTGTTGTCAGCGTCACCGGGTGCATTCGATTTCCTAAACCTGCCGCCATAATAATGGCTCTTTCTACTCTTGGCATTTACTTTTCCTCCCCTTGCTTTTTCAATTCTTCTTGAACAATTCGATAGTAGTCTTTTGCGTATCGATACTGACGAAGAGAATACTCACCAAACTCCACACCAAGATTACGCTTATATTCACACCAGTTACTCCACAGCAGACCACAGGCTGCAATATAGCAGTAAATTTTGATTCTGGTCGCATCATCACAATTTTCTGTAAAGTAAGCAGCAATCAGTCGATCCACCTGCCGCTTATTGTAAAGTGAGTAAATACAGAACATTGCTACATCCACATGAGGATCTTGCATTCCTGCATACTCCCAATCAATCAGACGAATGTCCTCCTTACCATCTTTTTCAACAAACAGGAAATTATCCGGCACTGCATCAATATGGGTCAAAACTTTTTCTCCAGCATGTGCATTAATATAAGACTTCAGTGACAGAACATTTGCTTTTGTTTTTTCATAATCCTTATAAACAGAAGGCATCCCCTCCCATAGTGTTTCATAGAACTCCATCTGTCCGAAAATATCAAACTCGTGGTTAACTTTCAATTTCAAGTCATGGAACGCATGCAGCCGCTTCATACACTTCTTAACATCTTCGTAGTTCAACGGGTCGCATACTCTTGCGCCTTCCAAAACCTCCGTGATTTTATAGCCATTTTCCGGATTGATATATGCAATATCATCACAAATATGCTTACCATCAATAGCCTGATAAACTACCGCCTCCTGACGACGATTAATAAGCTGGTCAGTCCCCTCTCCCGGAATACGCATAATATATTTCTTCCCTTTGCAAGTAAACAGGAAGGACCGATTTGTCATACCTTTTTTCAAAACAGTAATATCCGTAACCGCTTCTGGCTTTGCATCTAGGGCTTCGCAAATCACCTGAATTGCATCTGTTTTCAACTGGTTAGAATCGCTGTCAATTTCCCGGAGTTGCTCATAAGTATTGATTTCCACCACATCAGCCGAATGAACTACACGGGCTGCAACAATCATCCGGTCCTTGTTATAAAGAGCTTCTTCCCAGAACGCCCCATCATACCGCTGATTTTTGCACAGTTCCTCAATACGCTTCACAACTGTGTCAGCATCCTCTTTTACCAGATAGCAGATACCGATCATTGCATTGCCGCCAGAACTTTCTGGCACCGTTACCAGTTCCATTTTACGGTTAACTCGGACATTACTCTCGTTGTCTACAAGATCGCTGACCATATACCAGGAATACAGTTCATGTCGATGGAATGGATTTCTGTCACACCAAATATCACAAGGAATAATGTAAGCGTTTTCCAGATGTTCTTTTATAAGTTTGACCGAATGCAAATTATTCTTTGAAGCATAATCGGCATTAACTACGAGTTCTACACCATACTCATCAATCAAATACTCGTATTTTTCTTTCATGAAACCTACAACCACATAGATTTCTTTAATCCCCACTTCATGAAGCTGCTTGATGATACGTTCGATCAATGCCTCCCCATTGACTTCCAAGAGACCTTTCGGCATTTCTGTATTAATGGGAACCATCCGCATACCAAATCCAGCTGCCAGAATAACTGCACGTTGCGGAGTTTTCTGTTTGAATTCTGTTATTGCCTTCACTGTTGGACGTATGGATTCGTCTAAATAATCATCCTTGATAAGTTCCTTAAGCGAACGGTTTACCACTCCCAATGAATGGCCTGATACCTCTGCTAGAATTCTTTGATTAATAAACGGTTCCAGTAAAAGCGTGTTCAGGATGTCGCTTTCTTGCTTGTTCATGTTCGTCATTCCTTTCTTTTTTCGTGAACATCAGGTTAAAACAAAAATCCCGGTCAATTATTATGACAACCTTAGATACCGGGATTTTTCCACTATAACAAATGCATTTACAAATCAAAAAAATCCACAAGCTTTTTAGCTGATATCATTCTTGTATCTTCGTAAAATTGTGGCATCAATCGTTTCCGCTCTTCTTTATAATCATCAAAGTTAGTTATTATGCGCTCAAGTGCATCATAAAACTCCTTTAACGAGTTTACATGTGATCCTGCCCAATAGTCTATTGCATTATTAGGAATAAAACCACCTCTTGATTTTTTGTATTCCTCATAATCATCCACAGTAAATATCATCGGCTTATCCAATAACATATAATCTGCTGAAATAGACGAATAGTCTGTTATAAGTGCATCTGTGAGTTTAATAAATTGGTAAAGCTGTACATTAAGCTGATGTAACTGCTCATCTTTCAAAAAAAGTATATTATCATAATTTTCACAAAAAACTGGAAGATCCAATTGTAAAGGATGTATCTTCAATATAAGTACTGTTTGCATCCTCACTAAATATTGTGACAGGTGCATCAGTTGTTCTCTAGTATACACAATTGGCAAGTGTGTCTCTGTTTTAATATAGTCCTCTGAAATATCTTTATGATTAGACTCTCTAAATGTCGGCATCCAAAGTAACACTTTTTTATATGAGCTTAATTTGTATCTGTGTTCAATTTTTTCTTCTATATTCTTATCAAAACACATTAAGTAATCCAGCCTTGGCATTCCACAATGGATAAATTTTGCATTTCCAAAGTCTTCAAAACATGGATACAACTTTTCTGAAAGATCACTCGTCACTGTTACATAATCAGGCTTTGTTTTATCTACTTGTGCCTTCTTTCCTGCTTTATATCCTGCAAACCCATGCGTCAAATAAACTATCGTTTGATTGCTTCTCTTGTCTAAATTATGCATCACATTGCTATGATCATAAAAGAAGAATCTACATGTAGCCAAACATTTGCTCCACTTGAAATCAACTTTTCGCGGGAATTTTTTTACAAATTCTGTATTTGGAAAGCCTCCATTTCTTTCAGCATATCTTTTCGCACTTTCAATATCATTAACCAACCAATAGGCTTTATATTTTTTTAAGTTGCCATTGCAACACATATAGTCAAAAAGTGCATATGCATTATCTGTCAAATCACCTTCACTCTCAAATACTAAAATATCTTTCACAGGAGTAAACTGATATAGTCTATACAGCAATCTATTCATACTAATAGCCAAATGTACTTGTAGCGCTTTTACCAAACCAATTACACCTTTTTCGCTGGTCACTTTAATAATTTTATTTATAGAATGCATCTAATCATTGCACCTCACTTTCTATGTACCAATTTTGATAATACCAACTTCATATCAGCGACATAGCAAACTACAACCACCAAAAACAATCCTATTACAACTCCGTACATAAAAATCTGATTTTCAATTGTACACAAAGCAATAGCCTGAATTATCAACAGAATATAGCTACATACATCTCTTACAACATTAATCTTTAGTTTAATATATTTTCTGCTTTGAAAAAAACGAATAAAAAAGACTTCCCCATAACAAATTGTTGTTGCAATCGCGGCTCCCATTGGACCAATCACTGGGGTGAATATTATATTTAATACAATATTACTAATTGCACCAACAACTGTGCTGACAGCGAAAACTTTGCTATTTTTCACTGCCGAGAAAAAACCCCCTATATATCCACTCATGGCACCAAATAAAATAGCAATTGTCAGCCAAGGCACATATTTCCAAGCATCATAAAAATTCTGTGCATATAAAATTTTTGCCAAAATCTTATCAAAAACAATAATCATTGAACATACGATTGTCATCAAACAATTATATGTTCGATATGTTTTTGCAAAAAAATCACTTTCATCATTTGGATCGAAATCCTTAACAGCAGACAATTCCCATGCCTGATTAAAAATACTCTGGCAAACATTTAGAATAGATGGAATTTTTGAAGCAACTGAATATACGCCATTTGCCGCCAATCCACAAAAGAAAATCACAATATATCTATCCGATGCATTATTGACCCACCAAGCAAGTGCATTTGCAATCAAAGGTTTTGAATAGGAAAGCATTTCCTTATTCTCAGTTGAGTATTTCAAATGGAAATTTGCAGTTTGAAGCATTTTCCCTCGTACCATAAGAAATATACTTTGAGCCACAGGACCAATAATATTTGCCAAGAAGTAGCCCTTTAACCCCATTTTCAAATTAACTAGAAAGAAAATATTCAATCCAATTGTTACCAAGGATGCCAAAACGCTTGAAACAGATAGATCTGCAATCCTATCTGTACCTCTAATATAACTGATAACTACACCCGACAGAGATTGTGTCAAAAACATCAGAAAGAAATAAACTGCATACTGATTGGCAACCGCTGAAAAGCCAAAAATTTTATTAATGACAAGCCCAGCTGCGACAATCATATTAGCTCTAATCACATACCGTAATCCAATTGTCGCAATAGATTCATTTTTATAATTCTTATCTAACGCAAATCGTATAACTGCATCCTGAATGTTCAAAGTCAAGATTGGAAGCAACACACCGACGGTAGTATTAAAAATATCATACGTTCCATAATCAGTAGTCGACAAAATACTTGTATACAGTGGAACAAGAAGAAAGCTGAGAAGTTTTGTTGCAAAACTTGACAATGTTAATAATCCGATATTTTTTATCAAATATTTATACTTACTCATTAAGCGAACTCCTACACATCCTTTATCTCAATTTGATACGTTCCCCCCCAGGGTCAGTAACTTACACTTGATTAGAATTTCTTTTAACAACTGCTTTCCAGAATCTTTTGGTAGCGCATATAAAACTGCTCGGTTGAATTTCATACCTTGCTATCCATTCCATACCTGATCACTTCCAGTTATGAAAAAATCATATTGCTGATTCAAACACTTTATATTCCTTGAATCGCATACATCTATCTCAAATACTGAATCCACAAAATCGTTCATTTTCTTTTTTGTTTCATTCGCCAAGAGATTAACCTCTTTTGTATAAGATTTTCTTTTTTTTACACGGTCTGAAAAAAAATCTCTATAAGCTATACACATGAAAAGAAATGAAGGTATCTTTTTAATTTTTTCAATTTTCGAATTGGAATATCTTAAATGGATAATTTTACATTCGTAATTAAGTGACCTAACAAAGCTATATGTAGAATATGCCTGTAAAATCGATCCAAAATTATCCCTATACAATGTTATTAATCCTACTTTTTTCAATATACTCAGGCCCCTTTCTTGCAACTATTTTGTCTATATATTATCAGCTAATCGCTTCTTCGAATTTCTTTGCAGATATTTCCAAAGATCGTTTTGCTCCAGTAATTGCAGCATTCCGTGCAATCTTCATTCTTAGGGTATCATCTTCAAATAATCTAATAACATTTCTTGCCATACTTTCTGCATCTTTAACTGGCGAAATCAATGCATTATACTGATTTTCAGCATACTCATGAACAGCTGTATAATCGGTAGTCACTAATGCACATCCACAGGCCATCGCTTCAAGCCCTGGCAGCCCAAATCCCTCTAAAACACTTGTACACATAAAAACAGAAACACTATTGTTAATATCCGCAACTTCTTGAGGTGATGCACCGTGGATAAATTTACAATCCTTAGGTAAATCATCCGGCTTCTCTTCTATGCTCACTACAGTTACATCTAAATCAGGATACTTTTCCTGTAAAATCTTAATCGTCTCAAATGCATATCTACTTCCCTTTTGCGGATTGCTGCGATAGTGAAATGCAATTGAGTGTTCTTTTCTTTTTTCTATTGGTACTTTAACCTTAAATAAATCTGTGTTAATACCATTAGGAACACACACTGCTTTACTTGTAGAATGTGCATCCACCATGTTTGAAAGGAATTTAGCGACAGTTATATGCTTGAAATCCAAAGAATATGTTTCATATACTTTCTCATCAGGAAGCACCCAATTTTCAAAGTCCTGAATCACATAAACTTTTTTACCTTTACCTTCATTCAGCTTGGATACTGGATATGCTGTTCTCACATCAGTAATAATAATAACATCCGCATCATGTATTGTATCGTTGTTGACATCAAAAACACCGTACTTAACGATTCTTTTGTCTAACTCAAACCAGTCTGGTCTTCTTTTTATGCTTTTTAATGCTAAGAATCTTCTTAGCGACTCCGGAAGATGATAATTCGACCATAGTTGATTTGCCATATAAGCAATCTCTACAGTATTTCCTTTATGAACCAGATAATTTGCGTATTCATATAATATTTTTGTTCCCCCACCAGCCACCCTCGGACTAGTATGAAATAATATTGTAATTTTCATAATCAACCTCAATGAATAAACTTGTTATTATGAAACAAAGCAAAAAATGTTCCATCATAACTATTAAGCCGACATATCTGAATATAGAAAATCAGCCAGACAGTAATCATTAGAATCACATAGAAGAATGTAGTATTGATGAGCCGTCTCTTGCAGCACTCTGTATTGTATAAAGTTGCTGCAATATAGCCTAAAACTAATAGATATCTATGAATTCTATAGACATCCAAAATAAATGGCACAATAGGTAAAATGCATAAAGCAGCAATTTGAATTTTCAAGAAGAATTCCGAATTATTCCGAGCCAAAATCGTTTCTTTTGTATTTGTTCCATACATTTCTTCAAGACTTAGATTATATTTTGAAGCCCAGCTAAATAATAGAATAAATACAGTTGGAATAATCATTGCTAATTGAATGCTATGTATGTTATGCAATCCATATTTAGAAATTCTACCTAGAACGGAATCCATTTTACTGCTACTAACAAACACAGTTGCAACTTTCGCCAACAAATTTACATTTCCCACTAGTATTAATATACCCGTCACAATGGCTGTAACAATAGTAGTTTTTCAGATATCTAAAAAATAAGGAATTAATACGAGCAGAAACAAGATTGCGGAAAAGTGAATAGTTGAAGCAATAATGACACTTATAACCAAAAAGCTCACTCGTTTTATCTTTAGCATTTCGCCTTCTTTTAGAAGACTATTTAGACCGATGAGAAATATACAAAATGCGATTGTATTCCTCAATTGAGCGGAGTCAATACAGTATGGAAAAACACTATACAGGGCAAAGCATAGCGTATAATTCAGCGAATACTTCCTTATAAACCATGCAACTGTTCCAATTGTAAAAGCATAAGCTACACATAAAAACAAATCAAAACTAAAGGCCAATTTATGGAACAAAATCATAATCCATGTAAAGCCTACTTCTGTCAACGAGCTTAATCTCTCTTAATTCATATATCTGGTGTAGTAGGTAGCATAGTCTGCATGCTGTGTACAAATGCTGCAACAAACCATGTGAGTATCACTAGACACACAAATACTTTGTTAGATTTCGGCCGAATAACTGACAATAACGATAAAAAGATAAAAACCGCCACTAATATCATAATCTACTCCTTATTTTACATGATCTTATAGCGGTATGCCTTTATCCTGTTATTGTAAATTTACCTTATATATTCCTATATTGTAGTCTTCATCAAGAAACACAAAATAAAGCAAGAAATATATCAAGCTCGACGGAAAAATATAATATAAAATGCAATTTTCACTCAATCCGGAAATCATTTGGCATGCATACACTGCAAACACCATTGCATAAAGTTTATTTTCCGTTTCAATCACTCTGCGATGCAATTTAATTCCGATTGTGACTAAGCAATATGCGATAACAATAAGCCCTATAATTCCAAGCGTAAGTAGTATATATAAATAATAATTGTCTACTGCATCATAAACACTAACACTTCCGGGGCTTAAAACTCCTAACCCAAATAGCTTTTTTATTGGACTATCTAATAATGGCAAATTCCTTATAAAATTTCGCAATCGATTAGAGGTTACAAACAAGGATACCGCTGTTTCTAATAGAGATTCAATAACAACAAACGTTACTATAACAATCGTCACAAAGCGAAACAGAACTCTATACTTTGTTTGCCCTCCTCCGATATTATTTAACAAACTTAACTTATAATACATATATATTGTCACCCACAAAATAATAGACAAGATAGCTGTTCTGGATCCGGTTGCTAATAAATAAGATATTATTATAAAATCCATACCAAATATTACTGCCATAGCGATGTTTATTTTCTTGCCATAATATTTATCTTTAAGAATTCCAATTATTAAAAATGAAATTAAAATCAAACAACTTCCCAAATTACCTGCTGCATTTACATGATAAAAGCCAAAGACAACGCGTCCCCGATCCTGCTCAAAGATCGAACTTAACCTTTGATACACATCCATAGGGAATCCTGCATCCGAAAACTGTTTAAAAACAAAAGCAAAACTAACAAAATAAAAAATTACAAGGTAGCGGAGTGTCATTGAATATTTGCGAATAAAATACGCATTAGCAAACGCTATAAACAAAAATGCAACAATTCGTATTCCAACGTCCACTTCATTGCTTAATCTAAAAATATTAAGAAAATAAAGTCCAGCAATTATGCTAAATAGTTTTAAATTTAGAGTTTGCTTAACCTTAAAGTTTTTGTTTCTTATTTCTATCATTATAAAAAATGCAAGAATCAATGCATACAAAACAATCAACGTAGTATATCCGTGAAAAATCTTATCCACGGATATACCATCTAAGAAGAAAAAGCAAAATCCAGCAAATAAAACAGTTAAAATTATATCCACACTTTTCCTCCTTTCACAAAGCTCTACATACAATTTTTATCAAACATTTTAATTTCAATTTCAAAGATGCATTGGTCGTTAAACATCTTATACACAAGTGTAAATCACTTCCAACATTCTCTTGATATCCACATATATTTTTAAGTAAAGCTCTTTCATTAGGATTCAAGTATTGTTTATATCCTTGCATCATTTCCTTAGCTAATCTGCTAAATTTACATTCTTTTTTTTCCATCTCAGAGAATTGATCTGATATTTTTCTCTGTCGCATTCCAACTGCGTTATTACCGTGCTGACGATAATTAATATAGGCAGTTTTATCACCATAAATGCACCCATGTACACATAAGCAAACTCTATGTATCCATCCATCATGCATAGTAATATAAGTCGGCTTATATTCTCGTATTTTCTTCATTAGCTCATCATTAAATACCATCGTACATCCAGCAATTTCATCACCATAGAAACATGAAAATTCTAGGCTTTCAGCTTTTTCCTGTTCTCTAAAATAATAACCATATTTATTCAATTCTCTATCAACAAGATTCATTCCATGATAATATAAAGCCGGTTTGTTGCAGGTTCGCAAGAATTCTACTGCTGCCTTTAGCTTTCCTTGAGTCCAAACATCATCCTGATCGCATAAAGCGTAATATTTTGCACTCGACACATTATACATTAAATCCATAAAACTTCTTGCCGGTTTTAAATTTTCTCCAGTGTAGAACTGTAAGGATTCTTTTTTTTCATATTCTTTCAGGATAGATATCGTTTGATCTGTTGATCCATCATCTCTTACAATAACAGTAACTTCTACACCTTCTTGATTAAAAATACTTTCTAACTGCTCACGTAAGTATTTTTCACCGTTATAGGTTGACATTAATACAACAACTTTTTCCATTACTTTTCCTACCATCAATTGGCACCTTTATATTTATTTAAAACGGCAATGTACAAGTCTAAATACAGCCCTTTTCTTCTCGGATAACAATCATTATATTTTGTATAGAGAATTACCCAATCCCATAGGTGTCTTTTTTCGACAACATTAATTCTTATTCCTATTGAATCAATATTGTGTTGGATAATTTTCATTTTTTCGTTGGTTAATGTACCGTTTTCAGCATACTTTTTCAATTCAGTATATTGCATCTGATACTCATGCAGCTGCTTGATGCGCCAATCTCTCGTTCTCACACGGATAACCGTTGCATTATTAGAATGCATTCTTCTCCTCATTGAAACAAAATGAAGAATTGCACATGATGACGAGACTACTGCCATTTTCCAAACAAAATCATCATGCGGCCAATTTGCAGTCCAATACGGCATTATCTCTTCCAAAAATGTTTTCCGAATGCACATTGTGCAACCAGAACGCTTTAAATGAAAATACTCCGGTGTCAAGTCACATATTTCCAGTGAACCATCCGTTTTCATTGCCTTTAAATCTTTCTCGCTCCATTTACGAGTATCTTCTTCATAATAGAATGGTTCAAGATTGCTGCAAAGCAAATTAATCTTTGGATTCTTCTCCATCACTTCAGACATTTTTTTTACTCTATCTGAAATCCAAATATCATCCTGATCACAGAAAAAAACAATATCTCCTGTAGTGAGCATTGCTCCATCCAAGAAATTTCTAGCATATCCTTTATTTTTTTCATTAACGTGAAGGTGCCACTTTTTATTCAGATCATGCTCGTCAATGTATCTTTGTACAACTTCTCTTGTATTATCCTTAGAACCATCATCAGTGATAACCACTTCATCAGGCTGAACAGATTGGGCAAGGATACTGTCGAACTGCTCCTCTATAAATTTTGTTCCATTATATGTTGCAATTATTACTGATGTTTTCATTGTCTGTCCTCTTTTACTCACTGATTTCCATCAGCATTTTCATAGTTCTTTCCAGGCCTTGTTTAATATCATATCTAGCTATCCAACCAAGTTTTTTCAGCTTGGAACCATCAAGTCTAGCCTTTGTTGCCTTACTGTACCCAGCTTTTTCGGTTTCGTCAGGCAATTCAAACACAACCTCTTTGCCAACAAAATCGGCAATAATCTTTGCAAGGTCCTTCAGCATAATATCAGACGCTTCATCCGCAATGTTGTAGGCCTCACCACTTTCACCCTTCAGAAGAACTGTTAAAAATCCTGCTACTGCATCTGCTACATAAGTGTAAGAATAGTACTGTGTTCCAGCACTCTTCAAAACAATGTTCTCGCCGTCCACTGCCTTTTTAATAAACTGTGAAATAGCTTTTGTATCAGTTTTTAACATAGTCGGACCATAAGAGCGGGTAAATCTAGGAATAACGACATCTAAATTTTCCTGTTTTTTATACGCCTGACATAGGGCTTCACCACAACGTTTACTTTCTGGATAACCAGCTCTCAATGTATTCGAGTCAATGTAGCCACAATACTTCTCGTCGAAGAATTCTACATCTCCTCTGTTTTCACCATATATTTCATTTGAGGATGCAAATGCAAAACGTTTGGCATGATGTTTTACTGCAAATTTCAGAAGATTATTTGTTCCAATAATATTTGCGGTCACAGTTCCAATCGGGTCTGTTGCATATGCCACCGGATGCGTATTACTTGCGAGATGAACCACAAAATCTACCTGAGCAGCACTATCCAATTCAAGTGGATCATTGATATCATGTGACACAAATTCAAAAAGAGATGACGCCCAATACCTCTCAAATCTATTCTTTGCCTTGTCAAGATTCCGTCCCAATGCATACACCTTGCAATTCAATCCATGAAAGTTTTTTTCCATTAAAACATCAATCAAAAAACTGCCAATCAAGCCGCTAGCTCCAGTAATTAAGATACTTTTATTGCTCAGCTTTTCCCACGGCAATTCCAAACTGGCTACACATGTAATGTCTTCTCTATAAATTGAATTATCTATCATAGTCCTCTCCTTATTTCAGCCAGCTGTCTTTATCTGCCTTTAAGTAAGCCTTGAACATTTCAAGATCATCTTTAGTTGTCAATTTGATGTTCTTATCGGAGCCGGCTGCAAAGTAAAGGCGCTCTCCTAATTCAACCATCATTGTGTTCGTATAGGACGATCCGTAAATACCGATTTCTTTTTCAAATGCCTCATGGTATTTACGATCCAGTAAATCAAATTTGTAAGCCTGCGGCGTAGAAACACGACGCAGAGTTTCACGCGGAATATACTGCGTGGTCGTAGCTTCATCCTCTTTGTCTACTACAAAAATCTGCTCATTATACGGCATAGATGTTACAGCGTTTCCATATTGATGGCATTTGCTAATCACGTCCGTAAGAACAGATGGCTCCACCAGTGGACGAATACCATCATGGATAATCACTGTATCATCCGGATTTACCTTACCCTCCAGATTATATACTCCATTCCGAATTGACTCCTGGCCTGTGCTTCCGCCAGACACAATCCACTTCAATTTATCAATATTAAACTGTTTAGCATATGCCCACACAATATCATGCCAACCATCAATGCAAACAACTTCAATTGCATCAATTTGAGGATGTTTCTGAAAGCTCTCCAATGTGTAAATGAGAACCGGCTTATCATATACATTAATAAACTGTTTGGGAATATCCTGTCCCATACGATGTCCTGAACCACCCGCGATAATAACTGCAATGTTTGCCATACGACTAAATCTCCTTTTTTATTTCACATTAAAAATATTTTTCAAAGAAACCATCATTACCATAAAGTTCAAAACAAAGTAGCCGATGGTAAACAAATCCATAATGTTAAAAATCACCGCAATCAACATCAAGACCTGAACGAATCCTGCTATAGATGTTAAATTCAGAGCAACCAATTTAACGAAACCATATTCTGATTTGTCTTTCACTGATTTCATTGAACCTTGATCACCCAATGTAGTAATCGCTTTATGCATGATAAAGCGAGGAAATATCACAAATATTCCAGACAATGCTCCCAGAACGATATAAGAATCTAAAGGCAACTGAACAATATTTTGAAATAATCCTGGATTGTGTGCTGCTGCCACTCCCCATCCAAAAAAGGATAAGACCATAGCAATATATCCACTCATCGCATCGTACACGCTACCCATCTTTGAAAACTGTCTTTTATATCTTGCAATGTTTCCGTCAACTCCATCTAAAAGATTCCACAGGAAGAACATCAGCCATCCTACAATCAACATGTCCCTTGTATTTCCAATACACATAAGTGCGAAGCCAATAATTATTGGAATAATAGAAATCAAGGAAACTGCATTTGGTGAAATATTTGTGTATAAAAACGGAATGGTCAAGATATAAGACAGGGGTCTTCCAACATAAAAAGCGAAATAGTCATTTTTTGCAGACTTTCTCTTTTCAGGACTCATCGTTTTATTTTCTATATCTTTTGGTGTAATCATTTTAATTTTGTTCTCCGTTAAAATTTAAAAGTATCTTTCAGTCCCAGCCACTTCTGATCCTTATCGCTCAGATTCAGTGCCGTACCATCTTCCAGTGTGTACCCTTCTGCACTTGCACTGCCCTTATACTCGCCCTTCAGTTCCGGCCACTCAATGCCGATCTCCGGGTCGTTCCAAGCCATGCCACCCTCGTCATTCGGATGCCAGAAGTCGTTGACCTTATAGCAGAACTCTGCCTCATCGCTCAGAACCAGGAAACCGTGCGCAAATCCCTCTGGAATGAGGAACTGCTTCTTGTTCTCAGCGGACAGCGTAACACCATACCACTTGCCGTAACTCTTAGAATCACTTCTCAGGTCAACCGCAACATCAAACACAGTACCACGCACGGCGCGTACCAGCTTGCACTGCGGATACTGCTTCTGGAAATGCAAACCGCGCAGAACGCCCTTAGTGGACATAGACTGATTGTCCTGCACGAAGTGGATGTCAATGCCTGCTTCTTTCATATCTTTTTCGTTGTAGGTTTCCATGAAATAGCCACGAGCATCGCCATGAACAGCAGGTTCAATAACGCAAAGTCCTTCGATACCGCCTACATTTTTCTCAACTTTAATCTGTCCCATCTTCTCTATCTCCTCTTACTGCTCAACTTCTTTCAGGTAACGGCTCAGCGCATCTTGCCAGGTCGGAAGCAGAGTAAAGCCAACTTCTACCAACTTGCTCTTATCCAGACGACTGTTAAACGGGCGAGTTGCTTTACTAAGGCCATACTCTTCCGTACTTACCGGACGTACCTCTGTCTTATAGCCAACCTGACGATAAATTTCTTTCGTTAAATCGTACCAGCTGATATAACCACCCTCGTTGGTCGCATGGTAATAGCCATACTTCTCAGTCTCATTCATATCGACGAGCAGTCGAGCCAAATCGTATGTATAGGTCGGTGTACCGATCTGATCATTGACCACACGGACAGTATTGTGTGTCTTGCCGACATTCAGCATCGTCTTGATGAAGTTCTTACCATTCAGACCAAATACCCATGCAATGCGGACAATGAAATACTTCTCCAACGTCTGGCTAACCGCCAACTCACCTTCCAGCTTCGTCTGACCGACACATTCAAAGGCTTGTAATCCTTGCAGTCCGGCTGCCAAGGCTCGGTACCCTGACCATCGAACACATAGTCTGTGCTGATGTAGGTCATTTTGCAATCCATCTTCTTGCAGACATCTGCAACGTTCTGATTGCCTCCAGCATTGATAGCACGAACCTTCGCAACTTTATCATCATTCTCTGCCATATCCACAGCAGTCCATGCTGCACAATGGATCACGGCATCCGGATTTACTTCTGTAATTACTTTTTCAACAGCGTCTTTGTCAGTGATATCCAACGCAACATAAGGAGCTTTCGTTACTGTAGAACCATCAGGAACACCATTGTAGTTTTCCTGAATAACAGAACCAACACCTTCGTGACCGCGCTTTAGCAGCTCATTCATCACATCATGTCCCAGCTGACCGCCAACGCCTGTTACAAAAAACTTCATGTTCTTTCCTCCTGTTAGCGGTTGCTGTACATTTTCTCGTAGTAGTTCTGGTATTCACCGCTGATAATGGTCTCCCACCACCCACGGTTATCGAGATACCACTGAATAGTCTTCTTAATACCATCCTCAAACTTGGTCTCCGGCAACCAGCCTAACTCGTTGTGGATCTTGGTCGGGTCGATGGCATAACGCATATCATGACCCTTACGGTCGCCAACATGGGTGATACGGATCTCCGGCTTACCCAGTTCCTTGCAGATAATCTTCACGATCTCGATGTTCTGCTTCTCATTGTGGCCACCGACGTTGTAGACTTCACCAACACGGCCCTTGTGAATAATCAGATCAATAGCCTTGCAGTGGTCTTCAACATACAGCCAGTCACGAACGTTCAGACCCTTGCCGTAAACAGGCAGTGGCTTGTCAGCCAGAGCATTGGCAATCATCAACGGAATCAGCTTCTCCGGGAAGTAGTGATACAGGCCATATTTATTAGAGCAACGGGAAATGGTCACAGGGAGACCGTAGGTACGGTGATAAGTCAGAACCAGCAGGTCAGCGGCCGCCTTGGAACTGCTATACGGAGAGCTGGTGTGAATAGGAGTCTCCTCAGTAAAGAACAGGTCAGGACGATCCAGCGGCAGGTCTCCATAAACCTCATCGGTAGAAACCTGATGATAACGCTGGATACCAAATTGGTGACCATCACCCAGCAGTTTCTCAAAGCGAAGGGGTATCCTACGGTGTAGAAATGATCAAAATGTCGCGGATGCCAGCGTTCATCAGAACGGACATCGGATAATAAATCATCGGTTTATCAAAAATAGGTAAGAGCTGCTTGCTAGTTACCTTTGTGAGCGGATACAGACGAGTACCCGATTCTCCTGCTAAAATAATACCTTTCATAACATCTATTCCTCCGTCATTTATAATGTCTCAAACAGTTTCTCATGTTCCTCTGAAACTCTCCGAGCATTAAATCTGTTATGTACATCTTCCATGCCCTGCGTCACCAATCTATTCTTCAATTCATCATCCTGATAGATTCGCAACACAGCTTTACTTGCTCCAGTAGCGTCATCCACTCCAACAAGCAGACCATTTTCTCCATCTCGGATTATATTAGGAATGGCATCCACCCGGCTTGCCACAATAGGCTTACTTGCCATCATATACTCAGACAAAGCTAATCCGAAGCCTTCCCAACGGCTCAATAGGCACGCCACATCAAATAGTTCAACATAGCTCATCGGGTTATCAACCCAGCCTGTGATATGTAGGCTATCCGAGAAACCATTGTCCTCCGCATATTTTCTAATCTCGGCTTCCTGATTTCCGTTTCCAACAATAATAAAATGCGCATTGGAAACCTCATCTTTCACTTTCTTTGCCATCTTAATAAATACATCCGGTGCTTTTTGTAGACTCATTCGTCCAACCATGCCAACAACAAATGCGTCTTCTGGAATGTTCAGCTCTCTCCTTTTAATTGCACCATGTACTCCATTTTCATAGGCTTCGATGTCCACACCATTAAAAATGACCTGTAACTTGTCGTCTCTGCAAATCTTCTTATCCAATGCAGACTGCTTCTCCGCATCCGAGATGCAGATAATCTTATCACAGAATGGTGCAGCCGCCCTTTCAATAGCCATGTACATTGCCTTTTTTCTTGCAGAGCATCGCATATTAAACGCCCACCCATGTGGATTATATACGCAGTGATTCTTCAGACCAATATCTGCGACACGAGCAATTGCTCCAGCTTTGCTGGAATGAGCATATACGATATCGGGGCTATATTTCCTTATCAGTTTTCTAAAGGCTTTAATTGCCTTTAAATCACTCCCCCCAATGGCTCTCGTCATCTCAATTTGCTCAAAGTAGTCAACTAAGTCGTTGTAATCTTCCTTATGAAAATCCTGTGAGCATACCAGTATGTTTTCAAACTTGTCTTTGTCCAAATACTTGAGAAGCATTCGGATGTAGCGATCCACGCCACCTGCAGCCTGTGCCACATGTAGTATTCTGATTTTATTCTTCTTCATCCCTCAATACCCCCCACTGCTTTATTTATTGTCAACCAAATAAGTTCCGAATCCAGTTTGTTTTATTGCACGACAACAAGCCCGTATGCAGATTGCCGCAGCAATCTATACACAGGCTTGCCTTCTTACCTCCTTATTCTGTTTTCTGCTCTATCAGCTTTCGCTGTGGTGGGTTAAGTATAGAGCGCCACCAGAAGCCATTAGCACCTGAAATCACGCTGGCCGCAACGCGCCATGACAGGCAGAAACATGTTGAGGTGAAAAGGTTAAGCCGCGTAAACCCGCATGAAATCAGGCTTCTCTCTGGTTGCCCATATTATTTCACACTCCTCATCTGGATTAACAAATAATTGACCTCCTAATTGATGGATTTCTTTACGATATTTTGAAATAAATGGTCCGATACGACAAGCTAGAATATAAAAAATAGGTTCTTTATCACGATTTTCTTTTGCAATCTCAATTGCTTTTTTTAATGCAGCAATATCATATGCAATTGCTTTAGCTGGACCAATATTTGGAACATCTATGCTGAAACAAGTTGCACCATTATATTCAAAAAAATCTTCACTAATATTAGATTTCTTTGAATTTTCCCTTGTACAAGCCACGAAATACTTAATATTTTTATTTTTTTGATTTTCAGTTAGTTTTTCTACAAAGGTTTCAAACCCACCATAATTTGCTGGTATTCCTTTTGAACCTATAATATAGACACTTTTCATTTTTTCTCCCAATACAAGAATGAAGAGGGACCCTACCTACTTCCCTCTCTTTTTAGTACGACTCCAAATGTTTTGGCAATAATTTTAATATCTTCACTGATGCCCCAGTTTTGGATATACTTCATATCAAGTGCTACGACTTCTTCAAAGTCGGTAATGTCACTACGACCACTAACTTGCCATAAACCAGTAATTCCTGGTTTGGTAGTCAATCGTTTGAAATGATGTAATTCATAGTGATGATATTCGTCAAGTGTTGGTGGACGTGTGCCCACAACAGACATTTCACCTTTTAGGACATTGATAAATTGTGGTAATTCATCAAGTGACCAATCACGTAACTTATGTCCAAATGGGAAGATACGAGGGTCATCTCCCATCTTAAACATTAAGTCAGTATCCAAATCATTTTGCGCTAGTAATTCTTTTTTGCGTTCTTCGGCATCGGTGTACATGCTTCTAAATTTGTAAATTTCAAAAACTTTACCGTTTTTACCAACACGTTTTTGTTTGAAAATTAGAGGTCCTGGTGATTGTTTCTTGACTATCGGTGCAATAATAATAGCTACAATCCCAGTAATCACTAAGCCAACTAAAGCCATTGCAATATCCATAAGACGTTTTAAAGCAATTTGACGGAATTTTACAATATTGAATGCTGTCGTTATGAAGGTCGTATCACCTAATTTTTTTAGAACACTATTTCCAACATAGAAGTCCGAATAATTCCCAACAGCTACTGTCGTTGGAATTCCTAACAATTTTAAGCAATGAGCAAATTCTATAAAATCATCTTGGTGATTTTTGGCAACAAATATCTCGTCAACTTGGTGATTTGCCACAAAATCTCTAATTTCTTTAGTACTTTTTAAGATAGGCTGTGAAATGTCAGGATTATCACGACGACTGATATAAGCAGCAATATGGTAATTGGAATTATTAAGTTCTTTAATGACTTCCTTACCATTCATAAAATCCGTGACAAACAATACCTGTTTAATGTCTGTTGCATGACTTTTGAAAAGATTCTTAACTAAAATACGTCCAATGAAGACAAAAAGACTTACTACAATAAATATTTGTCCCAAGAAGAAGTAAGACATCTGTGAAATGTCATGGATAAAACGAATTTTTCCAAGTATCAGTACAAAAGTAAATAAAACTAAAACTTTCATACCATAAATCACAGATACTTTCAATTCTTTTAAATAACCACGATTTG
>SKEZ01000730.1_pt1 | contig 22620 bp, 18 predicted proteins | sample 4843881 | NCBI WGS metagenome assembly SKEZ01 (sample SAMN11008796, study PRJNA524170) | human gut metagenome | isolation source: fecal sample from pouch patient p1, p46 | place: Israel: Tel-Aviv | reverse complement strand
GGCAGGCGGCGCCCACACGGTGCACGCGGGGCCGACCACCTGCTCGCCGGGCGTGCCGGCGGCGCCGCCCATCGGATCGTCATAGCGCAGCACATGCGCGCCAAGAGCCTCCCAGAGGCGCTCGTGGCGGCCCTCGCCGAACAGGTAGGTGTCCATCTCGCCGATGGTCGGCAGATAGCGGTACGGATCGTCCTCGGTCACGGTCGTGCCGTTCTCGTACGAGGTGCGCACGCGGTAGTCGGGGATGGAGGGCCCGTCCTCGCCCTCGGCGGCGGGGACGACGGCCACGAAGACGCCATTGAATTCGTGGGTCGCCGGGGTTTCGCCGTTCTGGGTGACGATGGTCACGGTCTTGGCCATGGGGCGAAGCACACGGATCGTGACCATGTCCCGATGCTTGCCGGTCCCCAGATGCCCGCCGAGCACTTCATGGGGGTTGTAGAAGGAGGCGTTGCTCACCGCATCCAGGTCGCCCTGGTTGACGGGGACAGCAACGGTATCGTCATTGATGTTCGTGTGTGTAGTCATAGTCAGCAGTCTAGGCCATTATGGGCGATATGTGGGTACATTGGCGCGTCGCGCCGCCGTTTTTTTCGCCGGATTTTTCGTCAGTCCACGGTGCATGGCACAATTATTCGGGTTTTGTATAGGCTCTTACGGAGGATTCATGGGTTACAAGGTCGGCGATATGGTGGTCTATCCGCGTCACGGCGCGGCGAAGGTTGAAGCCATCACCGAACGGACAGTGAAGGGTGTCACCAGGGAGTATCTGCAGCTGTCCGTGCTGTCCTCCGACGGGCTAGTCATCAACGTTCCGGTCGAGAACGCCAAGAAGGTCGGCGTGCGCGACATCGTCGACGCCAACGAGGTCGCGAAGGTGTTCGAGATCCTGCGCACCCCGATCGTCGAGAAGGAAATGAACTGGTCGCGCCGCTACAAGCTGAACGTCGAGAAGATCGCGACCGGCGACGTGAACAAGATCGCCGAGGTGGTGCGCGACCTCGCGCAGCGCGACGTCGACGAGCACGGCCTGTCCGCCGGCGAGAAGCGCATGCTGACCAAGGCGCGCAGCATCCTCACCTCCGAGATCGCGCTGTCCGAGAAGCTGGACGACGAGGACGCGCAGCGACTGCTCGACGTGAACCTCGGCTACGCCGACCCCCAGCCGGGCGACGACAAGCACCACACCAAGGCTCCCGAGGAGCCGGCGACGGCCACGCTCGCCCGCATCGAGGCCGAGCACAAGAAGTCCAAGCGCAAGTGACCCCGTCCGCCGCGCCATCCGCATTGCCGACCGCATTGCCGCGCGTCGGGCAGGGGTTCGACGCGCATCGATTCGCCGATCCCTCCTCGGGTAGGACGTTGTGGCTGGCGTGCCTGGCATGGGACGGCACGGGCATCGAGGGGGACTCCGACGGCGACGTGGCGGCCCATGCGCTGATCGACGCGCTGCTGTCGGGCTCAGGTCTGGGGGATATCGGCTCGCTGTTCGGCGTGGGGGCCGACTCCGCCGGTGCCGGCCGTCATGGCGCCGATATGCTGCGGGTCACCGTCTCGCATCTGCATGATCATGGGTTCGCCCCGGCCAACGCCAGCGTCGCATTGATCGGCAATCGCCCGAAAATCGGCCCGCGCCGGGCCGAAGCCGCGTCGGCGATGTCCGATGCGGTCGGATGCCCGGTCTCGCTGACCGCGACCACCACCGACGGCATGGGCTTCACCGGCCGCGGCGAGGGCATCGCCGCCATCGCCACGGCGCTGATCCTGCCGTGCTGATCCCGCCGTCAGCGGACTGATCTCGATTCCTTGGATCCTCCCGCTGGCGGGAGGTGGCGCGTAGCGCCGGAGGGTGGTCGAATGTTCACCGTTGCGGTCCCGATCAGCTTCAGCGAGGCTTTCGTCGACGGCTTCGGCGCTATATACAACATGCACCCCGTGCACTGCCCGGAGCGGTATACGAGGTGCTTAGTTATCGATGGAATAGCGCAGGGCCTCCACGGCCTTGGCGAGCGCCCAGAACAGCGTGGAAAGCGTCACGATGATGAAGCTCGGGGGAGCGGGGAACATCGCCGACAGCACCAGGCCTCCCCAGATCGATATCAGGCACAGCACGCTGGCCACGACCATCGCCTTGAACGGGGAGCCGGCCAGGATGTTCGCCGTCGCCGCCGGCGTGATGACCAGCGCGAAGATCAGCAGCGTGCCGACGGCCGGCACGGCGATGGTGATCACGCCGGCCATGATCGCCATGAACGCCACGTTCATGGCGCCGATCGGCACGCCCTTGGCCTGCGCGACCTGCTCGTCGACCGAGCTGAACAGCAGCGGACGGTAGATGATCGCCAGCACGGCGATCAGGATCACGTCGAAGGCGGCGAAACCGATGATCTGCCCGGTGGTGATGGTCAGGATCGAGCCGAAGAGGATCGATTGCATCTGCTGGGATGCGGAGGTGGACAGGCGCGCGAAGAACAGGCCGAGACCGGTGGCGAAGGCCAGCACGGTGCCCGTCGCGATCTCGCGCTGCGAGGCGCGTTTGCCGAGCGCGCCGATCACCAGCGCGCCGCCGAGCGCGAACACGCCGAGCCCGACCGATACGGGCAGGCCGAGCAGCACCGCGCCGGTCGCGCCGGGCAGGCCGATGTGCGCGAGCGCGTGCGCGGCGAACGTGGAGTGCCGGGCGATCGTGAAATACCCCATCACGCCGGCGGCCAGCGCGATGCACAACCCGGCGAGGAACGCGTTGGTCATGAACGGGGCCGACAGCGTCTCCATCCACTGGGGGTCGAATGAGAATCGAACGGTGTTCATCGCGCGTTCCTTCCTTCCCGGTCGCCGTCCCGGCGGCCGTCATGCGTATCCTGCGTCCCGTCGTGGTGGCCGTGCTGGTGGAACAGGGCGACCTCCGACGGGTCGTGCGTGTCCTGATCGGTCTGCGCCGTCTCGTCCGGCGTCGGCGTGACGAACATGTCGCCCTGCGGCGTGGTGACCACCTGCACCTTCGTGCCGTACAGGTGCGTGAGCAGCTGCGAGTCGAGCACCTGGTTCATCGCGGCGTAGTGCGGGTGCCCGTCCAACAGGTAGACCGCGCCGGTCAGGATCGGCAGCAGCATGTTCAGGTCGTGCGCCACCACCTGGATCGTCATGCCGAGTTCCTTGTTGAGCCGGGCGAGCACGTGCACGGTGGCGCGCTGGCTGGCCAGGTCGAGGTTGGCGAGCGGTTCGTCGAGCATGAGCAGCTTCGGATCGGACACGAGCGCCTGCGCGATGGCGACGCGCTGGCGCAGGCCGCCGGACAGTTCGGACAGCCGGTAGTGCGCCTTGTCGTCGATGCCGGTGAAGCGCATGGCCTCGTACGCCTTGGCCCGCTGCTCGCGCGTGACCGGATGGATGCCGAACCAGGTGCCGGTCAGGCCCAGCAGCACCGACTGCTCGGCGGTCAGATTCGAGTCGATGTCGGAGGTGTAGCTCTGCGGCACGTAGCCGATCTGCCGGTTGGATTCCCCGGCCGGGCGGCCGAGCACCTGGATGGAGCCGGCCGCGGCGGGGATCAGCCCCAGTTCGGCCTTCATCATCGTGGTCTTGCCGGTGCCGTTCGTGCCGACGATCGCGGTCACCGACCCCGAGGGGATGGCGAAAGTGCCATGCTGCCAGATGATGCGCCCGCCGCGCGATACCGCGGCGTCGCGGAAGACGATGCAGTCCGCGGCGGTGCCGTTGTTCAAGTCCGTCATATGTTTTCGTCCCTGTCGTTCTGCCGCGTTCGCGGCGATGTACGCCAAGGATTATGGCAAATAAGGTTGACAATCATTCTCATTTAGAGGCGGTGTGCAGGCGGGTGTCGGCGGGTGCAGGCGGGTGCAGGGCGCCCATGCTCCGATGCCCCTCCGCGTGCCGCCGATTGGCATGCCCAAATGCCCGTTCTGCCGTTTGACATGCTGAAATGTCCGGAATCGAGGCCTATTTCGGGCATTTGGGCATGCCAAACGGCAGAACGTCTGTTTCGGCATGTCAAAAACCGCCAAGCGACGGCGGGGTGCGGCGCGGCAGGGTTGCCCCGAACCGCGCGCCTACTTGATGATGGGGCGCGACGGCGCCGACACATCCACCTGGGTCTTGTCGCCGATCACGTTGGGATCGGACAGGATCTTGTCGACGATGACCTTCTTGAGCTTGAGATCCGAGGAATCGCCCCAGATGACCACATGGGCGCCGCCGTCCAGCTCGGTGGTGATCGAATCCTGCGTGTCGGCGGTCACCTTGGTGATCGACCCGCGCGTCGCGTCCGAAAGCCCGCCGAGGATCTTCAACGCCTCCTTGATGGCGCGGTTGCCGAGGCTCTGATCGGCGTTCTTCACGTCGATGACGGGGATGCCGTCGGTGGAGGCGTCGCCGACCTTGTTGAGCACGCGGGCCTTGCTGTCGACCGCGACCAGCGCACCGTCCGGGGATCTGAGCATGGCGGCCGGCTGCTGGGCGCGGACCGTCACGGACAGGCTGTCCGGGAACTGCTTGCTCACCGTGGCCTGCGTGACGCCGGGGATCGCCTTCAGCTGGCTCACGACGTCGTCCGAGGACACCAGGAACAGCGACTTGCCCGACTGCTTGCCGGCGATGGCGATGATGTCGCTGGTGCTGACCCATTCGTTGCCGCCCGACACCTCGATGTTCGGGGTCTCCAGGCGGAACACCGACGAGAAGAACAGGAACCAGACCACGGCGATGATCGCCGCGACCGAGGCGGTCACCGCCGCGACGCGCAGCGCGATGACGCGGGCGCTCAGCTTGCGGCGCTCCCTGAGGCGCGCATTGAAGTCCACGATCTTGGGACGGGTCGGCACGCCCAGCGCCCCGGCCGTCTCGTTGAGCGTCCTGGCGACGATGTCCTCGTCGGGCAGGCGCCGCGCGTCGACGAACCCCTCCCGGCCGCCATAGGGCGCGCCGGATCCGGCGCCGTTCGAGGCGACCGTGCGCCCGTGACCGCCGGAGCGGCCACCGGAACGTCCGCCGGACGCGCCGGCCTGATTCCCCGCGGAACGCCCCGTGGAACTTCCCGTGAAACAGCGGGTCCTGTCCGGTCGGCTCACCCGCGCCTGCGCCGCTCCGGACGGCTGCATGGCGCCCGCAGCGGCACTCGCGCCGCCCGAGGCCCTCTTGGCGCTTCTGGCCCGCTGCGCGGAGCCGGCATACTCGCGGGGCTTCGCGCCGGAGCGCGGCTGCACCTTCGCGAGATCACCGGTCGCCAGACCGGCCGCATCGGCCAAGCCGGTCGATCCAGACACGCTGCGCGCACGCCGGCCGGCGGCACGCGGCTTGCCGTCCGGCTGCGCCGCATCCGCGTCGTGCGAGCTGATGATCCGCCGTCCCATCAGCGCCCGGCCGCCACCCGGTGGGCTTCGAGCGCGTGCAGCAGCACCTCGTCCATCTGGGTGATGTCGCCGGCTCCGACGGTGAAGATCACGTCGCCGCGGTGCGCGCGCATAGCCAGCATCTGGGCCGCCACCTGCATGTCGTCGACCGCGGCGATCCAGTGTCCGGCCGGGTCGTGGGCGATCCCGGCCGCGGCATCGACGATGGTGTGCGGGCCGACGTCGGGGAAATCGGCCTGGGTCTCGCGGGCCGGGAAGATGCCGGACACGATCACGTCATCGGCCTTGGCCAGCGCCTGCGCGAATTCCGCCGCGAAGAACTTGGTGCGGGAGAACAGGTGCGGCTGGAACAGCACGCGGATCGTCGCGTTCGGGTAGCGGCGGCGGGCGGCGTCCAGCAGGGCCGCGATCTCGGTCGGATGGTGGGCGTAGTCGTCCACCACGCTCACGCCGGCGACCTCGCCGCGGATCTGGAAGCGGCGGGAGGCTCCGAGGAACCCGCCGACCGCCTCGGCGGCCCGTTCGGGGGCCATGCCAAGCAGCGTCGCCGCAATGATCGCGGCGGTCGCGTTGCGCGCGTTGTGCACGCCGGGAACCTTCAGGCTCACCGGCAGGTGCAGGTCGCCGGCCGCGCCGGACGCACCGGACGCACCGGCGCCGCCCGCGCGCAGCACCGCGCCCGGCAGGTCGACGACGAAGCGCTCGGCGCCGCTGCCCGACGACTCGCTCTCAGATTCGATATGCACGAACGCCGCCCCGTTGAGGTCGCCGATCAGATCGGCCGGCCGCGTGGCGTACGCGATCACCTTCGCCGACGTCTCCGGGTCGAGCCGGCGCAGCACGGACAGCGCACCCTCGTCGTCGGCGCACAGGATCACATGGCCGCGCGCGTGGCCGGCATGCTCGACGAACGCGGCGTGATAGTTGTCCTCGGTGCCGTAGTGGTCCAGATGGTCGGCCTCGGCGTTGGTGATGATGGCGATGTCGGGATGGTACTTCTCGAAGCTGCCGTCCGACTCGTCGGCCTCGGCCACCAGCACGTCGCCGCGCCCGGCGTGGCCGCCGTCCAGGGTGCCGCCGTCCGGCGCCTGGATGGAGCCGCCGATCGCGTAGCTCGGGTCGGCGAGCGCACCTTCGCCGGCGTGCACGAGGATATGGGCGAGCATCGAGCTGGTGGTGGTCTTGCCGTGCGCCCCGGCCACGGTCACCGCCCGCTTGGACGCCATGAGCAGCGCGAGGATGTCGCTGCGGTGCACGATGCGCGCCCCGGCGGCATGCGCCGCCACGATCTCGGGGTTGGAGGCCTTGATGGCGCTGGAGAACACCACCGTGCGCGCCCCGGCCACGTTCTCGGCCCGCTGCCCGAACTGCACGCGGATGCCGAGCAACTCCAGCCGGTCGGTTTTGGCGCTGCGTTCGCGGTCGGAACCATCCACGTCGACGCCTTGCTCATGCAGCATCTCGGCGAGCACGCTCATGCCGGCGCCGCCGATGCCGATGAAATGGGTGCGGCCCAGATCAGCCATCGTCTGGCCCTCCGCGAACGCGGCCTTGGTCGGATCGAGCACGATCGCTTCGGTATGGTTCAGTTCATTCACCGATGTTCTCCTTGACTATCGTCCGGACGCTCACGCGCGGCCGGGCCCCTCTCCATTATGGACGGCCGATCGCCGCGCCGCGGGCGATGGTCCACACCCGCGCACGGCGACGCCGCACGATCATCGCGCCAGTTCCAGCACCTTGCCGGCCATGACGTCGGCCGCGTCGCGGATGCCGTAGCCCCATGCCTTCTCGCCGAACTGGCGCAGGCGGATCGGGTCGTCAAGCAATCCGGGCACGCGCCCCTCCACCCACGCCGAGGTGAAGTCGCGGTCGAGCACCATCATGCCGCCGCCCGCCTCGACGACGGGCTGGGCGTTGAAGCGCTGCTCGCCGTTGCCGATCGGCAGCGGCACGTAGATGGCCGGCAGGCCGAGGGCCGCCAGCTCCGAAACCGACCCGGCGCCGGCGCGGCAGATCACGAGCGCCGCGCAGGCGAACGCCAGGTCGATGCGCTCCAGATACTCGGCGACGTGGTAGTCGCCGCCGGACGCCTCATCGAACAGGCCACTCAGCGCCTGCTCCCCCGCCGAGCCCGCGACCATGGACCGCACCTCGTCGATCTTGCCCCTGCCGGTCAGGTGGATGACCTGCGCACGCTTCAGGATCTCGCCGGCCGCGCCGGCCATGGCGCGGTTGAGGCTCTGCGCGCCCAGCGATCCTCCGGTCACCAGAACCACCGGCCGATTGGCGTCGACGCCCAGCTTGGCGGCCGCCTCGTCGCGCACGGCGACGCGGTCGGTGGAGAAGCGCGAGCACAGTTCGGCGATGGCCGGGCGCAGCGGCAGGCCGACGCGCTCGATCGCGGCGCCATCGCGCGCTTTCAGCCCGGTGTTATCGTATGCGGTGCCGATGTAGTCGGCCCAGCGCGCGCCGAGCTTGTTGGCCATGCCGGCCTTCGCGTTCTGCTCGTGGATCGCGATCGGGATGCCCATCCGGTGCGCGGCCGCATACGCGGGCGCCGAGGCGTATCCGCCGAAGCCGACGACCACGTCCGCCTGGCGGGAGGCGAGGATGCTGCGCACCTTGGCCGTCTCGCGCTTCCACTTCGCCGGGAACTGCAGCGCGTAGAGATTGGGCCGGCGCGGGAACGGCACCTTGTCGATGGTGTCCAGCTCATAGCCGGCCTGCGGCACCAGATCATGCTCCAGACCGACCTCGGTGCCGATGACGCTGACCTGCGCCTGCGGCTCGATGCGCCGGATGGCCGAGGCCACCGCCAGCAGCGGATTGACATGGCCGGCGGTGCCTCCGCCGGCGAGAACGACATGGGGGGCTTGTGTACTCATATTCTCCGAGCTTAGACCACGGGCGCAACCTCGCCCGTACAAGGATCGAATGGTTTTCGGCGGGCTTCGGCGAAGCCCGCAACGTGGATCGCGGCGACGGCGGAACGGCCGGGAGTCCGGAACCGCCGCCAAGGGTCAGGCCAGTCTGGACTCGGCCTTGATCTGCGGCTGGGCGCGCATGAGGCTGGCGGCCACGCCGGCAGCCGACAGGCACATGATGAGCGATGACCCGCCCGCGGACACGAACGGCATCGGCACGCCGAGCACCGGAAGCAGGCCTACGACCACGCCGATGTTCACGAGCGCCTGGCCGACGATCCACACCGCGATGCACACCAGCGCCATCGAGGTGTACCGGTCCTTGGTCTGCAGCGCCACGCAGATCAGGCACCAGCCGATCACCACGAACAGCAGGATCACGAGCGCGGCGCCGATGAACCCGGTCTCCTCGCCGATGATCGCGAAGATGAAGTCGTTCTGCGCGGCGGGCAGGTAGTTCCATTTCTCCTTGGAATTGCCCAGGCCGACGCCGATCAGCCCGCCCGACGCCATCGCGTACTTCGCGTGGACCGACTGGTAGCAGATGCTCCTCGTGTCGCTGGTGGAGCACGAGTACGCCGCCAGCACGCGGTTGAGGCGGTTCGGGCTGGTGATCACGAGCGCGAGCACCAGCACGCCGAGCACGGCGATCATCCCGACGAAGAACCTGGTCGGGAACCCGCCGATCATGAACGCGGTGACGCCGATGAACACGATGATCAGGGCCGTGCCGAGGTCCTTGCCGAGCAGCACCAGCCCGAGGCTGACCACGTAGGCGAAGCCGGGCACCAGATACGCCCTGATGCCTTCCGTGCGGTAGCGTTTGGCCGACACCAGCAGCGCGGCCGGCAGCCATATGCACAGCGCCAGCTTGGTGACCTCCGCGGGCTGCATCGAGAACCCGGCGATGTAGATCCATCCGGAGTTGCCGTGCGTGTCCCCGCCTCGGCCCAGCGGCGTCAGGGTCAGCGTCTGCAGCAGCATGGATGCCACCACGAAGGCGAAGCTGATGCGCCGGTAGAACAGCGCGCGCCGGCGCATGAAGAACACGGCCGCGGCCACGCCGATCACGCCGTAGACGCCCTGGCTCAGGGCCTGCACCCACGGCGCCTTGCTCTGCGAGATCAGGCTGACCGTCGAGCTGGAGAACACCATGATCAGGCCGAAGCCCGTGAGCACGACGACGGCCACCAGAAAGCCGTGGTAGCACCACAGCGGGTTGAACAGGCTGCGGATGCCGGTGTAGCCGGCGAAGCCCATCTCGTCGTCCGCGTCGATGCGCGTGCGCACCGCCTTGGGATGCGGCGCGCCCGTATGCCCGGAGCGCCCGGATCGCCCGGACTCGCCGGACCGTCCGGATGATCCGGACACCGAGCGCGGGGTACCGCTGGTCCTTCTACCGTTCGCCATGCTCCCCCGTCCACCGTGCCGCGGCGGCGGCGAAACGATCGCCGCGCTCGGCGTAGGACTTGAACTGGTCCATCGAGGCGCAGGCCGGGGCCATGAGCACCACGTCGCCCGACACGGCGTAGGATCCGGCCGCGTCGACGGCGCGGTCCATCACCGTGGCGTTGTCGTCCGGGTTGATGACGGTCAGCGGGATGTCGGGGGCGCTGGCGGCGAAGGCGTCGATCATCGGCTGCTGGTCCTTGCCGATGATCACGGCGGCCTTGATCGTGTGCGCCTGGTCGGCCACGAGCTGCTCGAACCGGCTGCCCTTCGCCAGTCCGCCGGCGATCCACACCACGGACTTGTCCGCGAAGCTGCTCAGCGAGGCCTTGGCCGCATGGGCGTTCGTGGCCTTCGAGTCGTCGACGAAGCGGACGGTTCCACCGTCGGCCATCGTGGCCGTGGCCACGGTCTGGATGCGGTGGCCGCCCGGGGCGAACCGGCGCAGCGCGCCGAGCGCCAGCTCACGGTCGGCGCCCATGCCGAGCACCAGCGCCAGCGCCGTCAGCGCGTCGGCGATCAGATGCGGGTAGAGCGTGCCGTCCGGCTCCTGCAGATGCGAGAACTCGGCGAGGGGCGCCAGCCGCACGGCTTCGCCCGGCTCGCCGCCGGCCACGCCGCTCCGGTCGACGATCCACCCGCCGGCCACGCCGATCTGGCCGGATGCCGGCTCATGCAGCGTGAATCCGATGCGGCGGCAGTCCGGGCCGGTCTGCGCGGCCGCGGCCAGCGCGCTGACCCGCGCGTCGTCGGCGTTGTAGACCAGCGCGCGCTTGACGCCGTGGAACACCTTCGCCTTGTCGGCCGCGTAGTTGTCGATGCCGCCGTGCCAGTCGAGGTGGTCGTCGGCGATGTTGGTGATCGCGGCGCAGTCCAGGCGCAGCGAATCGGTGAAATGCAGCTGGAAGGAGCTCAGCTCCACGCACAGCACGTCGTGGGACGGGTCGATGGCCGCATGGGACACGGCCTTGCCGATGTTGCCGACGGCCGGGGCGTCGAGCCCGCAGGCGGTGAGCATCGCGGAGGTCATCTCGGTGGTCGAGGTCTTGCCGTTCGTGCCGGTGATGCCGATCCACGCCGCCGGCTCGCCGGTCCTGGCGTTGTCGGCGCGCAGCCGCCACGCCAGCTCGACCTCGCTGAACACGGGGATGGACCGGCGCTGCGCCTCGAGGATGAACGGGGTACGCGGGTTGAACACCGGGGAGGTCATCACCAGGTCGACCGCATCCCAATCGATCCGGTCAAAGGAGTGCAGATCGGCCTCGGGCTTGCGCTCGTCCACGCCGATCACCCGCTTCGCGCGGGACCGCAGCACGTCGATCATGCTCCGCCCGGAGATCCCCAGCCCGGCCACGAGCACCGTTTTGTCATTGAGCTTCATATCAGCCTCTTTAGTATGCGTCCAACGGATATCGTCGGACGCGGTATCGTTCACCGATGATGCCGGCGTCGCGCGCCGGCGCGCCCTGTGCCGCCTTGCCCGGCGGCGGCTCCGCATGCGGCCTTACAGCAGCCCCGAGCGCATGGCCCAGTCGCCGTAGAAGACGACGAGGCCGAGCAGCACGAACATGAGCTCGATCATCCAGAACCGCACGACGACCTTGCCCTCGGGCCAGCCGAGCAGCTCGAAATGATGATGGATCGGAGCCATCTTGAACACGCGCTTGTGGGTCATCTTGAAGTAGCCGACCTGGATCACGTCGCTCATCGCCTCGATCACGTACAGCCCGCCGATGATCACGGCGAGGAACTCGGTGTGCGTGGCGATCGACAGCGCGGCGAAGAGCCCGCCGAGCGCGAGCGATCCGGTGTCGCCCATGAAGATGGTCGCCGGATTCGAGTTGTACCACAGGAACGCGCAGCAGGCCACGGCCGCACACACGGCGATGATGCTCAGGTCGAGCGGGTCGGACACCGCATAGGAGTAGCCCTGGTGCGTGCCGCCCTTGATGTGGTAGCTCTCCCAGAAGGCGATGATCGCGTAGCCGGCGAAGGAGATCATCGAGGAGCCGGCCGCCAGGCCGTCCAGGCCGTCGGTCAGGTTCACGGCGTTCGTCCACGCGGTCATCAGGAAGTTCACCCAGATCACGAACAGGATGATCGCCACCGCGCGCCCGGCGAATTCGAAGCTGAAGAACGGCCGCTCGATGAAGCTCATGCCGGCCTGGGCGCTCGGGAAGCCCGATTTGGTCGGCACGATCAGCGCCAGCACCGCATAGATGGTGGCGAGGATGAATTGGCCGATGAACTTGCCGGTCACGGTCAGCCCCTCGTTCTGCTTCTTGCGCACCTTGGCGAAGTCGTCGATGAACCCGAGCACGCCCATCGACAGCATGGCGAACAGCACCAGGACGGCCGACCACGAGGGCGCCTGCCCGTTCGCCAGATACCGGTACAGCGCGGAGGCACCCCAGCCGAGCACGATGGCGAAGTTGATGACCACGCCGCCGAGGGTCGGCGTGCCGCGCTTGATCTGATGCGACTTCGGCCCATCCTGGCGGATGTACTGGCCGTAGTGCAGCCGGTGAACAAGCCGGATCAGCAGCGGCGTGCCGACCAGGGTGACGACCAACGACACCACAATTCCTACGATCAGGGAAATCACGGTTTTCTCTCCAGTTCAGACTCGTTCGGTTTTACCGGTCTTGCCGTTCATGACTCGCGCCCAGCGTTACTCGGCATCGGGCCGGCTCCAGCGGGACGCCAGCGCGCTCAGCCCGGAGGCGTGGGAGCCCTTGAGCAGCACCACGCATCCCGGGCGGCCGGCCACCAGCGACCGGACGCGGGAATCCGCCTGATCGGCGTCGTGCACCCAGTCTATCGACACCCGGGCATCGCCCTGCGCCGCCGACTCCCGGGCGCCCTGCGCCAGCGCGTTGGCCAGCGCGTCGAGATGCGGGTCGCGCCCGCCGACCGCGACGACCGCGTCGAGGCCGAGCCCCACCGCGTACGCGCCGATGTCATGGTGCAGCCGGCGCTCGTCGCCGCCCAGCTCGAGCATCGCGCCGAGCACGCCGATCCGGTACGGCCGCTCCCCCTCGCCGTGCCATGCCGCCAGCGCGTCGAGGCCGGCGCGCATCGAATCGGGGTTGGCGTTGAACGAGTCGTCGATCAGCGTGAACGCCTCGCCGCCGCGCTCCACGCGGGACACGGCCATGCGATGGTCGCTGATCGTGCGCTGGGCGTGCAGCACCCGGGCGATGCGGTCCAGCCCCATGCCGAAGTGGCGGGCCACGCTCGCCGCGGCCAGCGCGTTCATCACGTTGTGCGCGCCGCGGATGCCCAGCGTGACGTCCACGCTCTCGCGCCCGTCCCCCATCGTGAACGCGGCGCAGCCGTCGCCGGTCAGGCGGACGCCGTCGGCCTTGAGCTCCCCCTCGCGGGCCGAACCGTCCTCGCGCCCGAACCACAGCACGTCGCCCGGGGCGATGGCCTCCATGGCGGCCACATGCGGGTCGTCGGCGTTGAGCACGCTCACCCCGCCGGGCAGCAGCCCGCGCACGATCTCGCTCTTCGCCTGCGCGATGCGCTCGACCGAGCCGAACTCGCCAAGGTGGGCGACGCCGACCTTGAGCACCACGGCCACGTCCGGCGGGGCGATGGTGGTCAGCCGGGCGATCTCGCCGACGTGGTTGGCGCCCATCTCGGCCACGAAGAACCGCGTCGACGCATTGACCTTGAGCGCGGTCAGCGGCAGGCCGACCTCGTTGTTGAACGATCCGACCGGCGCCACCGTGCCGCCGAGCTCGCTCAGCAGCGCATGGAGCAGGTCCTTGGTGGTCGTCTTGCCGACCGAACCGGTGATGCCGACGATGGCGAAGGGATCGGCCTCGGCGCGCCGGCGCTCGATGTTGTGCCTGGCCAGCAGGCCAAGCGCCGCCACGGTGTCGCTCACCACGATCTGGGGCAGCGGGGCGTCGACCTCATGGTCGACCAGCGCGCACGCCGCGCCCTGCGCGGCGACGTCGGGCAGGAAGTCGTGCCCGTCGACCCTCTCGCCGGTGATCGCCACGAACACCGATCCCCCGCGCGCCTGGCGCGAGTCGCTGACCGCCGAGGTGGCGACCGCCGCCCGGTCATCGATGGCGACGCCGTGCGGGGCGAGCGTGCCCCCGACCGCTTCGGCCACTTCCGGCAACGTCATCGGCATCATGGTCTCTTGTGCATTCACGTTCTGCATCCTTTTCCTCATACCGGTCAGCGCGCCTCACCCCAGATCGTGGCTGACGCGCAGGGCGTTCTTGATGTTGTTCTTGCGCACGCCGGCCTCCATCACCATCGCGATCGCGAGGGAGAGCCGCTTGATCTCCTCAAGGTCGCCGTTCGCGCTGGATTGGATGGCGATCTGATCGGATTCTCCTGTCCGCCCGGTCACATGCGTCTGCTTGTCGGAGACGAAGCCGTAGGTCTCCCGCGCGCGGCGGCCGATGTCGGCGTTGCGCGGATCGCTGTCCATCGCGTCGACGCCGAGCACATCCACCGCGACGCCGTTGAGCGAGCCGGCGGCCAGCGTCGTGTCGTCCAATGCGATCACGACGGCGGCGGCGCCGTCCTCCTGGCAGATGCTCAGCGTGCGCTGCACCTCGAGGATGCCGATCGGGTAGCTCAGCTGCAGGCGCCGCTCCAGCGAACGCGAGCCGAACGATCCGATCATGCTGACCGGGTTGCCCAGCGTGTGCAGCAGCTGCGCGAGTTGGCGCACGTTGCGCCCGACGGCCGCCGGGTCCCCGCCGGCCAGGGCGAACACGGCCAGCGAATTCGCCGGCTTGCCGCACAGGTCGGAGGCCAGCACGCCCAGCTGCTCGTCGGTCAGGTCGGCCACCAGCACGGGCAGCTCGCCGGTGTTGGCCAGCGAGCGCAGCGACGGCGGCACCAGCACGGCGTACGCGCCGCGGCGCACGGCCTGCTCCATCCGGTTCGCGTCGATGCCGTCGCGGGGGATGTACAGCGCGCCGGGCGTGATGGAATCGATGTCGTCCGCCAGCGAGGTGACGGTGACGTTCGCCGCGAAGGGCGGTACCAGCTCGCAGCCGTAATGGTCGGCCATATACTCCAACGTCGTGCGCTTCGCCATGGTCTCACTCACCGAACTCATGAACCGGCCCTGCCTTCCTCACTGCTCCGCCTCCTGCACTCCTGCTCGCAACCTTAGTCCCCGGGCTCACCACGTCACCGGAATGGCGTCCGTGCGCGGGCTCGATACGGGCACCTCGTACTTCTGCATCAGGAACTTGCTGATGGTCGCGAACACCGGGCCGGCGGTGATGCCGCCGTACGTGCCCTGGGCGTCCTTCATGACCACGGTGACCACGAAGCGCGGGTTGTCGGCCGGGATGATGCCGGACCAGTCGGACACGATCGACGTGAGCTGGTTGTTGGCGCCGGCGACCTGCGCGGTGCCGCTCTTGGCGGCGACGCGGTAGCCGGGGACCTCGACCATCTTGCCGTAGCTCTCGGATACGGATTCCATGGCGTTGAGCACCTGCGAGGCCACATTCCCGTCCACCACGCGCGTCGCTTCGCCGTTCGCCGGCTCGCTGACGCGGCCCGACGAGTCGGCGACCGACTTGATGAGCCGCAGCTGGGGGCGCACGCCGCCGTTGCCGATCGTGGCGACCGCCGAGGTCAGCTGCAGCGCGTTCATCGCGTAGCCCTGCCCGAACAGCACGGTGTTGTGCGTGCGCAGGTCCCAGTCGTTCGGGCCGTACAGAATGCCGGCCGACTCCCCCGACAGGCCGAGGCCGGTGTCCTGGCCGACGCCGAACTTGGTGAGGTACGCGTAGCGCTGCTCGTCGGAGAAGTTCGTCGACGCCATGATCATGCCGACGTTCGAGGAGTTCTGCAGGATGCCGGCCAGCGTCCAGCGCTGGGTGCCGTGATCCGAGGAATCGTGGAAGTCCTGCCCGTCGGCGGTGATGTGGTCGGGCACGGTGAACTGGTCGGAAGCCTTGTGCAGGCCGTCCTGCAGCAGGCCGGCCATGGTGAAGACCTTGCCGACCGAACCGGGCTCGAAGACCTCGCTGACCACGCGAGAGGTGTTGAGCTTGGCGCTGTCGCTGCCGGCCTCGATCTGGTCCGTGTCCTCCAGGGCGAGGATGTCGCCGGTCTTGACGTCGGCGACCACGGCCATGGCCCACGAGGCGCTGTACTTGTCCTTGGCCTCGAGCAGCGCCTTCTTGACGTACCAGTCCACGTCGCTGTCGACGGTCAGGGACACGTCGGACCCGTTCACCGCGTCCTTCGACTCGGTGAGCGTGCCGGGGATCTCCTCGCCGCCGAGGCCCTGCTGGTACACCTCGTATCCGTCGGTGCCGGTCAGCGCCTTGTTCTGCGACGCCTCGAGGCCGGCCACGCCGTCGCCGTCGGCGTCGACGCCGCCCAGGATCGGTCCGAGCAGCGTGCCTCCCGAATAGATGCGCTCGTTGGTCAGCTCGCCGTAGACGATGCCGCCCAAATTGAGGTCGTCGATCTTGCGCTTGACCTCCGGGGTCACGTCCTTGGCCACGACGGCGTACTGGCTGTTCGCGTTGCTCAGCGTGGCGCCGAGCTCCATCTCGTTGACGTCGGTCAGCACCGAGGCGATGAGCCGGGCCACGGCCGCGGAGCCGGTGGCCCCGACCGGCTTGCCGTCGATCTGGTGGCAGACGTCGTCGTTCTCGCCGTTGCACTTGATCGGCGTGAATTCGGTCGCCGCCTGCGGGTTGGCGATGATGTTGTAGCGCTCGACGCTCTGCGCGAGCACGGTGCCGTTGGTGTCGAGCAGCTTGCCGCGCTTGGCGTTGATCGTCACCTTGAGCGTGCGGCCCTGGGTCGCGGCCAACGCCGTGCTGTGCCCGAACAGCTGGACGGAGGCCAGCTGGATCAGGCACGCGGAGGCGACCACGGCCAGCACGACGCCGACGACGATGCACCGGAAGGCGAAATTGCGCGCCTTGGCGAACCTGCGGATGTCCTCGATCATTGGGTACCGCCCTTATCGTCTTGGTATCCGTTCAGGTCAATGGACACCGACCCCTGCTGCGTCACCATGCCCATGTCCTCGGCCTTGCTCGGCAGGGATGAGATGAGCGCGTCCAATTTCGCCTGATCCTCCTCGACGTCCTGCGACAACGTGTTGATGTGCGACTGGATGGCGGCGGCCTCGAACGCGTTCTGCACCATCTGGGTGCGCAGCAGCAGCGCGCCGATCAGCGTTGCGGTGAGGAACAGCGCCGCCGCGACGATGTGCATCAGCGACGTGCTGCGCGACCGCGTCCAGGTGACCAGCCGCGCGAAGCCGCCGGGCATGGCGTCCCTGCCCGCGCGGGTGCCTTCGACCACGTGCAGTTCGGGCCGCGTCGATATGTCCGGCTGCTTTCTGGGCCGTCCGGCGGCGGGCACGGCGTTGGAGCGTACGGTGCGTCCGCGACCTGCCATTATCGGTTCCTTCCTTGCCTGCGGTGATCGGTACGGTGCTCAAGCTGGCGCATCCGGCGTTCCGGGATGGGCCTGACCAGTTCCACGGCGCGCAGCCGCACCGAGGCGGAGCGCGGGTTGGCCGCCATCTCCTCCTCGTCCGCCTTGAGCGCGCCACGGGTCAGTTCCCGGAAGAACGGCTCGGCGTCGGGCGGGATCATCGGCAACCCGGCCGGGGCGTCCACCTTCAGTCCTTGATTCATGAAGCTTTTCACGGTCTTGTCCTCCAGCGAGTGGTAGGACTCGACCACGATGCGCCCGCCGACCGCAAGGCGAGAGGCGATCTGCGGCAGCGTGCTGGCCAGCTTGTCCAGCTCGCCGTTGACCTCGATGCGCAGCGCCTGGAACACGCGCTTGGCCGGGTTGCCGGCCGGGCGGTGCGCCTGCGGCACCACCTGGTCGACCAGGCGGTTGAGCTGGGCCGAGGTGGTCAGCGGCTCGGCGGCGCGGCGGGCCACGATCTCGCGCGCGATCTGGCGCGCGAAGCGCTCCTCGCCGTAGTCGCGGAAGATGCGGGCGAGATCGTCCTGGCCGTAGGTGGCGAGCACCTCCTGCGCCGTAAGGCTCTGCGTCACGTCCATGCGCATGTCCAACGGGGCGTCGTGGGAGTACGAAAAGCCGCGGTCGGTCTCGTCGATCTGCAGGCTGGACAGCCCAAGATCCATGAACACGGCGTTGACCTCGCGCACTCGCAGCTTGGCGAGCACCTCGTCGAACGCGTCGAAGGCGGCGTGCACCGGCGTGAAGCGGTCGGCCAGTCTCTCGCGCCGCATGCGCTCGGTGGCCAAGGCCAAGGCCTCGGTGTCCCGGTCGATGCCGATGAGCCGGGCGTTCGGGGCCGCCTTGAGGAAGTTGGTCGCGTGGCCGGCCAGACCGAGCGTGCAATCCACGACGACGGATCCCGGCTTCTCGAGCGCGGGCGCGACGAGATCCACGCACTGACTGAGCAGCACTGGTTGATGAATGGTCGTGATATCGGTCATCAGAATTCCACCGCCGGCAATACGTCATCGGCGATATCGGAGTATCCCTGCTCCTGGGAGGCCAGGTACTCCTCCCACGCCTTGCTGTTCCAGATTTCCGCCCGGGTGCCCACGCCGATCACGACCACGTCCGTGCCGAGGTTCGCGTAGTCGCGCAGCATCTGCGGCACGAGGATGCGCCCCTGCTTGTCGGGTTCCTGGTCGACCGCGCCGGACAGGAACACGCGCAGGTAGTCGCGCGCCGCCTTGTTGCCCATCGAGGTGCGCTGGATCTGCATGGCGATCCGGCGAAATTCGATCTGGGGCAGCAGGTACACGCACCGCTCCTGGCCGCGGGCCATCACCATGCCGGGGCCGAGTTGGCCGCGCAGCTTGGCCGGCAGGGCCATACGGCCCTTCGCGTCGATCTTCGGCGTGTACGTGCCCAGCAGCAGCGGAGGCAGATCCATCATGCCGGCCGCCCCACCGGGTGTTCCGGAGGTGGCCTGAACGCCTTGATTCAGTACCTGATCGTCCATGGCCACCTCCTTTCGCCGCGCAATGGATACACTCCACCCAAACTGATTCACCACTTTACCCCACGACTCACCATTCTCCCCCACTTCTTGACAAATTCTCCCTCTTTTTCAGGGAATATCCACACGCCCGCGCAGGGCCCCGGCATCCGGCGGGGCGCCATCGACCCTCCTTGGGCCCGCGGCCACGGAGCGTTGGTAGGGAGCCTGCGGTAGATTTGAATGCCTGAGTTTTCACCTAGGGAACGGAATGCCATGTCGAGTTACTCGTCACAGATCCGCGAAGAACAGCATGCGGTCGACCGCGCTTACGGCCGTCTGGACGCCATGCGCGCACAGGTCAAGGACTGGCTTGACGCCGTACGCGCCCGCGGGGCGCACGGCTCGCCGACCCAGCGCACCGAGCGGGACTCCTTCGCCACCATGTACGAGGACCGGCTCACGCAGATGCGCGCCGTGGAGGACCGGCTCGTCTTCGGCCGTCTCGACGACGCCGACGGCAACCGCCACTACATCGGGCGCATCGGCCTGTCCGACGACGACCACGAGCCAATCCTGACCGACTGGCGCGCCGAGGCGGCCCGTCCGTTCTACGAGGCGACGCCGTCGCACCGCGGCAACATCGTGATGCGCCGCCATCTGACCCTGCGCTTCCGCGAGGTGGTCGGCATCGAGGACGAGGTGCTGGACGTGCACGCCGAGCAGGTCGGTCAGGCGGCCTCGTCCGGCACGCTGACGGGCGAAGGCGCGCTGCTGGCGTCGCTCAGCTCGCGGCGCACCGGCAAGATGACCGACATCGTCGCCACGATCCAGGCCGAGCAGGACCGCATCATCCGCTCCGACCTCGCTCACGCCGTCGTCGTGCAGGGCGGGCCGGGCACCGGCAAGACCGCCGTCGCGCTGCACCGCGCCGCATACCTGCTGTATACGCACCGCCGCACGCTCGAGCGTTCCGGCGTGCTCGTCATCGGCCCCAGCTCGACGTTCCTGCACTATATCGACCAGGTGCTCCCCTCGCTGGGCGAGACCGGCGTGGTCAGCCGCACCATCGCGGATCTCATCCCCGGCGTCGAGGCCACCGCCGTCGATTCCCCGCTGGCGGCCAAGCTCAAGGGCGACCGGCGCATGGCGCGTCTGGTGGCCAATGCGGTCGCGTCCCGCGAGAGGGTCCCCGCCAAGCTGCCGGTCGTGCGCGTCAACGGCTTCGCGGTGCCGATGACCGCGGCCGACATCGAACAGGCCCAGGGCGACGCCAGGCGCACCCATCAGCCGCACAACAAGGCCCGCGAGACCTTCGTGCGCAGCATGCTTTCGGCGATGCGCGCGCGCTACGCCGAGCAGCTCGACTACACGCCCGACGAGTCCGAGCTCTCCCGCGTCACCTCGCTGCTGCGCATGAACGACGAGGTGCGCAGGACCCTGAACCTCGCGTGGCTGCCGATGACCGGCCCGTGGCTGATCGACCAGCTGTGGTCGCACCCCGAGCGGCTGCGCGCCCTGGCCCCCTGGCTCACCGAGGAGCAGGTCCGCGCGCTGGCCCGCGAGAAGGGGGCTCCGCTGACCCGATCCGACATCCCGCTGCTCGACGAGGCGATGGAACTGCTCGGCCCCGATCCGAAGGCGGCCTCGCGCATCAGCGCGCAGGACGCGGCGCGGGCCGAGGAGGAGCAGTTCGCGCGCGACACGCTCGCCCAGGCCGGCATCGGATCGGGCATCGTCACCGCGCAGATGCTCGTCGACAATCTCAGCGGCGACGCCGCGGAGCCGATCTCGCACCGGGCCGCGTCGGACCGCGAATGGACATACGGGCATATCGTGGTCGACGAGGCGCAGGAGCTCACCGACATGGATTGGCGCATGCTCATCCGCCGCTGCCCGTCGCGCTCGTTCACGATCGTGGGCGACGTGGCGCAGACCGCCGCGCTGGGCGGCACCCGCTCCTGGCCGCACACCATGAACCGGCTGTTCGGCGAGCGGAACTGGACGCTCAACGAGCTGACCATCAACTACCGCAATCCGAAGGAGGTCTCGGAGCTCGCCTCGCGTTTCGCCAGGAACGAGGGACTGTACATCTCCACGGTCAACGCGGTGCGCACCATCCCCGATTCGGTTCGGCGCGTGAGCGTCGAGGACCGCCCCGCGCTGCTCGACGAGGTCGCGGCGACCACGGTGGAGCTGACCCGCGAGTTCATCAGCGACGACGGCACCGGCCGCATCGCCGTGATCGCGCCGGACGACATGCTCGGCCAGCTGCGGCCCCACATCGACGGCGTGCTGCGCCGCGCGCTGCCGGCCGCGGAATACGAACGGCTGAGCCGGCAGGGCGAGTGGGAGCGGCAGGTCAACGTCTGCGACACCGAAATGGTCAAGGGACTGGAGTTCGACGCCGTCATCGTGGTCGAGCCCGGCCAGGTGGAGCAGCAGGCGCCCTCCAGGCTGGTGGCCGCGGCCGACCTGTACGTGGCGATGACCCGGCCGACGCAGCGGCTGTTTATAGTTCGGACTCGCGAGGACGAAAACAATCTTGTCCTCTAAGGTAGTGGTATCCGGTCGTTTATTCTAAGGTAGTGGGTATGCCTAAAGCACTGTTACTGGAAAACATCCATCCCTTCGCCGCGCAGTCGCTGCGCAACCATGGCTTCGAAGTGGAAACCCTCAAGGGAGCTCTGGGCGAGGACGAGCTGATCGAAGCGCTTGACGGCGTGAGCCTGCTCGGCATTCGCTCCAAGACCAGCGTGACCCGCAAGGTGATCGACGCCCGCCCCTCGCTGACCGCCGTCGGATGCTTCTGCATCGGCACCAACCAGGTCGACCTCGACTACGCCGGCAAGCACGGCATCGCCGTGTTCAACGCGCCGTACTCCAACACCCGTTCGGTCGTCGAGCTGGTGATCTGCGACATCATCTGCCTGATGCGCCGCATCCCCGCGCACACGCACCACATGAAGCAGGGCATGTGGGACAAGTCGGCCGCCGGCTCGCATGAGGTGCGCGGCAAGACGCTCGGCATCATCGGCTACGGCAACATCGGCTCCCAGCTCTCCGTGCTGGCCGAGGCCCTCGGCATGCGCGTGGTCTTCTACGACATCGAGGAAAAGCTGGCGATGGGCAACGCCCAGCGCTGCGACACGCTCGGCGAGCTGCTCGAGCAGTCCGACGCGGTGAGCATCCACGTGGACGGCCGCAAGTCGAACACCGGATTCTTCGGCGAGGACCAGTTCGCGCAGATGAAGCAGGGCGCGATCTTCATCAACCTGTCCCGCGGATTCGTCGCCGATCTGGGCGCGCTGAAGCAGCACCTGGACTCGGGCCACGTCTCCGGCGCCGCCGTGGACGTGTTCCCCGTCGAGCCGAAGAAGAGCGGCGACCCCTTCGAGACCGCTCTGGCCAACGAGGACAACATGATCCTAACGCCGCATATCGGCGGCTCCACGCTCGAGGCGCAGGAGGCCATCGGCCACTTCGTGGCGCAGCGCCTGGAGGACTACTGGGAGAAGGGCTCCACGATGCTCTCGGTGAACATGCCGCAGATCACGATGAGCAGCCTGCCGGGCACCGCGCGCATCGCGCACCTGCATGCGAACCTCCCCGGCGTGCTCGCCCACGTCAACCGCGTGCTTGGCGAGGAGAACATCAACATCGCCGCGCAGGCCCTCGGCACCGAAGGCGAGCTCGGCTACGTGGTCACCGACGTGGCCCAGATGCCGAGCGCCACGGCGCTCGAAGCGCTGCGCGACATCGAAGGCACCATCCGCATGCGCGTGATCAGCTGACGCACAAGCCTGTTCCTCGGCTCCCCTCTTCGGGGAGCCAGCGGCGCCGACTACACGCATTCAGGTTCCCCTCTCCGAGGGGAACCGGCGGCACATCGGACCTCACGCATTCAGGCTCCCCTCCCCGAGGGGAGCTGTCGGCGAAGCCG
>SKEZ01000527.1_pt1 | contig 22812 bp, 18 predicted proteins | sample 4843881 | NCBI WGS metagenome assembly SKEZ01 (sample SAMN11008796, study PRJNA524170) | human gut metagenome | isolation source: fecal sample from pouch patient p1, p46 | place: Israel: Tel-Aviv | reverse complement strand
TTTGAAGATGCCATTCAAGCGTTTATTAAAGAATAAATTGGTTATTTAGTCAGAAGTTGTACGGCCCAGCTGACTAGCCATGCTAAGTGATAAATAACGCCTTACGAAATTTCAAGTTAATTTCGTAAGGCGTTATTTAGTTGTTGTTCATATTAGAAATTAATTCATTGTCGGATATTCAAAGTTGACGGGGTCACCGGGTAGGCGTAATAATTGCGGTTTGCCATAGTAATAACCTTGTCGAAGATTAATATCGAAGTGACTACTTAAGCGATCATCTTCGGCGTCTTCAATCCCCTCTAAGATTAAACGCAATCCGTATTCACTACTGATGGCCCGCCAAAAATGGAGCTTTTGCTGAATCTTAGGATCTTTGATATCACTGCGGAAGTTTTGCAACGCAAATTTTAATTCAGAAGCTAATGGCAAAATTTCTTGGATACTCTTGAAATCGTTAATTCCGGTACCAACATCATCAAGTGAAATTTGCATACCATGTTCGATGAACCCCCGTAAGTGTGGGATTAACATGGTATCTGGATAATCCTTAGGACTACGTTCCTCAGTTAGCTCAACGACTAATTTAGCAGGATAGAGCTGAACCTGACTTTGAATAATGGCCTTCGCAACCGTTGTATCCATCAATTGTTCGCGACTGATATTGACTGCACAATAACGAACTTTTAGTCCAAGAATTTTAGTTGTTGCAATGAGCAGATCAGAGGTAACTTGTGAACTAATTGCGGCAAAGGATTCAGGCAGACGCCAGCCGTCTGGGGTTAGTTGTTTGATTAGTAGTTCGTATCCGTAAACTGTATTGTTGAGTAAGTTAAGTTGAGGTTGTACAAAATAGCGGTAAATTGGTTCCATAAGTACCATCGCCTTTTATAATAAGTTTAAAATCATTGAATCGTTTTAATATCAACCGAATCGCTGTATACTCTAAGTATACGTCAACTTAAATAAATGTTTAACTTAATCCAAGTTAAATTTTAACTTTTAATGAAAGCTGTGGTCGAAACAATGAAAGTTGCCATTATTGGCTGTACACATGCGGGGATTGCCGCCATGAAACAAATCTTGAAATATTATCCGGGCACTGAAATTACCGTCTATGAACGGCACGCGGATATTTCATATATGTCTTGTGGGACTTATCTACACTTAGGGGGTACCATCCATAATTTGGATCAAGCGTTGTACGCTAATCCTAGTGAATTTAGTGAACAAGGTGTGCAGATGCGGATGCAGTATGATGTGATTAATGTGAATGCTGATAAGCATACAATTTTGGCTCAAAATTTACAGACAAAAGAATTACAAACGGATCACTATGATAAGTTAGTCATGGCGACGGGTTCAATCACTGCAATCCCGGCTATTCCGGGCGTAGAGAATCCTAAGGTCATGCTTTGCAAAACATGCGAACAGGCCCAGCAACTCTACGAAGCAGCTAAACATGCACACCATATTGCAATCGTTGGTGGTGGCTATTCGGGGGTGGAACTTGCTGAGGGGTACGTGAAGTCCGGACACACTGTGACGTTGTTTCAACGGGGCCCCCACTTAATTAATGAGTATCTTGATCCACAAATTTCTGAGAAGATCGAAGACTTGTTAACGACGAAAGGCATCCAAGTTAGAACCAATGCACAAGTGACGGCTTTTAGTGATACGGCTGATAATCGACTACGAGTTGCAACCGCTGATAGTGAAGAAATATTTGATATGGCTGTTATTTGTCCGGGTGTGATTCCACAATCAGAGTTATTGGCGGGACAGGTCAACCGAACTAAGCAGGGGGCCATTGTAACGGACCGTTATATGGGAACCTCCAACCCGGATATATTTGCGGCTGGCGATGTGACGGAAGTTAACTTTAATCCTACGAAGGAACACGCCTATATGCCATTAGTCTCACATGCAATTCGGCAAGGTGCACTGGCAGGAATTAATATCTTTGATAAACGCTTAGGTGCAATTGGTACGCAAGCGACGACTGGGATGTTGATTTTTGATCAGACCGTGGCTTGTGCAGGTCTGACCTTAACGGCGGCCCAAGCAGCTAACTTCGATGCCCAAGCAGCTTTTTATGAAGGCAATTATCGGCCGGACTTTATGCCTACCACGGCGAAAGTCATGATTGAGTTGGTTTATGATCAACAAACGCGGAAGGTTTTGGGTGGTCAACTAATGAGTGCTCATGAAGTTTCACAATCAGCAAATACGTTGTCCGTAGTGATTCATAATGGTAATACGATTGATGAATTAGCCTTCATGGATATGCTATTCTCACCCAACTTTGATGAACCGTTTAATTACTTGAATTTAGTGGCGCAGGCTGCAGTAGATCAGGAACATGGCTATCGTCGGAATAATTAAGTTTTTGCACTAATTATGTTCAGAAGGTGCTGGTTGTTAAAATCAAGAACAGCCAGCTTAGACCCGCTGGAATAAGTTCAGATTAGCGTAAACTTGTTTGGGGAGTGTGTCCGATACCGTTCTTCAGGTATTGCTGCCAATCGCTGGGATGGTATTCAAAACGAATGTGCTATGTTAACGTTTGTTCCAAGTCTAACGGAGTAGATGGTTCAGCGACAGATTAGCTTGGGTTAAGCGGCCGTTCATCTGCCACTCGAGTGGTTTCCTGGAAGTCAGACGAGGACGCGCATATGCTGACGGGCAACAATCCAACTAACTAGCATGTTTTAATAATAAGTGCTGGTGAATCCATAAAAATAATGAGCCAAATAAGGTGACCGCCAAACAGTGGGTTTCATAACCTGACTGTTTGGCGGCCACCTTTATATTATTTGAAAGTGATTGGTCAAGCATAGTCGTTGGGATCAGCGGCTAGGGGTTGGTAAGCGTCCATTTCGGTGTCGCGGTAGTCCCACCATTCGTTAACGTAGCCGACAAAGCCCGCGGCGGTCATGGCGGTGTCCAGCAGCTGATAATTTTTTTCTTGAAGTGCGGTTCGAGGAGCGTCACGGTGAGCAGCTGCCGTGAAGTCATCGAAGGCAGTTGGCATTGTTAACTCACTACCATCAGGATGGGCCAGGGTCAAATCTAAGGTGACGCCTTTTTGGTGGCTGAAATTAGGATTAGGCTGGGCAACAAATTCTGGATCAGGATACACTTCAAATAAACGGCGCTGGGCGCTGACGGGCCGATAAGCATCCCAGACTTTGAGTCGATAACCTTGTTGTTTAACCAGGGCGCTTGCCTTGGCGAGTTTGTGGGCCGTGCCAGTGCGAACAATGGCCGTGGTAAAGTCGTAAATCACTTGATGAGTAAAGTTATTAGTGGTGGCATAACGCAGGTCAACGATGATTTCGGGGTCTAAGTGTTGAATATTGGTGAAACCAGTTAAAGCTTGATCCATAGTAGGGCCTCCTTAGAATTTAGTTATGCTTATTGTATCTGATTGGCCGATATTTTACCGACTAAAAGGGTTGCAAATGGTGTCAAACTTTCTGCTAGCTTTCAATCCGGGTCCCTGATATGATGGAAAGCGGTGTAAATTTAACAATTGATTGAAGAGGTGAGGTCGCATGGATCGACAAACACGACGCGCAATTTTAATTTTAGTTTTTAGTGAGTTTTTAGTTTGTTTAGGGATTAGTTTAGTTATTCCGGTCATGCCGTTTATTAAAAATGAACTGCATTTAACGGCTACCGATATGGGAATAATGAATGCGCTATTCGCATTGGCACAATTTGTGGCCTCACCCATTATTGGCCGGGTTTCAGACAAAGTTGGTCGCAAGCCCGTATTAACGGTAGGGCTAGTCTTATATATGGTCTCGGAAGTACTATTTGCGCTAACCAACCAGCTGTGGGTCTTTAATATTTCCCGGATTGTTGGTGGCTTATCAGCAGCGATGGTCGTTCCGACGGCGATGGCGTTAGCATCCGATATTACGACCAAACGACAGCGAGCTAAAGTAATTGGCTGGTTATCGGCGGCCTTTAGTGGTGGCTTGATTTTAGGACCCGGTATCGGTGGGGTATTGGCTGGCATTAGTTATAAGACGCCGTTCTGGGTTGCTGGTGCATTGGGATTACTCAGTGCCATTGTGCTCGTCATTATGTTGCCTGCGGATCGTCAGATTGATCCTGATCGCGAAGCAATTACGACCACGACAACGACGACCAATCATCCGATGACGCGGGCATTTTGGACCGTCCCGATTATTATATTATTTACGATGATTTTAGTGTCTTCCTTTGGCTTACAGGGGTTTGAGAGCATTTATAGTATTTACGTGAATGAAGTCTTTCACTTTAGTCTGAGCAACATTGCGTTGGTCTTGACTTTAAATGGTTTGATTTCGCTCTTCCTACAGGTGGCACTATTTGATACCTTTGTCCAGCGTTGGGGCGAACGGCGGGTCATTCGGGTGTGCTTTGCAGCTGCGGCGCTATGCACTATCTGGATTACGCAGGCTCATTCGAAAGTTGCTGTCATGGTTGCAACGCTCGTTATTTTTTCGGCATTCGATCTTTTGCGGCCTGCTATTACGACCCTATTAACGAAAGCAAGTGAGGCCAACCAGGGGCTAATCAATGGGCTTAACATGTCCTTAACGAGTGTTGGCAATATCGTTGGCCCAATCATGTCGGGGATGTTACTAGATATGGATTATCACTATCCATATCTGGTGGTGGCCGGATTCTTGATTGTTTCTTATTTAATGGCATTTATGTTACGATTACCGAACCAGGTTCATTCACATCAGCAAGTTTAACATTGCATAACAGTTAAGCTAATCAGCGAAAGCGCTCCGGGTTTGCGTCCCCGGGGCGCTTTTGTTACACTTAGGCCAAATTAGATTGAAGGATGGTGGGCTGCAATGGGAATGCATCAATATTTTCAGAGCTTAAGTAATTTAGAAACGATTCAACGGGCCCCGGGTTTTTTTAAGTATCAGAATCATTCAGTTGCGGCGCATTCATTTAAGGTTGCTGAAGTCGCCCAATTTTTAGGTGATGTGGAAGAAAATGCCGGACAAATTGTTGATTGGCGAGCCCTCTATGAGAAGGCGCTGAATCACGACTATAATGAGCGGTTTATCGGGGATATTAAGACGCCTGTCAAGTACGCAACGCCGACGCTACGGACGATGCTGGCGGATGTTGAGCATAAATTATCACAAAATTTTGTGCAAAATGAGATTCCAGCTGAGTTTCAGGCAGCTTATTCACGGCGTCTATCAGAAGGCAAGGATGAAACGCTAGAAGGCCAGATATTGTCGGTAGCCGATAAAATTGACCTATTGTATGAGTCGTTTGGTGAAATTCAAAAGGGTAATCCGGAACCAGTTTTTAGGGATATTTATCAAGAAAGTTTAAAAACAATTGTCGCGTTTAAAAAGATGACTAGTGTTCAATATTTCTTAAAAGCAGTGCTACCAGAGATGTTAGCGGAACCGTTCACGCATCAGGATCAATTACAGGCGCTGACGACCCAGATTTTAACGGCCGGGCCGCAATCCGATTAATGGCGAAAGTATGTTCGATGTGCTAAAATTAAATGCGATTTGAATGTGATAGGGAAGCGCGGGCTTGCCTATTTTTTATGGTGCGACAGTAAGATTTAGTTATCAATAGATGATATGAACGGGTGACCGTTTAAAAGGAGGACTACGTTTGATTGATCGGGTAGATAATAATCATTTTGACTTAGTTTCAGATTACCAACCAACGGGCGATCAACCCCAAGCGATCCAGCAATTAACCGCTGGCATTGAATCGGGAGAAAAAGAGCAGATCTTGTTGGGGGCGACCGGGACCGGGAAGACCTTTACAATTTCGAACGTGATTGCAAAGGTGAATAAGCCAACGTTAATCTTGTCACATAACAAGACGTTAGCGGGTCAATTATACGGGGAGTTTAAGAAGTTTTTCCCGAACAATGCCGTTGAATATTTTGTGAGTTATTACGATTATTATCAGCCGGAAGCGTACGTGCCTTCGAGTGATACCTATATCGAAAAGGACTCGGCAATCAACGATGAAATCGATAAGTTACGGCACTCTGCGACCAGCTCATTATTGGAACGCAACGATGTGATCGTCGTGGCATCGGTCTCCAGTATTTTCGGTTTAGGGGATCCTCACGAGTACCAAGATCACGTAGTCTCACTGCGAGTCGGCATGGAGATCGACCGCAATGATCTGTTGCGTAAACTTGTTGATATTCAATTTGATCGTAACGATATTGATTTCCAGCGGGGGCGTTTTCGGGTCCATGGTGATGTCGTAGAAATCTTTCCGGCTTCACGGGATGACCACGCATTGCGCGTTGAATTCTTTGGCGATGAGATTGATCGAATCCGTGAGATTGACGCCTTAACCGGTGAAATTGTGGCTGATCGTGAACATGTTGCGATCTTCCCAGCGACCCACTTTATGACGAATGATGCGATTATGGAACACGCCATCAAGGGCATTGAAGATGAGTTGGACGGCCGCCTGAAAGAATTGACAGCCGATGGCAAATTGTTAGAGGCGCAACGACTCAAGCAGCGGACGACCTATGATGTCGAAATGCTCAAAGAAATGGGCTACACTAGTGGTATCGAGAACTATTCACGTTTTATGGATGGCCGTAAACCTGGCGAACCACCGTATACGTTACTGGACTTCTTCCCGAAGGACTTTTTGCTCGTGGTCGATGAGTCACACGTGACGATGCCCCAAGTTCGGGGAATGTATAATGGGGACCGAGCACGTAAACAAATGCTAGTCGATTATGGCTTCCGTTTGCCAAGTGCGTTGGACAACCGGCCATTGAAACTTGAAGAAGTTGAACAGCATATTAATCAAGTGGTTTATATGTCCGCAACGCCGGGCCCTTACGAAATGGATCGGACCAAGCATGTCGTCCAGCAAATTATTCGACCAACTGGTTTATTGGATCCTACGATTGAGGTTCGACCGATTATGGGTCAGATCGATGACTTAGTGGGTGAAATCAATAAGCGCATTGAAGTCAACGAACGGGTCTTTATCACCACGTTGACTAAGAAGATGGCGGAAGATTTGACCGACTATTTTAAGGATTTAGGCATCAAGGTACGGTACTTGCACAGTGATATTAAGACGTTGGAACGAACGCAGATCATCCGCGACCTGCGTCTGGGCAAGTTCGATGTGTTGGTCGGGATCAACTTGTTGCGGGAAGGAATTGACGTTCCCGAAGTTTCACTAGTTGCGATTTTGGATGCGGATAAGGAAGGTTTCCTTCGTAACGAGCGTTCGTTGATCCAAACGATTGGTCGGGCGGCTCGTAATGAGCACGGTTCAGTGATTATGTACGCTGACACCACGACTGATTCGATGCAGGCCGCGATGGATGAGACTGCACGTCGTCGAGCAGTACAGATGAAGTACAATGAAGATCATCACATCACGCCACATACGATTAAAAAGGCCATTCCAGAGCTAATTGCTTCGACGAAGACCACTGAAGACGCGGGTAAGAAGGATGACTTCTTAGAAACCGACTTTGATGATATGACTCGTGAACAACAATTAGATATGATTAGTAAGTTGGAAGAACAGATGAAGACCGCCGCTAAGAAGCTCGACTTTGAACAAGCCGCAACGCTGCGTGATACGGTCATGGAATTGAAAGCACAAATTAGCTAGCAGGTTGCTGGCTTGAGATTGAGGAGGCCTTTTTTTGGCAAATGATAAGATTGTCATTCACGGTGCGCGAGCCCATAATTTAAAAGATATCGACGTTACCATCCCGCGCGACAAATTAGTCGTGATTACGGGGCTGTCTGGCTCAGGTAAGAGTTCGTTAGCGTTCGATACCTTGTACGCGGAAGGACAACGTCGCTACGTGGAAAGTTTGTCAGCGTACGCGCGTCAATTCTTAGGACAGATGCAAAAACCAGACGTTGATTCAATTGATGGGCTTAGTCCGGCTATTTCGATCGATCAGAAAACAACATCCAAAAACCCGCGCTCAACGGTCGGAACCGTTACAGAAATCAATGATTACTTACGGTTACTGTGGGCCCGAGTCGGTGAACCGATTTGCCCGAACGATGGGACACCGATTGCGAGTCAAACCGTTGAACAGATGGTTGATCGGATTCAGAAATTACCGGAACGAACGAAGTTGCAGATTTTATCACCAATTGTCCGCCAGAAAAAGGGCGAGCACAAAAAGATCTTTGAGAAGATCAAGCGTGAAGGTTTCGTGCGGGTCCGTGTTGATGGTGATATTCATGATATCAGTGAAACTTTTGAACTGAACAAGAATCAACAACACACGATTGAAATCGTCATTGATCGGATCGTTGTGAAGTCCGGTGACCGTTCTCGGTTATTTGATTCTTTTGAAGCGGCGTTGCGATTAAGTGGGGGCTATGCGATTGCGGATGTGATCGGTGGCGAACCCATTATGTTCTCAGAACATTATGCTTGTCCTATCTGTGGGTTTACTGTGGGAGAACTTGAACCACGGTTATTCTCGTTTAACGCGCCTCAGGGAGCTTGTCCAGACTGTGAAGGTCTCGGAATCAAGCTAGAAGTCGATGAGGACCTTGTCGTACCTGATAAGTCGCTGACGTTGGCTGAAGGTGCGTTAGCGCCTTGGAATCCAATCAGTTCACAGTATTATCCTGAAATGTTGAAGCAAGCTTGTGAACAGTTAGAAATTCCGATGGATGTGCCGTATGAAGACTTATCAAAAGCTGATCAACAAACGGTTTTGTATGGGTCTAACGGAAAGACGTTCCATTTCCACTACCAGAACGACTTTGGTGGTGTTCGCGATGTTGACGCTGTGTTTGAGGGCGTTATCAACAATGTTGACCGCCGCTACCACGAAACGAATAGTGATTTCACCCGCGATGTGATGCGAAAGTATATGACGGAACTCACTTGTCAGACTTGTCATGGGTTCCGCTTAAATCGCAAGGCCCTGTCTGTCAAAGTTGGTGGCGAACATATCGGGATGGTCTCTGACTTAGCCATTGGTAAGGAACTCGATTTCTTTAACGAGTTGAGCTTATCAGAACAAAGTCTCGTGATTGCTAAACCAATCTTGAAGGAAATCCGCGACCGGTTATCATTCTTGCAAAATGTGGGACTGGCGTACTTAACGCTCAGCCGTTCTGCACGGACGCTGTCTGGTGGGGAAGCCCAGCGAATCCGGTTAGCAACACAGATCGGATCGAACTTGTCCGGCGTGCTCTATATCTTGGATGAACCATCAATTGGATTGCATCAGCGGGATAACGACCGCTTGATTGGTTCACTTAAGAAGATGCGCGATCTGGGGAATACGTTGATCGTGGTCGAACATGATGAAGACACGATGCGGGCCGCTGACTATATCGTGGATATCGGCCCGGGTGCCGGTGAAAACGGTGGTGAGGTCATGGCGGCCGGAACGCCCAAGCAAGTGGCTCGCTCGCGGAAGTCACTGACCGGCCAATATCTATCGGGCAAACGGTTTATCCCACTACCTGAAACTCGGCGTCCGGGTAATGGTAAGAAGATTCGTATCACTGGTGCGGCCGAAAACAACCTCAAGCAAATTGACGTTGATTTTCCACTAGGCGAATTTGTCGTGGTAACGGGGGTTTCCGGTTCTGGTAAGTCGACCTTGGTTAACGATGTTTTGAAACGCGTATTGGCACAGAAGTTGAATCGTAATTCTGAAAAGCCTGGTAAGTATAAGAGTGTCAGTGGTATTAAGAATATTGAACGGTTAGTTAATATTGACCAAAGTCCAATCGGCCGAACACCACGCAGTAATCCGGCCACATATACTGGTGTCTTTGACAATATTCGTGATTTATTTGCACAAACGAATGAAGCTAAATTACGTGGTTACAAGAAGGGCCGCTTTAGTTTTAATACTAAGGGTGGTCGTTGTGAGGCTTGTCACGGTGACGGGATTCTAAAAATTGAAATGAATTTCTTGCCCGATGTCTTTGTACCTTGTGAAGTGTGTCATGGTAAGCAATACAATTCTGAAACGTTGGAAGTTGAATACAAAGGCAAAAATATTGCCGATGTTCTTCAAATGACCGCTTCAGAAGCTGTTAAGTTCTTTGAACCAATTCCAAAGATTCGACGGAAACTACAGACCTTGGTCGACGTTGGTTTGGGCTATGTTAAGTTAGGCCAACCCGCCACGACTTTATCAGGTGGAGAAGCCCAACGGATGAAGTTAGCTTCCGAATTGCACAAACAACAGTCGGGGAAGAATTTCTACATCTTGGACGAACCAACGACTGGGTTGCACAGTGAAGATATTCGGCGCTTGATTGGTGTCTTGGATCGGTTGGTGGATGCGGGTAATACCGTGTTAATCATCGAGCATAATTTGGATGTTGTGAAGTCGGCGGATTATTTGATTGACTTGGGCCCAGAAGGCGGTGACGGCGGCGGAACAATCGTTGCTACTGGGACACCAGAACAGGTCGCTGAAGTGGCTGAAAGTTATACTGGCCAATACTTGAAGCCCGTTCTAGAACGGGATCGAGCACGTGAAGCAACTGCACCTGCTAAATAACGGGCAATGTGCTACACTTGAGTTTGTAATGTAATTTTAATTTAGAGGAGTTGTTTGTACATGGCTAAAGTAGAAAGTTTTACATTAGATCATACCAAGGTTTTAGCACCTTACGTTCGTAAAATTACGGTGGAAAATGGGCCTAAGGGTGATGCCATCACTAATTTTGATTTGCGGTTAGTTCAACCTAACAAGACCGCTATTGATACGGCGGGCTTACACACGATTGAACATATGTTGGCTGGGTTATTACGTGATCGTATGGATGGCGTGATTGACTGCTCACCATTTGGTTGTCGGACTGGTTTTCATTTGATTACTTGGGGTGAACATGACACCGTTGAAGTTGCTAAGGCATTGAAGTCCTCATTAGAATTCATTGCTGGCCCAGCTAAGTGGGAAGACGTACAAGGGACGACCATCGATAGCTGTGGGAATTACAAGGATCATTCTTTATTCTCAGCTAAGGAATGGGCCAAGTTGATTTTATCGCAAGGAATTTCATCGGATCCATTTGTACGCAAAGTCGTTGAATAGACCAAAATATAAAAAGTAATGGTGGTGCCGGCCACCAATTAAAAAGAGCCTAGCTTTTCATAACGAAAAGCTAGGCTCCTTTTTGCTGTTTACTGACATTGTGCGAGCTTAGCGGTCCTGAATCGTGGGAAAACAATCTAAGATTAGATTAAGGTAGTGTTTCAAAAATAACAAAAAATATACTGATATTGGTGAATATCTGCATAAAAATTCTATATTTTAGTGAATATTGTGCAAATGATGAATATATTTAAAATATTATTGAATAAAGTTAAATTGGGTGGTACGATACTGTCATTGATAAAAGCAAAGATAAAAATTTCGGAGGTACAAATCAATGGTCAAACAAAATGATAAAATTATTCTCGCTTATTCTGGTGGTTTAGATACGTCGGTCGCAATTAGTTGGTTGAAGGATAAGGGCTATGATGTTGTGGCCTGCGGAATTGATGTTGGTGAAGGCAAGGACATGGATGCAATCAAAGAAAAGGCCCTAAAATTAGGGGCTGTTTCATCATATATGATTGATGCTAAGCAAGAATTTGCTGAAGAATATGCGTTAATTGCTTTACAAGGTCATACCTTGTATGAAGGTGAATACCCGCTGGTCTCAGCACTTTCACGTCCTTTAATTGCTAAGAAGTTAGTCACATTAGCCAAGCAAGAGCACGCTGTTGCAATTGCCCATGGTTGTACTGGGAAGGGTAATGATCAGGTTCGGTTTGAGGTTGCTATCCATGCTCTTGCACCGGATATCAAGATCGAAGCGCCTGTACGTGATTGGCACTGGTCACGGGAAGAAGAAATCGATTACGCTAAGGAACACAATATTCCCGTACCAATCAATTTGGACAGCCCTTACTCGATTGACGAAAACTTATGGGGCCGGGCCAATGAATGTGGCATTCTAGAAGATCCATGGCAGGGCGCGCCTGCCGATGCGTTTGACCGGACGAAGGCCTTAGCTGATACGCCGGATACGCCAACGACTTTGGAAATCACTTTTGAAGCTGGGGTGCCAGTTGCTTTAGATGGTGAATCACTTAACCTAGCTGATTTAATCATCAAGTTGGATCAGATTGCTGGTGAACATGGAATTGGTCGGATCGACCATATTGAAAACCGGTTGGTCGGTATCAAGTCACGGGAAGTTTACGAAGCACCAGCTGCAACGGTATTGCTCAAAGCACATAAAGATTTGGAAGATTTGACGTTTGAGCGTGAGTTAGCTCACTTCAAGCCAATCATTGAACAAAAGCTTGCGGATACGATCTACAACGGTCTTTGGTTCTCACCATTGATGGAAGCGATGGTTGCCTTCTTAAAGCAAACTCAGCAAGTCGTCAATGGGGTAGTTCGGGTACAACTCTTCAAGGGTAACGTTATTACTGAGGGGCGGAAGTCACCCAACTCACTATATGATACGAACTTGGCAACCTATACATCAGCGGATTCATTTGACCAACAAGCGGCAGTTGGTTTCATTAAGCTATGGGGCTTACCAACGCAAGTTAATGCCCAAGTCCAAGCGAAGGCTCAGGCCGAAGCTAAGACTGATAAGGCACACGCCTAATGAGTACCAAGAAGCTATGGGGTGGCCGGTTTACCGAAACGGGTGCTAAGTATGTTGATGACTTTGGGGCATCAATTAGCTTTGACCAGTTGCTTGCCGCAGAAGATATTGCTGGTTCACTGGCACACGTTAAAATGTTGAAGAAAACTGGTATTTTGCCTGCCGCTGATGTTGATCAAATTGTTGCTGGTTTGGAAACCTTGGCTGAGCGTCAAAAACAAGGTAAGTTGGAATTTTCAACGGTCAACGAAGACATTCATATGAATATTGAGTCATTATTGACCGAAGAGATTGGGCCAGTCGCTGGAAAGTTGCACACGGCCCGGTCGCGGAATGACCAAGTTGCCACGGATTTCCACTTGTACTTGAAGCATCAATTACCACTAATATTGGACCGGCTACATGAACTGGAAACGGTATTGGTCGATAAAGCGAGTGAGAACGTGGAGACGGTCATGCCGGGGTACACGCATTTGCAACACGCCCAACCCATCTCGTACGCGCACTACCTGTTAGCTTATTACCAAATGTTCAAGCGGGACATGGAACGCTTCGAGTTTAACCTGAAGCATACCGATATTTCGCCATTGGGAGCCGCTGCACTTGCTGGAACGACTTTTCCAATCGACCGGGAATATAGTGCGAAACTATTAGGATTCAGTGAAGTCTATCATAATAGTTTGGATGCCGTTTCTGACCGGGACTTCGTGCTTGAGTTTCTCAGCAATGCTTCGATCCTGATGATGCATCTCTCACGGTTTTGTGAAGAAATTGTCAGCTGGAGCAGTTATGAATTCAAGTACATCAGTTTGAGCGATCAGTTTTCAACGGGTAGTTCGATTATGCCGCAAAAGAAGAACCCTGACATGGCCGAATTAATTCGGGGCAAGTCCGGCCGGGTTTACGGCAACTTGATGGGATTGCTAACTGTCATGAAAGGGATTCCGCTCGCTTACAATAAGGATCTGCAAGAAGACAAAGAAGGGGCGTTTGATACGGTCACGACCGTGTTAACGAGTCTCCACGTCTTCACCGGCATGTTGGCAACGCTGACCGTTAATGAAGATCGGATGGCTGATGCCACGACTAACGATTTCTCAAATGCGACCGAACTAGCCGATTACCTTGCAAACAAAGGAATCCCATTTCGGGAGGCCCATGCCATTGTGGGGAAGCTCGTCTTGGATGGCTTGAAAAAACAGCGGCCGTTGCAGGATATTCCACTCAAAGAATATCAGTCAATCTCACCGCTGATCCAAGAAGATGTCTACCATGATTTGAACGCAAAAGTTGCGGTGGAACGGCGGCATTCGCTAGGTGGTACTGGTTTTGATCAGATTAGACAAGAATTGCAACGGGCACAAACGCAATTGTCAGTCTATCAATCTGAAACCACTGATTAATTAATGCTTATCAATTTGACCATTGATATTATTTTTAAAGATGACCTCTAAGTGGCGGAGCCTTGGCATTTAGAGGCCATTTTTAATGCTATTGACATTTTGAAAAAGCATTAAGCTAACATAAAGTCTATCAGAAAAATTGGAAACTCTTACATTAACTGGTAAGATGGAATTAATATCGGATATGGGAGATGTTGATGTATGTTTAATGATCATCGCTGGGGGTTTGATTGGACTGAATTCATGACGGGGATCGTTTTCTTGATCGCCGCTTACTTTGTCATCAAGCAACCACAAGCAGCACTTTTAAGTTTAGTCTTTTTATTTGCTATCGCCGCAATTATTAGCGGGGTCACCACAATCGGTGGGTACACAAAACTACGCCGTGAAACAGGGTTGCGGGCAAACTTTGCCCTTGTGTTTGCGATTATTGATATTTTAGTGGGGTTATTATTTTTATTCCACGCACCGACTGGGGTACTGGTACTCGGTTACGTCTTTGCCTTTTGGTTCTTGATCGATTCGATTGAACGGCTGACCGTAGTCTCACATCTACGCGTCTTTGGAACCGGGTATTTTGTTCTATCTTTAATCTTGGATATTATTAGTTTGGCATTGGGAATCTTATTAGTAATCAATCCAATGGTTGCTGTGATTAGTTTCAACGTACTGGTTAGTTTCTACTTTGCAGTTTTTGGCATCAACGCAATCTTGATTGCTTTTGCTCGGCGTAACTAGCTTGGCAGTATTGACTCGTTAGCGATACTTGGCGCTCACTATTGGTGGTGTCAGGGTGTTGTTAAGGGGTCTTTTTTTTGCGCGTTAATGTAATACTGTTTGGAATCAAATGGGGGGTCGAAGTGGCACGTCAGTAGAAATGACACACCCGGTGTGTTATACTACCAACAATATGGACTAGAGGGGGCCAATACAGCATGGCAGAATCATTACAACTAGTAATTATTTCTGGGATGAGCGGTGCCGGTAAGACGGTTGCGGTTCAAAGCTTTGAAGACCTGGGCTATTTTTGCATTGACAATATGCCACCAGCGTTATTACCGAAGTTCTCAGAATTAGTTGAGGAGTCGGGTAAAATAAAGAAAGTAGCGTTAGTGATTGATTTACGCTCGCGGGCTTTTTACGACGAAATTATGGATATGTTGGCTAACTTAGACAACACGGACTTTGTGTCGACCCGGATTCTGTTTTTAGATGCTTCCAACGAAGAATTAGTGTCACGTTATAAAGAGACGCGGCGTTCCCATCCATTAGCCATGGAAGGTCGCGTCATGGATGGCGTGCGCAAAGAACGAGAATTATTGGCGCCATTGAAAGATCGGGCTTCATACGTCATTGATACGTCGACGTTGACACCACGTGAATTACGCGAATCGATTTTTGATAAATTCGAAACGGATCAGGATGAGACTTTTCATATTGAAATGCTATCATTCGGTTTTAAATACGGACTCCCGATTGATGCAGATATCGTTATGGATGTGCGCTTCTTGCCTAATCCATACTACATTCCTGAATTAAAGAAGCTGACGGGACTAGATAAACCTGTGGCGGATTACGTTATGCAGCAACCAGCTACGGAAGCTTTCTACCAGCAGTTCTTGAGTATGCTGGAAAGCATTATGCCCGGCTATGAAGCCGAGGGCAAGAGTAGTTTGACGATTGCGATTGGCTGTACGGGCGGTCAACACCGGTCCGTTGCCTTGACGCAACGTATCGGTGAAGCGCTGGCTAAGCACTACAAGGTGCACATCAGTCATCGTGATATTGAGAAACGAAAGGAAACTGTTAATCGCTCATGAGAAAATACACATTTAAGACCCAGCGGCCTAAAATTGTGGTGATTGGTGGAGGAACCGGTTTGCCGGTTGTTCTGAACGGCTTGCGTAAGCAGGCAGTCGATATTACCGCAGTGGTGACGGTGGCTGATGATGGTGGGTCATCCGGCATTATTCGCAATTACGTTAACGTGGTTCCACCTGGTGATATTCGTAATGTAATGGTGGCGTTGTCGAGTTGGCCGGATTTGTATAAAGATATTTTTCAGTATCGTTTCCAGGGTGATGATCAATTTTTTGCAGGTCATGCGATTGGTAATTTAATTATTGCGGCACTAACGGAAATGAAATCCGGGGTGTTTGACGCGGTGCAGGAATTATCAAATATGATGCAAGTAGATGGTCATGTTTACCCGGCAGCCAACGAGGCACTCACGCTACATGGTAAGTTTAGTGACGGTACTGAGTTAGTAGGTGAAGCCGAAATTACCGCGGCCCATAAGTCATTGGAACGCGTTTGGGTCACTGACAAGAATGGTAAGGAACCACAAGCAGTTCAACCAGTTATTGATGCGATTATGGCGGCAGATCAGATTGTTTTGGGGCCCGGTAGTTTGTTTACCAGTATTCTACCGAACCTAACGATTGGAAATATTGGTCGGGCCGTCTGTGAGTCTGATGCAGAAGTGGTTTATATTTGTAATATTATGACTCAAAAAGGTGAAACGGATAATTTCTCCGATGCTGATCATGTACGGGTCTTAAACCGCCATTTGGGGCAGAACTTTATTAATACGGTGTTAGTTAACACCGAAAAAGTGCCAGAAGATTACATGGATTTTCATAAGTTTAACGAAGTTTCAAAGCAAGTGAGTCATGACTTCCGGGGGTTACGTGAACAAAACTGTCGCGTAATCTCATCGAACTTCTTGAAACTCCGTGATAATGGGGCCTTTCATGATGGCGACCAAGTTGTCGCTGAATTAATGAATCTAGTCGGTCATTCCGACGTTTTCAGATAAGGGGGTCGTGGCATGTCATACGCCAGTGACGTTAAGAAAGAATTGACTAACCTCGCTGTCCATCGCGAGAATGCTAAGGCTGAATTAATGGCTTTGATTCGAATGAATGGGGCGATCAGCATTGCTGATCATCACTTCATTTTGAATATTCAGACGGAAAATCCGGCCATCGCGCGGCGTATTTACCGGCTACTCAAACAATTTTATGACGTCGATAGTGAATTGATTGTTCGGCGCAAAATGAAATTAAATAAGAATAATTTGTACATCGTACGATTGAAGACCGGTACGGACATGGTACTCGCTGATTTGGGTATCTTAAAGGATTATCAAATCGTTGAAGTGGCACCAACTGAAGTGTTAACGGATGATGCTGCGGTGCGTTCTTATTTGCGTGGCGCCTTTTTAGCGGGCGGTTCGGTTAATAATCCTGAAACTTCCCGGTATCATTTGGAAATTTACTCACTGTATGAGGAACATAACCATATGATCTCCGAGATGATGAACCAGTATGGCTTGAATTCACGAACGACTGATCGGCGTGGTGGTTTTATTACGTACATCAAGGAAGCGGAAAAAATTGCCGACTTCTTGTCGTTGGTTGGTGCGACCAATGCCATGCTTAAGTTTGAAGATATTCGAATCATGCGGGACATGCGTAACTCGGTCAATCGGTTGGTTAACTGTGAGAATGCCAACATGGATAAGGTTGCCAATGCCTCTAGCAAACAGATTGAAAATATTTTATTGATCGATGCTACGGTGGGATTACAACAGTTACCACCAAAATTACAAGAAGTCGCTGTTGCCCGGTTGGAACATCGTGAAGTTAGCCTCAAGGAACTAGGAACCCTTGTTCCGGGCGGGCCGATTTCTAAGTCTGGAATCAATCATCGGCTGCGTAAAATCAATCAATTTGCGGAACAATTACAAAAAGATGCTTAGTTGTCGATAAGGATGGCTTAAGCATGAGTTTTGTTGAAAAGCTTGCTAACCATTTTAGATGGTGTTAGCGGCTTTTTTGGGTTGAAATGGATTGATTGTCGTTCGCCATACTCGAAAAGCACTTGACAAAAGTAAGTGCAACTATTTATACTGAACACATCTTATTGAAATCGGAGAGACGTAATTATGCAAAAATCAACAATGCAAATGATGATGTGCTGCCCATGTTGTGAATCAAACAACATGGCTATTTGCGTTGAATTACAAGCGTCTCTGCATCAAAAATAACGGGATTGAGCTCAAATCGTTAATTTTGAAACGCCTGCTTGGAATCTGACGAGATTCTGAACAGGCGTTTTTTGTTACAACCGATGGGAATAAGTAGATCAACACATCAAAATGGGAATGTAAAGGGGCGAGAAGTTTGAAGAAGCGATCAGTGTTAGCAGTGGTAATGAGCCTAGTATTAGTGACGGTGCTGGCTGCGTGTGGGAAGCACATTAGCCAGTCTTCTGGTAATGGCAAGTATGCAAGTAGTCAGGTTTTAAACTTGTCGTACCCTAGTTCATTGGATTCAATCGATATTTCCAATATGTCGGGATATGGCAGTACGGGTAATATTTTTGAAAGCTTATACCGGTTAGGAAAGAATGGTAGCATTACACCGGGATTAGCTAAGTCAACTAAGGTTTCAAAGGATGGCAAGACGTATACCTTTACGATTCGCAATGCAAAGTGGAGCGATGGTTCGAAGATAACCGCGCAAGACTTTGTCTATTCTTGGAAACGGACCGTCACCCCAGCAACTAAGTCACAGTATGCCTACCTCTTCTCAGGGGTGAAGAATGCGGATGAAATTGTCGCTGGGAAAAAGTCACCAAGTACATTGGGCGTCAAGGCGCAAGGCGAACATACTTTTATTGTGACTCTTGATAAGCCAATTACTTATTTTAAGAAGTTAATGACCTACCCGTTGTTTGGACCAATTAGTGAGAAAGCGGTCAAAAAGTGGGGTAACAAATATGCCACTAAGGCTCAGTACATGCTCTACAGTGGGCCGTTTAAGTTGACTGGCTGGACTGGAACTAATAATAGCTGGCAGTTTGTAAAAAATAATCAGTACTGGGATAAGAAAGCTGTCCACCTACAAAAGATCAACTACACGGTCAATGAGAGTACTACGACAACATTGAACTTGTTCCAAGAAAAGAAACTTGATCTAACGCAATTAGCGAGTGAACAAGTTAAGAATATGAAGAGCAGTTCTGACTATACCACGTACCCTTATTCTATCACCGCGTTTCTGGTTTATAATTTCCAAGACAGTAATGCGACAATCAAAAAGGCGCTCAATAACGCTAAGATTCGTCAAGCAATTTCATTGTCGATCAATCGCAAGACGTTAGTAAAGAATGTGATTGGTGACGCATCAACGGTCTCAAAGACGTTTGTTCCTCAGGATTTAGTTAAAGACGCTAAAACTGGTAAGGATTTTGCAGATGAATCAACAGTTAAGAATTCAACGTCATATAACAAAGCGCTGGCACAAAAGTTATGGAAACAAGGCCTTAAGGAAACGGGAATTAAGAAATTGTCCATTCAGTTATTAGCTTCTAATGACGAACCTAATAAGCCGATTTCACAATACTTGAAATCAGCATTAGAAAAGAATCTCGATGGTTTGACGGTCAACTTATCCAACATTCCATCAAAGGTAGCTTCAAGTCGTGCTCAAAGTGGTGATTTTGACCTTTATCTCAGTGGTTGGGGTGCTGATTTCAACGACCCAATCTCGCACTTGCAAATTATGACTAATAATAGTGGTTATAATTACGGAAAATATAACAGCAGCACGTACAATGCGTTGGTTAACAAGGCTCAAAACCAGGATGCCAATGATACTAGTGCTCGTTGGCAAGATATGATCAACGCTGAGAAGACGATCATGAAGGATCAAGGAATTACGCCATTGTATCAGACGGTATACTCTTATTTACAAAATCCAAAGGTAAAGGGTATTATTCATAATACTGCTGGGACACAGTGGAATTATAAGTATGCTTATATTGCCAAATAATTAACTGATTGAGGGACGTTCATGGTAACTGGTCGTTTAGCTGTTACCTTAGTAGGAGCACCAGGTCCATACGTTGTCTTGATCAAAACAAAATAGCGGTCCATTTCGACTTGTCAGAGTGTCTTGACGAATCGAAGTGGACCGCTTATTTATTTCGACGAATGGTTCTACAGTGCTTGAGTTGTCACGCAAGACAACTACACTGATTGGTCTATGCTGGTGTTACGTCGTTAACCACGTACTTGATTGGCTGATGTTGGGCCATCGCAATCACATTCTCCGCGACAATGGTAGCCATGCCATCGCGAGCTTCGACCGTTGCGTTGCCAAGATGAGGTGTCAAAATGACGTTGTTCATCGTGGCCAAACCAGGTGTGACTTGCGGTTCATGTTCGTAGACGTCGAGTGCAGCGCCAGCAATTTGATGTTGTTGCAGCGCCGTCACAAGTGCTTGCTCGTCGACAATTGGCCCCCGTGCGGCGTTGATGAGGAGCGCCGTGGACTTCATTTTGCTAAAAGCAGCATTATCGATTAGATGCGTTGTTCGTGTGGTAAGCGGCAGATGTAAAGTGACGATGTCGGCACGCTGTAAAAGTTCATCCTGGGAGACAAAGGTTGCGCCAAGTTGCGTTTCACGGCTAATCGGTAGGCGGTGGTGTTGGCTGTATAAGATGGGCATGTCAAAGGCGTGTAATCGTTTGGCAACAGCTTGACCAATTTGGCCAAGGCCTAAGATGCCGAGTGTCTTGCCTTGTAAGTTGTGGCCGAGAAAGAACAGTGGCGCCCAACCGTTAAAGCCGCTAGTTCGCATTAAGTGATCGCCTTCCACGATACGATGCGCTAGGCTGATAATCAAACCGACCGTTGATTCAGCGGTTGCGACCGCCGAAACGTTTGGCGTGTTCGTGACTGGAATCTGGCGCTTAGCTGCTGCCGCGATATCGATGTTATTAGTGCCAGCACCAAAATTAGCAATCAGTTTAAGGTGTGGGGCGTGGTCTAAGACATCTTGATCTACTTGAGTTGAGAGTGGGGTAATCAAAAAGTCGGCATCAGCGACTCGACGGATGAGTTCCGCGTGACTGATCAGGTTATCGCCGGTATAAGTATCAATGACTAACTGACTTTGTAAAAGTAACGTATTAGCTTGGGCTGGAAGCTGACCAGCAATAAAGACTTTTGTCATTATAGAGACTCCTTTTTACTTTTAAGTTCAAGGACAAGTAATATTGTCCGGGTAGTAATCCCTGCTTATGTGCAGTATGGGCTATTGCAAAACGAATGACAAGAAAACGAGCAAAAAAACTGGGCCAACGTCTAGTTAGCCCAGTCAAAGATATTAGCTTATTTTAATTTGTTGTTTTCCATAATATCATCGATCAAACCGTAGTCTTTAGCCTCTTGTGCGCTTAAGTAGTTATCACGTTCAGTATCATGGTTCAACTTTTCAACGGATTGTCCCGAGTTGTCAGCTAAAATCTGGTTGATCTTTTTACGAGTCTTCAAGATTTCTTCCGCAACAATTTCAATTTCCGTTTGTTGACCTTGAGCACCACCAGATGGTTGGTGAATCAAGATTTCAGAGTTAGGTAAAGCAAAACGCTTGCCCTTAGTACCAGATGAAGCTAAGACGCTGGCCATGGAAGCAGCCATCCCCATAACGATGGTTTGAACATCAGATTTGATGAAGTTCATCGTATCGTAGATTGCTAAGCCGGCAGTAACGACACCACCTGGTGAGTTGATATAGAGATAGATGTCCTTACCTGAATCTTGGGCATCCAAGAAGAGTAGTTGGGCAATAATGGCGTTTGCCATGTTATCTTCAATGGGACCGGATAACATAATGATACGGTCCTTTAATAGTCGTGAATAGATGTCATAAGCACGTTCGCCACGTGATGACTGTTCAATAACTGTAGGAACTGGATACATGATTTGTTAGCCTCCTAAGGTTGCATTATTTGATTAGCTGATTGCTAATATAAATGTAGTTTACCGCTAAGGTCAGTGAAGGTCAAAAGAAAAACCTCAAAAACAGAATTCCGTTTATGCAGTTAACGTGGTATACTTAGGTTTCTATCATAATACGGCTTGAGATTGGGTGAACCCAATCTCTTTTTTTTCGACGATTTTAGTTAGTAGGCCTTGGATTAAGTGTTGCGTCTACCTTGGCTTGAAAACGATGTTCTCTTATAATAATGATTCAAGATTAAGCAGTAATGAACTTGCATATTCAGCACTAATGTGGTGATTTAAAAGTAGTCGACCCGCATAATTTTATTATCGCGATAGTAGGTGAATCAATTTACTGATAGTGACCCACAACGATGAGTCTAATAGAAGTTGGAAATTCGCACGTGAGCCGACATATTAAACGACTTGACCTTGTTGCTGGACTCAAGTTGCTCGCAACGAATTAATCAGTATCGGATGCATGAATGAAATTTACCATGATTAAAACGATTCTATAATATAATAACAATTGTAGTAATTATTATTTGAATAGTGTAAGTTTAGCTGTTATTAAATCTACTAAACGACTACACTGGTATATGGTTTACTTGAACTGATTACTTTTTGATTATTTTTACTTGGACGAGCGGGTATAGGTACTATTACTGACCCCGAAAGGATATTACTTGTTGTTTGGTTTAAATTAAGTTACTATATGGAGATGTGACTGGTATAGTCCAGTAGTTGTCACTTAAATAAATGCACAAAAAAAGCTGAGAATCATTTCTCAGCTACTGATGCGCCCGGAGGGAATCGAACCCCCATCTCAAGAACCGGAATCTTACGTGCTATCCATTACACCACGGGCGCCTAAACAACATATTATATTCTAGCGAATAATGGATAAAAACACAAGGGTTTTACATAAAAATTTATTCAGGGAGGTATTTTTATGGC
>SKEZ01000719.1_pt1 | contig 22913 bp, 17 predicted proteins | sample 4843881 | NCBI WGS metagenome assembly SKEZ01 (sample SAMN11008796, study PRJNA524170) | human gut metagenome | isolation source: fecal sample from pouch patient p1, p46 | place: Israel: Tel-Aviv | reverse complement strand
AGCATCCCGCCTGGGGAGTACGGCCGCAAGGCTAAAACTCAAAGAAATTGACGGGGGCCCGCACAAGCGGCGGAGCATGCGGATTAATTCGATGCAACGCGAAGAACCTTACCTGGGCTTGACATGTTCCCGACCGATCCGGAGACGGGTCTTCCCTTCGGGGCGGGTTCACAGGTGGTGCATGGTCGTCGTCAGCTCGTGTCGTGAGATGTTGGGTTAAGTCCCGCAACGAGCGCAACCCTCGCCCTGTGTTGCCAGCACGTCGTGGTGGGAACTCACGGGGGACCGCCGGGGTCAACTCGGAGGAAGGTGGGGATGACGTCAGATCATCATGCCCCTTACGTCCAGGGCTTCACGCATGCTACAATGGCCGGTACAGCGGGATGCGACATGGCGACATGGAGCGGATCCCTGAAAACCGGTCTCAGTTCGGATTGGAGTCTGCAACCCGACTCCATGAAGGCGGAGTCGCTAGTAATCGCGGATCAGCAACGCCGCGGTGAATGCGTTCCCGGGCCTTGTACACACCGCCCGTCAAGTCATGAAAGTGGGCAGCACCCGAAGCCGGTGGCCTAACCCTTCTGTGGGATGGAGCCGTCTAAGGTGAGGCTCGTGATTGGGACTAAGTCGTAACAAGGTAGCCGTACCGGAAGGTGCGGCTGGATCACCTCCTTTCTACGGAGAGTTCAGGACACGGTTCGTGTCCGGTGTGTGCCCCATGCGCGTGGAACGGTTCCACGGTCCCGTGTGGGGATGCTGGTGTGGAAGAGATCGTTGGCTTGGACGGGCCTGTCCCGTCCGGGAGTGGTATGGGTGTGCTTTTGGGTTCCCGGACCGCCACCCCACGGTGGTTTCCATTGTGGTGCGGTTCGATGCCCATGCGGGGTGGCCGGCGTCCGTTGGACGCGTGGCGGAACGTGTGGCGCGTGGCGGTTTGAGAACTGGATAGTGGACGCGAGCAAGAGAAACATGGTGTTTCTTTTTGCTTATCGCGATTTCGCCAAACTCTTCTTTTTGAGTTTGGTTTCGAGATCGATCGTTTTGTGATCATTTTTAGTGCGATGATTTGTCGTCTGGCGATCTTGCTATCAGGAAAGCCGCGGGATGGCACGGCCGTTGGCTGTGTCGCCCGCAAGGGCGCATGGTGGATGCCTTGGCAGACAGTACCGACGAAGGACGTTTGAGGATGCGATAAGCCTCGGGGAGCCTCCAGCATGGCTTCGATCCGAGGATTTCCGAATGGGGCAACCCGCCGGCCGTCATGGGCCGGCACCGCAGGCTTCTGCGGGGGGTACGCAGGGAAGTGAAACATCTCAGTACCTGCAGGAAGGGATACTCCGTGAGTAGTGGCGAGCGAAAGCGGATCAGACCAAACCGCGTGCGCGTGATACCCGTCGGGGGTTGCGTGCGCGGTGTTGAGGGAGCGCGTGTCCCGGTTCCGACGGACCGGGCGGGAGTCATAAAACGGCTTGCCAGGGGAACAGGCTTGAAGGCCTGGCCGCAGAGGGTGCCAGCCCCGTACCTGGACGCTTGCCGTCTTCCGATCGCGTGTCCCAAGTAGCGCGGGCCTCGTGGAATCCCGCGTGAATCCGCACCGACCGTGGTGTAAGTCTAAGCATACCTGTCTGACCGATAGCGTACCAGTACCGTGAGGGAAAGGTGAAAAGCACCCCGGGAGGGGAGTGAAAGAGTTCCTGAAACCGTGCGCCTACGATCCGTCGGAGCCTCCTTGCGGGGTGACGGCGTGCCTATCGAAAAATGAGTCTGCGAGTCAGTGATGCGTGGCGAGGCTAACCCGTCGTGGGGCAGCCGTAGCGAAGGCGAGTCCGAACAGGGCGTTCTGTAGTCGCGTGTCCTGGACCCGAAGCGGGATGATCTAGCCCTGGGCAGGTTGAAGCGCGGGTAAGACCGCGTGGAGGACCGAACCCACCTGGGTTGAAAACCGGGGGGATGACCTGGGGCTAGGGGTGAAAGGCCAATCAAATTCCGTGATAGCTGGTTCTCTCCGAAATGCATTTAGGTGCAGCGTCGGCTTATTGCATCGCGGGGGTAGAGCTACCGGATGCTTGCGGGCCCTTGTGGGGTACCAACAGCAGCCGAACTCCGAATACCGTTGATGTGTATGCCGGCAGTGAGTCGGCGGGGGATAAGCTCCGTCGTCGAGAGGGAGACAGCCCAGACCGTCGTCCGAGGTCCCCAAGCGTGTGCTAAGTGGGAAAGGATGTGGGGCCGCATAGACAGCCAGGAGGTTGGCTCAGAAGCAGCCATCCTTGAAAGAGTGCGTAACAGCTCACTGGTCTAGTGGTCCCGCGCCGACAATGTAGCGGGGCTCAAGCACACCACCGAAGACGCGGCGGCATGCCTTTGGCGTGCCGGGTAGGAGAGCGTCCTGCAAGGGGCGAAGCGGCCGGGTGACCGTGCCGTGGACTTTGCGGGAGTGAGAATGCAGACATGAGTAGCGAGAGACGGGTGAGGATCCCGTCCGCCGGATGACCAAGGGTTCCGGGGCCACGTTCGTCGTCCCCGGGTGAGTCGGGTCCTAAGGCGAGGCCGACAGGCGTAGTCGAATGGATGAACGGGTGGATATTCCCGTACCGGCAGCGAACCGACAGGACCGAGGCGGTGAGTACTAACCTCCGTCGCGGGCCGTTCCCCTCCTTCGGGTGGGGTCCGGCGCGTGGCGTTGGGAGCGTAGCCGTGGTAGGTGAGCGCAGGGGTGACACGGAATGGGAGCCGGCCGCGGAGGTGGTTTTCCGTGGTCAAGCACGCAGCCAGTCGCACAGGCAAATCCGTGCGGCGCGTATGGCGAGGTGCGATGATGGGAGCCGTTTCGGCTCGATATCCGGTGGTCCAGGCCGTCGAGAAAAGCCCCGGCGTCAGGCGCGTTGCCGCCCGTACCCCAAACCGACACTGGTGGTCAGGTAGAGAATACCAAGGCGATCGAGCGAATCCTGGTCAAGGAACTCGGCAAACCGCTCCCGTGCCTTCGGCATAAGGGAGACCCCCGCGGGTGAACGGACATGCTCCGGGAGCGTGTGGGGGTGGCACAGACCAGGGGGTAGCGACTGTTTACCAAAAACACAGGTGCATGCGAAGGCGTAAGCCGCTGTATATGCACTGACGCCTGCCCGGTGCCGGAAGGTTAAGAGGATCCGTCAGCCCCCTTGGGGGTGAAGCGGTGAATTCAAGCCCCGGTAAACGGCGGTGGTAACTATAACCATCCTAAGGTAGCGAAATTCCTTGTCGGGTAAGTTCCGACCTGCACGAATGGCGTAACGACTTCCCCGCTGTCTCGACCAGGAGCTCGGCGAAATTGCAGTACGAGTAAAGATGCTCGTTAAGCGCAGAAGGACGAAAAGACCCCGGGACCTTTACTATACCTTGGTATTGGCATCAGGTGCGGATTGTGTAGCATAGGCGGGAGGCTTCGAGGCGCGGGCGCCAGCCCGCGCGGAGCCGCAAGGTGAAATACCGCTCTGTTCTCGTTTGACGTCTCACCTCGAACGGTCATCCCGTTCAGGGACAGTGCCTGGCGGGTAGTTTAACTGGGGCGGTTGCCTCCCAAAGAGTAACGGAGGCGCTCAAAGGTCCGCTCAGCCCGGTTGGCAATCGGGTGTCGAGTGCAATCGCACAAGCGGGCTTGACTGCGAGGACGGCGGTCCGAGCAGGGACGAAAGTCGGAGATAGTGATCCGGTGCCGGCGCACGGGCGCGGCATCGCTCAACGGATAAAAGGTACCCCGGGGATAACAGGCTGATCATTCCCAAGAGTCCATATCGACGGGATGGTTTGGCACCTCGATGTCGGCTCGTCGCATCCTGGGGCTGGAGCAGGTCCCAAGGGTTCGGCTGTTCGCCGATTAAAGCGGCACGCGAGCTGGGTTCAGAACGTCGTGAGACAGTTTGGTCTCTATCCTCTGCGCTCGTTGGAATCCTGAGGAGGCCTGCCCATAGTACGAGAGGACCTGGGTGGACGAACCTCTGGTATGCCAGTTGTCGCGCCAGCGGCACGGCCGGTTGGCTACGTTCGGGAGGGATAACCGCTGAAAGCATCTAAGCGGGAAGCCTGCTCCGAGATTAGGATTCCTTGGGCCCTTCGGGGTCCTGCAGCCCGCATGTGGAACACGTGTTTGATAGGCCGGAGGTGGAAGCCCCGCGAGGGGTGGAGCCGACCGGTACTAACGGGCGACGGCGACACAGCATCCCATTCCCCCTCTCTTGTGTGGGGGTGGGTCCGCGTCTTTTTCTGCTGCTGGATTGTTCCAGGCGACGATGAGCGCTGGAATGGTCACGAATACGATGTCGATGAGCGTTTCGTCTCGCGTCCGCTAGCCGGTTCCCGGACCGTCACGGTCGTGATGCCGGAATGGTTTCCCTTTGTGGTCGTCCGTTCCGTTCGATCATGGTTTTTGCGGTGGCCATGGCCCAGGTGTGACGCCCGGTCCCTTTCCGAACCCGGAAGCTAAGGCCTGGCACGGTGATGGTACTGCACCCGGCAGGGTGTGGGAGAGTAACACGCCGCCGCAAACATTCCTGTTGGGGTTTCCCGTGGAGCCGACGCTCCGGGAAACCCCACCTTTTTATCCTGTTCCTGACGGGATCCCCTTGGACGGGCTGGCCGCCCCGGGAAGATTCTTTTTTGCGTTCTCCTGCCGTCGGTCATCGGGGTCTTCAGCGGCTTTTATCACAACGCGGTCGATGTGCTTTCCCGAGGCCCAGGCAGGAATTCCACGTCGGCGCGTCCACAAATCCAATGTCTGGCTATCGGCTATCTGCCGACGGTCGTCCCCGTAACATCATTGTTCAGTTATCTCAGGCGTAAGTCGACATCGGACGCCTTCTTCCTCATGTTAGGCATTATCGGCCGTCTGAGGGCCTGTATATGCTGAATTTCCTATGTTCGGGGTTATGAGCCTGTCTGTAGGATGTCTGTACGGCGTTGAGCCTCTTCATGCCTGATTGGTGCGATGCCGAAGTTGCCAGCAAGTCGCGTTATCCTGCTTGACTGTTCACCCTCCACGCGGCGCGACACGCCGATTTTGAGGTTGAGACAATGCGTTGTATCCTAATCAAGTTGCGTTTTGCAGGTGACCATTGCAGAGCGTTGCATAATTGGAGAATTCGCCTAGTGGTCTATGGCGCACGCTTGGAAAGCGTGTTGGTGTAACAGCCTCACGAGTTCGAATCTCGTATTCTCCGCCATCAGGGTTTTGGCTTCGCGCCAAAGCCCTTTTTCTTTCTCGAAAATGGCGGAGTTTCAACGATTTCAGCCAATCTGCCACCTTCACATAATCTCCCCAGAAGCACGTGAAGTGCCTTTTATCCATGTACAATCAGTGGTAAATAGCGTGGTACTTTTCTGATGCACCGGATTTTTACCACGGATTGTCCGATTACCACTCTTGGAGGCGACATGGGCAACAGGCGCAACTTCGGTTCAGTCAATGCCCGCACGAGCAAAAGCACTGGCCACAAGTATTATGAGGCCCGTTACCGCCCGCCGATCGAAGCGCGCGCGAAATGGCCTAATCTGCCCCAGTACATCACCAAGAACTTCCCCCAGCGCCACATGGCCGAGGCGTGGCTGTCTGAAGCCAAAAGCGAGATCGACGATGGAAGGTGGATCCCGCCAGTCATCGCGTCGAATCGGAGTGCTGCCTTCCAAGTCACCTTCGGCGAATATGCTGCGAATTTCGTGGAGAACCGCCGCAAGAAAAATGGCGAGCCACTGGCCATCACCACCAAGCAGAAGTACGAACAGTACCTGCGGGACTATCTGATTCCCGTGTTGGGCAACAAACTGATGGGCGGTATTATTCCGAAAGACATTCAGGCCTGGGCTGACACCATGCCGCTGGGGGCTGCGGGAGAGGGCGGGGCCATCAAGCGCAAAGTGTGGGAGCTTTTGCGCGCCATCTTCAATCATGCTGTGGAAACACCTTTGGATATGGACGGCACCACGCTGCTCACGAAATCTCCCGTACTGATTGAAGTCAGCAAGCCGCGCTCGGACGTGGCCTATGGCAATGTGTCGGCGGAAGAACTTGAGACGCTCTATCAAGCCATGACGCCACGTTTCGCACCGGTCATCTATCTGATAGGAATCATGGGCATGCGCCCCGGCGAGGTCACAGCGCTCCAGCGTCAAGATATCGTGCTTGCTGACGATCTCTCTGGCGGCATCATCCACATCACCAAAACCGCTAAGCCTATACGCGTGCCTGATTCCGAGACGGGTGGCGGACATCGAGATATCCTCATTGGACGCCCGAAAACCCGTGGTAGCGTACGCGATTTAGAGATACCCGCATCACTCGCTGGAATCCTTGACAAACACATACGCACCTATGTTCTCGACGCGCCCGACTCCTTCCTGTTCACCGGCGAACGTACGCATACCGTAGTGGACGATCAACGCTTGCGCAATGCCTGGTACAACGCGCGTCGCAGTGTGCCTCGTCTTGAACAACGTGGCCTTCGTCTTTACGATCTAAGACATCGCGCGGCCAGCGTAATGAAGACCTACACCAACTCCGACAAGACAATCATGAAGGTTATGGGCCACACGCAGCTCAGTACGGACCTGCATTATCAGCATGCGATCGATAGCGAGAACGCCAAGATTCTCGAAGGCATGGAGCATGACATACGCGGTCTGCATCGATCCCCGAACAGCGAGAAGGTCGTCTACGAAGATGCACCGAGGCAACAGCTAGGGATGACATCTCAGTTGCCGGCGACGCCAATAGACGACGCGGAGAGCACGCCTGAGCTGATGTCCGAGTATGTGAAGAGTATGCCGCTGAATACCCAGGTAGCGTTTCTTGAGGCCATGACGGATGACGTACGCACGGCGATTCTGGATGTGCTTCCGTTCGGCGTCGCTAAGAAAATCCTTGCCCATATGTCCGAGAAAGCCTAGATTTATGCACTGGCAACTCACTGATACCACTCGTCGCCGCGCCGAGCGCACCATTCGTACCATCGTGAATGATGGTCCGAATACTAGCGCTCCCATTGAGACGAACTTATTGATGCGGACCGTCACTTGGTACTTTATTCCGGTCTCCGATCCTCAACGTCTCTGGAGCTGGGGTTGGATGGAGCCGCCCTCTGTACGTGAATTCGCACGTCAATCGTTGGAAAAGGACGGGGCTATAGATGACTACGCGCTTCGCGAGCTGCTTGTTGAAAAAGAGGATATGGAGTGGCGAAAACACGACGATGATGACAAGCAGTTCTGTCACGAAAGCCATGAGCTATTGGATGAAATCACTCGTTTCCTATCCCTATTTGAGTCTATTCGTCCCTCTGATGATTGGAATGTGATGTTCTCGCGAGCCTACATTGACCTCTTTGAGCGCGAGTGGGGGCAATCCATCGGAGTTGAAAAAGCACCATCGTTCTTTCTGAAGCTTGGTGCATATATTGCCGCGCATCTCTATGCGACCAGCCAATACAGCTCCTTGAAACGAACTTTGGCGAAGTCGGGCTCATCCGTTGATGAGGACAGAATCACTAAGTATTGGTATTCGTGTGTCCACGAGTACAACCGCTGGTTGAAGTCCGGCATAGCAGACAGGAAGACCATGCCGGGCTATGTCAAGGCGGCTTATAGCGGCGATATCGAGCTGTATTGGAAGTCTGTTAATAAAGCTCATTCCATGCCTCACCTAGGAAAGGGCCGCAGACCCTGAAAGACCGGCACGATCAAACAGAGCCGTTTCGGAACACTACCCAGATGAACATCTGCGTTTGCATTTAGAAGCTTTCCACAATCTCGTGGATTGCCATGCTCATCGACTCCGCTTGCGCCTCGTTCATCCCATTGAGCCGGTCTAGGTCGGTCATCTGGGGTGCTGCCTTCAGGCAGTCTGTCCGGTTGAGCAGGTGCCTGGACTCCATCAGCCGGTCCACGATCTGTGCCTGGCGTTCCCTCGTGCGCCTCTCGATGTCCCGCAGATGCTCCTCGAGCACGTTGGCCATCATCATCTCCCTGAACTGCTGCGGATGGTTGTCCATCAGCCAGTTGATGCGCATGTTCTGGATCCCGTGCAGGCTGCTGCGGGTGAACACCTTGTACGGCACCGCCCACTTGTTGAACAGTTCCGGATGCGCCGCCCGGCGCTGCTCCATCGCCTTGAGGTTCCTCTCGTAGCGCGCCTTGAGCTGCGGGTCGGTCCATGTCATCTCGTCCATCGTCGTTCCTTCCTTCGATATTGTTTTCCGTGCCGGAGGATTGTGTGAAACGTTTTACCACAGGTTGCGGCGTGGTTCGCGACACTGCGTCCAGGCAATCTCCCCATTTAATCGTTTCCGCATCGGCAGTCATAGGGCTCACCCCGTAGCGCAGGGGCAGCCGTTTGGGTGTGGTCAGTGGTTTACAGTCCTGTATGACAACATGGTGACAACAATTTGGGAACGACTCGTTTCGAGGCGTTCTCTCATGCACCGCTTTATCCATTACATACTGTTCCTGATGAATCGGCTGATTGGGCCCGCCAGTTTCGCCATATAGATCAGGTGTGCGACAACAGTGAGGAGGATCCACCAGGTGGGCCAGCCCATCGGATTGTGCGGGATCATGGCGAGACGGTCAGCCAGGACAAAGCCCACCACGGCAGCCAGCGTCCAAAGAACGATATGGATTCCCAGGGTTCCTTCCGTAAGCCAGCCTCTCATCGTCGTAAGAACAACCACCACATATCCGCCCGCTGCGAGCAGCGGCATGCCACAAACCACGGCTACCAGAAGCAGCATGAGTAGAAACACGAATGGCCGATCCCACCATCCGATGGGGATGATCTCATTCAGCCTCGCATCGATACCCGCAAACCATTGGCCGACCACTGTGAACTGCCTCCCGCGCACATGAAGCCAGTCGAGCAGCGCGACGGCGAAGGCTTGCCAGCGGCCTTGCATGACGATGGCGAGCATCGGCACCACGGACGAGCACACGCCCAGGCACAAGGCAAAGAGGATGCGCTTGTCACGCTCACGCTGTCTGGCGCCGCTCTCCTTGAGACGCCGACGCATCCGCTCCGATTCCTGTTCGACTTGTTCGGCAATGTCCTCACGTATCCGCTTCCGCTCGTTTTCGAGACGTTCGCGTTCATCCCGAACTCTGGATTCGTCGGTCTCAAGAACCGCCTCGCGACGGAGGATGCGGTCACAGCGTTCTTCCCTTTCTATGCACGCGCGTTCTCTCTTCTTGGTTTCTTCGAGCAGTCTGGCCGTCTCGTTGACTTCGGAGAGTTGCTTCCTGAGCGTCTGATTCGCCGACAAGAGCCGCCGATTCGTTGATTGAAGCTCTTGATTCCGTGATGAGAGTGTCGAATTCTCGCTCCGAAGTTCCGCGACCTGCCGGTTGAGCCTCCGGCTCTCTTCCTCCGCCCGAATCGTATCGGCTTCCGACGCCGGCATGGTGCTCATTGGCTCCTTCGGCTGTATCCGGTCGAACATCTGGGAGAACATGCTGCCCATCGGGTCGGATTCCATTCCGCTGTTCATGTTCGTTGGCTGGTTCATCGTCCTGTTCCTTGCATATCCATTCAGGCAGTCTGACTCCGGAATTCCGAGCGGCTGATCTGATGGCGTCGAGTTGTCTGCGGCATTCGAGCAACGTTCGCTCGCGACGTTCGATCTCTTCACGCGCTTCCACCACAAGATCAGGGTCCTGGCTGTCTATCACGTCATTCAACGCGACGACCGCGGCACGCAGTTCGCCGTACGCCCATTCGGCCTTGGCATTTAAGTCACGCAGCCCCCTGGCCAAGCCGCCACCGTTCTCTCGTTGGAGTCTGCACGCCGCGTTCAACCCCTCAGCCATCGTCCTCAGCTTGTCGAGTTTCCTTGCCTGCACTTGGTAGTAGCGGTACTGCGCGGGGCTCGCCGCATAACGGCTGGGCATCGTGGAACTGCCTCCTGCCAACGATTCGATGCGCCGCCTCGGGTGCCCGAACGCCTCCGACAGCGTGCCGGTGTCGAAACGGGCCGCGTACCTGTTCGCCCTGTCCATGAGCATGCCGGTGAACGTTCCGGGCATGAGCAGATGCCATGTGCTGCCATCGCGGCGCAGCATGCTCACGGGCAGATTGACCTTCCTCCGCCGTTTGGTTCCGGGCAGCCACACGCTTACGAAACGATCGTTCACGGCAGCCACGAGACGGTTGTTGAACGTCAGGTGCAACATGTTTCCGCCGTTCGAGAGCCGCATGCCGAGTGCGTCGAGCGAATACGCCGGGCCAAGACGCGCACCGCGGAATCTACGGCCCGTGGCCCTGTCCATGAAGGTCACGCCGCCACCGTGCAACGTCAATCCGACGCCGTGCGAGTCGAGCAATTCGGCGAGCTCTCCGATGCTGTTCGCCCTGGCCACGTCGAGATCGATCAGGATGCGCAGCCGCTCTTTGACGCCCACGCCTCTCGCCGCCGCATACAGTTCACCCATGTCCGTGCCCACGCCCGTGGATGCGATGACAGGGGACTCGATGCCGAACTGTCGCCCGCTGTTTTGGCCAGGCGTATGCCGCATTGCCTTGAGCATTTCGGCGTGTTCCACGGCGGTTCCGACCTTTGGACTCTCCAATACGGCAAGGCCCTCACGGCGGCATAGTTCGTCGCTGATCGCGCGCCACCGGTCGATGCTCTTGCGGGTCAGACGCATCTTCCTTCCCATCCTCCGGTTCGCCGCGCAGATGACGATGTGGTTGTGCAGGTGATGCCGATCCATGTGCGTGGAGACCACATACTTGTAGTCGCCGCCCGTGATCGCCTCGGCCAACATGACGCCCAGCTCATGCACCTGTTCCGCGTTCACATGCTCGTCGGGACTGAATGAATGCTTCAGATGCAGGGCGAGCACGCCGTCCTTGCGCAACCCATTCGCGCATCGTTCCAAGTCGCAGATCATCGGTTCGGCGAGCACGTTCGCGTCATGCCTCTCACTGCTGTAGCTCGCGTATACGAGCCTGCCGCCATCGTTCTTCTCGGGATTGATGACGTAACGAATCGTGTTCGAAAGATTCGTTTTGACCTTGTTCCCGAGTTTGACCACGGCCATCAGTACAGCCCCTGTACCGTATCGATCTCCGCTTTCTCGCGCTCCATCCCCGTCATTTTCTCATCGATCGAGGCGAGCAAATCATGCAGTTCGCGCATCTGCTGCGGGCTCACGAAGCCTGTCAGATTCGCAATCCTGGCGATCTGGTTCACGTTCACGCCGATGTGGTGGAGTTCGGCCTTGAACACCTCCGGATCGCTCGCCAGCGTCACCGAGACATTCATCGACGCGCCGTGCATGAGCGTCTGACGGGCGAAGTCACCCCACCGCCTGTATACCGGGATGTTCCTTGCCCAACGCTCGTGGATTCTCCTCGCCTGTTCCCATTCCTCCGGTGCGAACATGATTTTCTTGCATACGCTGCGCCTGCGATTGTCACGCCAGCCCATAAGGAAACACCTCCCCACGGGAACTGGAACGGTTCATTCCATAAGCCGCGTCAGCGGTCCGGAGGCTTCGCCGACCATGGGGTCCGGGTCTCCCGGCAAGCCGATCCACGCCTGTGGAGCGAGCATGTGTGGCCACACATGCGTCGCTTGCTACTCCCATATTCATATCAATGGATTGGGAACAGCCCGCGCCCCGAATACGGCGCGGTTCGGGGAATGAATATATCGGCATGCTGGCTCCTTTCCAACGGCATCAGTAGGGGCAAAAAAGATCGCCCACACTTCAATCGTGGAACAGAATCAGCGAAACTGGTTTGGACGATGAGCATCCAGAGACAACAGAGAATCGCCATGGAAAAATTCCATGGCGATTCCTGCATATTGACGAACGAGTCGATGAGATTCTTCTTGCTATGTTGAATCCCAGCCTTATGCGTTCAGAAGACAGGCCCTAATCAGAATTGTTCACCCGATATTCCGCCGTCGTCTCGTCGCATTTCCTCATATCGTACATTGCGACCTCCGCCCACCTTTTTGACGCGCCCTTCACTAACCAGTTTTCGTAATTGGTAATATGCTTGGTTCTTGTCAAGATGCAACAGTTCCATCACATCGTTTTTGCTCACCGACTTTTGCTCGCGCATCAGCTTCATGATCAATTCGGGGTAACGCACCCTGTCGATGTCTGACTGCCTGACATATTCCACCGTCTTGCCGCTGCGCCGATACACTTTTGCCCCCAATGTGTATGTGCGACGGACACCAATGCCGGAGCTTTCAACGAGCCCAGACTCCGTCAACTGTCCCAATACAGTGCGCAGACGCTGATCACTCATATCTAAGGACTCTGACAACATGCCAAAGTCACAACGCCGCTCTCGCTTGAGCTTATCCAGAATAAGCAGACCATCAAGCGACATCGACTTGCCGCTACGCTCGCGTTCCTCGGCCAATAATTCCACAAACGCCTCGTCAGGCGCGCTTCGAGGTAGCAGCACCGAAACACCCCGCCCGTTGGATCTCGAATAGTCAGGCAAGGGCCGACCATAGTTCAAGGCCCCCTCGAAAATGCGATCGATTCCACGACCGGTTCGCTCGGCTAGCCCAGTTCGCTTCAACGCATCCATGAGGCATGGGTTTCGTCCATGCGGTTCCGCGGTAAGCAGATTGTGAACGTTGATGCCTTCCACGAATCCTCCGGGATTGGCAATCGTCAGTCCCGCGTCATCCACCAGCACACGCACACGGCCAAGAACTGAATAATCCCTGTGGCCGAACGCGTTGACCAACGCTTCCCTGAACGCCCTCTCGTCGAATTCGGGCACCACCGAGGAAAACAAACTCACGGTCAGTTCAGTTCCTGGATTCCAAGGAGCGAACGACTCCGCTATCTGCTCTATGGTCTTGAGCAGCGGGCCGCGATATGTATTGTTCACCTTGATGTCGGTGCCAACTAGAACTTGGAAAGCCGCCTCGCTTGTCGGTACAAGACGTTGCAGTGACTCCTCACTGCCGATGAGCAACAAACCTGTCAAGGTCGGCGTTACATTCCCATCCACCGACACGACAAGACGCAATGATTTTTCCAGATCCTCGTCTGAAAGCTCTAGAAGATTACGGTCGCTGGATCGGTAGGTGGAGATGATCTTGCGCAGGCGGTCGCGCTCCAACGGATCGAAATCCTCCCGCGTGGCTCCCGGAACCGATTGGGCAGAGTAGTCAAGCTTGCCCAGATCCGAAAGCCGGGTAGCGATCTCATACGGATACATAGGCACGCTTTCGGGCGTACCGTCCACTTTCATCATGCGCCGCAGAATTCTCCCCGACTTGGTTGACACCACACTATGTGACTTGGGCACATCGACTTGGATGACGGTGACGCCATCACCCACCAATTGCGCGCGAACCGATATCGGGGGCACAGTCCTATTGGCAATCATCGCTGACAACCCAACAGGATCTTGATGCTTGCGCTGGACACCGGTCGCGGTGCCGTCGTCCTCAACACCCAGATACACGCACCCGCCGTCCGTATTGGCTAAGGCGACAACAGCCTCCACTAATTCGGAATCCGGCAGACCTTTATCGCGATCGCTTTTGAATTCCTTGGACAGGGTTTCTTTGCCATACTCGTGCGCCATTCGCCACCGCCTGCTCTGAATCTCTGAATCTTTCTCTGAATTATACATTCTTTCTCTGAATTCAGAGAAAGAACACTGAATTCAGAGAAAAATCCTGTCATAAACCAAGCTAAGAGGCCAACAGCTAATTTCCTGGAATTTTCCAGGCTAGCCGTTATCCTGGAAATGCTCAGAAAGGCGGAATATGCGCAAGAGGATACCTATCATCGACCTGTTTGCTGGTCCCGGCGGCCTCGGGGAAGGCTTCTCCTCGCTCACCGACAGCACCGGTGAACGTATCTTTCAGATTCTCATGTCGGTCGAAATGGAGACTTCAGCCCATAAGACCCTCCGATTGCGTTCCTTCTTCCGCAAAATCTACGACATTGAGGATAGGATTCCGCAGCAGTATTTGGACTACATATCCAGCCCAACTCCTGCACGGCTCACCAAGCTGCAAAACGCATTCCCCGATCAGTGGAATGAAGCAGATCACGAAGCGGTTCAAGCCACTCTCGTAGAAGGCGACGATACTTTAGTTCAAGAAGCACTCAAAAGGCTAGCTGGCTATGCAGGCCCCAAAGTCATCATTGGCGGACCTCCCTGCCAAGCGTATTCGCTTGTTGGACGTTCCCGCCGCGCTCACGACCCAAATCTTCAGAAAGACGTCAAGCAGACCCTTTACAAATGCTATCTACAGTTCCTGAATGCCATTAAACCCGAAGTGTTCGTAATGGAAAACGTCAAAGGCATTCTCTCGGCACAGCTGCACAATGAAGGCGTGCTCGGCATGATACGAGCCGATATCGAAGAAGCAGACTACACCATTCACTCCCTTGTAGTTGGAGAGCCGAATAAGCCTTCTGACTATGTGGTAAAAGCAGAGCGGTATGGCATACCTCAGGCCAGACATCGGGTCATTCTTCTCGGCATTCGCAACGATTTGGCAGTTGACCCGACGCAACTTAGACAACAGCCAAGAGAGACTGTCCGGGACGCCTTAGCTGGCATCCCCCCGCTGCGCAGTGATTTTTCTCGCCGCGGAAAGGAAGAAGAAAACATCACTTGGGCGAATTACATTCTCAAAGCCGCCCGCTTAGTTGCGGACCGTTATCCGGATGCGGGAATTGCCGCAGAGTTGTCTGAAATCGCCAGCAGCGATTTGCCGTCATTGACCTCTGAAGATCACGTGAGAAATTCCAAGGAAGTCAACAACCTCACCGACTGGTATCGAGGAAGCTTGATCCGTGTTGGCAGCAATATACTCACCAATCATGCCGCTCGCTCCCACATGGCGAGGGACCTTGACCGCTACCTGTTCTGCGCCGCTTTCGCACAAGTTCATGGACTGCCAGCTAAAATCAAAGACTTCCCTGCATATCTGCTGCCGAAACACAAGAATGTTGCAAATTCCAAAGACCTGAAAGACGTGGAGTTCTCCGACAGATTCCGAGTCCAGATGTACGATCGACCGTCCACCACCGTCACATCACATATTTCCAAAGACGGACATTACTTCATACACCCCGACTTCAAACAGTGCCGTAGCTTGACTGTTCGGGAAGCTGCACGCCTACAGACCTTTCCAGACGACTATTTTTTTGAAGGAAACCGCACTGCGCAGTATCAACAGGTTGGCAACGCAGTCCCGCCCCTACTAGCCAATCAGATTGCGAAGGTCGTTGCACGGTGCCTAGGAATTCCTGCAGATAACTATTTTGATCAGCTGGATCACGCATGGGAGGAAATTCGAATTCGTCCAGATCAAACTGGCCCCGACACAGGTAAAGGGCGCTAAATTACAATCATTACGGAGTTTATACTGAAAAGGTCAGGAACCTGGGAATGAGCAGCGACAAAGTGACAGATGAGATTGAGCTGACCCCTGAGCCTAGGATTCTAATCGAAAGCCTTCGCGATATCGGCTACTCCTTTAACAGTGCGCTTGCGGACATCATAGATAACTCCATTACGGCTCATGCACGAGAAATCTCCATCTTTGCGATACCGATCGAAGATTCCTTCAAAGTCGCAATAATTGATAATGGCAATGGACTGAGTCGCCAAGAACTCCTGCAAGCCATGAGATTAGGCAGCACTAACCCTCGGCAGGAACGTGCGCTAGGCGACTTAGGGCGTTTTGGCCTAGGCATGAAGACTGCCTCCTTCTCTCAATGCCGACGCCTGACTGTATTGTCACGGCAAAACAATGAAACAGCTGGATTCACATGGGATCTCGACACTGTTGTCAAAGATAATGCATGGTCTGTGACAGAGAGAACAGATTTCGACCAAATCTTTGCCTTCGATGAACTACCGGCTACGGGCACCCTTGTTATGTGGGAAAAAGTTGACAGGCTCACAGGCGACAATGGATCAGGCAAGGTTGACTATGACCGTATAATCAGCGAAGCTCAAGACCATTTATCCCTCGTCTTTCACAGATTCTTATCTGGCGAAAAAGGGATTCAAAAAGTAAATATATCAGTCAATGGTCTCGCCCTCGAGCCAATCGACCCTTTCAACGTTGCTAACGACGCTACTCAAGCCTCCCCTGAGGAAGTTGTGTGCCCTGGTGTGACTCTAAGGTCTTTTACATTGCCGCATATTTCCACGTACAAGGACAAACGTGAATATGACCGATATGGCCTATCTGGCGGTTATCTGCGCAATCAAGGCGTTTATCTTTATCGCGCGAAAAGACTCATTATTTTTGGCACTTGGTTTGGTCTAGCCAAAAAGACCGCCCTCACGCAGCTGACTCGAGTAAAAATCGATATCGGCACAGATCAAGATGAAGTCTGGAAAATTGACGTTAAAAAGGTTTCTGCACAGATGCCAGAAATTGTGCGTAAACGTGTGAAATCACTAATTCAAGCAATTGGAGCACCGTCTCGCAAGGTCTATAAGCGCAGAGGTGCACGTCTGACTAGCCCAACTGTCTATCCAGTCTGGAACCGGACGGAAAATGGCGAGAAAACTACATACAGTATCAACAACGAACATCCTGTGCTACGGAGCTTCAGAGAAGGATTAGATTCAGTGAGCCAGAAGCAATTCGATTCGCTTATTGCGCTTATTGGATCCATGCTTCCCACGGAGTCACTATTCTACGACCTGTCCAACAATGCCGAGAATGTCTCTGCCACGACCATGGAGGCAGAAGACTTTACTAGGAATGCGCGAACATTCTTTGCCAACTTGAAACAATTCAAAAGCGATGACGATGCATTAGACTCCATGCATACAATCGAGCCTTATCAGTCGCGATGGAATGAGACGTTGTCCGCATTAGGAATCGAGGAACAATGAGCAGCACTAAACTCATGGCCGAGTGGATTTACGAGAACGCTGGGCGCGATCTCGATAAGAAACGCAACTCCGAACCAAATTCGGTCACTGAAAACGACGTCGAACAATGTTTCTTGACGTGGCTTAAGATGGCTGAAATCTATCCGGATTTCTCAGACGTACAGCCTAAAGACCCGATGAACTTCATCAAAAAGTTAATTCGAGAATATAAGACCAAAGAAGAGTTTCTGAAACCAGTAGGCTTCTGCTACCAAGATGACAAAATCGAGCCTTGGCTTAGTCAAGAGAAGCCAGACATCAACTGGTTTTACTGGGATCGGTATCGAGATTATCTCCGCAATAAGAAGCACTGGTCAAGGGATACCCTGCGCTCTATGGACAGGGATACTGACAATATTCTCAATGGCATTGCCAATCCAAAGACAAAAGACCCCTTTGATAGACGGGGGCTGGTGGTTGCTTCGGTCCAATCCGGAAAGACCGCGAACTACATTGGCTTGATATCCAAAGCAGCCGACGCCGGCTACAAAATCATCATCGTGATGGCTGGCATATATAACGTATTGCGTAATCAGACACAAGAACGTATTGAAGACGGCTTCGTCGGATATGATCTCGTCAGCAAAAAGTATGTCGGCGTTGGCAGCAGCAGGCAGCGCCGTCCATTGCTAGGAACATCACGAATCCGCGATTTCAATAAGGCCACTGAAGACACCATGCGTGGAGTGACCTCTGGTCATATTCGCGAGCCTCTGGTCTTCGTTATCAAGAAAAACACCAACTCCTTACGCGAAATATCGTTGTGGCTTGAGAACAACTGCAAAGACGATGGTCCTCTGTTGCTAATCGACGATGAGGCCGACAATGCCTCTATCAACGTCAAATACGGCAAAGGGGAGATCTCCAAAATCAACGGACAAATTCGCAAAATTCTAGGATTATTCACCCAAAGTGCCTATATAGGCTACACTGCAACTCCATTTGCCAATGTCCTGATTGATTCGAAAAGTACCGATGATGAAGCTGGCGATGACATCTTCCCACGCAGCTTCATTTACACACTAGAGCAATCAACCGCTTATTTCGGTGCCGAAAAAATATTTGGAGACATCGATGAGACAAATCCCAAATACATACGTTGGATTCTTGACGATGATGAAAGTCAAGGCATTAAGCGTCGGAGCGGAGACACCCTAAAAGAGCTTCCCCAAAGCTTGGAACAGGCTATAGATACATTCATCATCGCTTGTTCAATCCGCGTTCTTTCAGGTGACGTCGATGAACATATGACCATGATGGTCAACATGTCTCCATTCAGAACTGTGCAGCATTCCATCTACTACCTGATTGAAGACTACGTGGACTTGTTGCGTAGATCCATCAACTCCTACGCAGGATTACCGAGTTCAATAGCCCTCAGTTCATCAGCCAAGTTACGCGAGCTGAAACAAGTTTGGGAACAAGAGTATGCCGATGCACCATTCACTTGGGAAGAAGTGCTCAAAACCCTACAAGAGACCATTCGGCCCATCACCTTGGCAGAAATCAATTCCCAGTCCAAAGATGCCTTAGACTATACACGGACGCCTCAGCGAGTCATCGCAATCGGAGGATACCGACTTTCTCGAGGACTGACCCTCGAAGGTTTGTTAGTATCTTACTATGCCCGCAATGCGAGGGCATATGACTCTCTCATGCAGATGGCCCGATGGTTTGGCTACCGTTTCGGCTATGAGAATCTATGCCGCATTTGGATGACTGAACAATCTGCTCGTTGGTATGCATATGTCGCCAACGCCACTGCAGAACTCACCAATGAAGTAAGAGCCATGTGCACTGCACACTCAACCCCTATGGATTATGGATTAAGAATCAAGAGCAGTCCCGACACTCTGATGATCACAGCACGCAACAAGATGGGGGCCGGAACAGAGGTAAAGCCCGCAAGAGTAAAGCTGGATGGAGCTTTTATCGAGACAACTGCTTTTGATCGCAACCCCTTGACACTCCAGTACAATGAAGACCTTGCCAAAGATCTTTTAGTGCAGCTTCAAGCACATCACTGCATGCCCGACTCGGAATACTCAACTTCCAATGGAAGACCGTCTGGAACGCTTATTCGGAATGTATCAAGCGATCTGATCCGCGACTACATCAGTCGTTACAAGAATTCCAGCGAATCGCCAAAGTCAAGCAGCGGTTATTTGCTCAGACACATCAGCCTTCTTGATGACCATGGCTACCCAAATTGGGACGTATTCATCACAGCTGGAAGTTCCAACCAAACCACCGCCACGTTTGATCTGTTTGGAAAGCCCGTCTATCGAGAGCGCCGTGCTCTTGGACGAGGCACCAATAAAGCCACCTTCTTTATTTCACGTATGCGCCTTTCCAGCCGCGGTGTAGAAAAGGCGCCGCTGAATGACCAGCAAATACAGCAGGCCGAACAACAGTTCAAGGCCAAGAATCCCGCCAAGTCCAATGTTGCTGATCTTTATTACCGTCACATACCAGGACGCCGTCCCCTGCTGATTCTGCATCCTATTGCTATGCAGTTTAAGAGCAAAGTAACTTATAATACGTGGCTGGAGCCTAAAAACGGAGGCGATGCTTCTATCTGGCCTTCTGCAGATCATATTGAGACAACTGTCGGCTGGAGCATCAGCTTCCCGGAAGTGGGAATCAAAGAAGAAGTTACTTATGTCTACAACGATGTGATGCTCAACCAAATTGGACATGATTTCGATACAGAAGAGGATGACGATGATGCCCCCGACCTCTGACTTCAATCCATGGAGCGGCATGCATAACATGTCGTCGTCCAACTACTATGTCAGCCGTCGTGTTGATGCATCAATCAACCCACACCAGCGCGATTTGCATTGGTCTCTTAATGAAACCGGCAGTCCTGCTCTGCTCATTGGATACAATCCGGCAGAACAGACAAGCGAATCGTTACCGCATTTTAAGGGCATTATCACTGGAGAAGACCGACAGCGCCATCTTCTGATTATCGCACTACAAGATCCAGTCATGAGCGAAGCATTCCCGAAAGTATGCATCGACATCATCACCGTTCTTCAAGAAGTTTCGGAACAGCAACAACGTCATGCCGTCATTCTCCGATTGGAACGTTGGGCATATTTCTTCCAAGGCAAACAAACCAAACTTTCCGATGAAGGGCAAAAAGGTTTGATTGCTGAATTGACATGTCTCCAAGACATCGTGCTCAGAGTGTTCAGCTCAAAAGCCGCACTGCAAAGCTGGACAGGACCGCAACAAGCTGTGCACGATTTTTCCTTCGGCCAAACTGCTATAGAGGTCAAATCCAACCGAGGATCCGGGACACCGAATATCACCATCAGCTCAGCATCGCAGCTCAGCGTGAACGAGCATGAGTCACTGTTCCTATATGTCGTCGAAGTAAACCATGCCACCTCACCAGCAAGCGGTTCTACGCTCACGGACTATATTCAGCAAATCCGTAAGCTATTGCTGTCTCCTCTTGACGCCTTGGAATTTGATCTCAAGCTATCGCAAGTCGGATATGAAGAATCCGATGACTACTCCGGAACATTTTGGAGCACAGGTTCTATCCGGCACTTCAAGGTCACAGAAAATTTCCCGCACATCGACGAGACCTTGCTAAATCCCGCCATTTCCGGAATCACATACAAAGTGAACCTGAACCATTGCGGCACATTCGAAATAAGCAAAGATACGTTGCTAGAAGCCCTAGGAGTTAGCAATGCCTGATACGACCGAATTGGAACAGTTCTCGGAAGAATTCTTCCAAGACATCATCAATGAAGCTGAAAACGGCGGTTGGAAAGAAGACATCTTCTTTGATAAGTTCACCGACTACCTTACTGACGCTGGAGAATTCAACGAAGCAATACGTGCCAGTTACCAGCCCGCAAACGGGCTACTGCGCGTCGATGGATATTGCGGAGACCCCCTCGAGAGTAGATCCACCGGAGACCCAGAAGAGCCTCTCACGCTAGGGCTCATCGTCCTCGACTTTCACCAAGGTGGAGATCTCGAGACTCTGAATACTCGCGATATGAACACAACTTTCAATCGGCTCATGCGCTACCTTAACAGTGCTCTTAACCCACAATGGCGTCGTTCATTGGAAGCTTCCGACCCGGGCTTCGGCCTCGCTGACCTGATTGCTACACGTTGGAATCGAATCACCAAAATCCGTCTATACCTGCTGACCAATAAAGTTCTCAGCAGTCGCGTGGACGGCAAAACAGCAGGGGACTATGAGAGACGTTCCGTCGTATATAGCGTTTGGGACATCAAACGTCTTCTCGCACTAACGAAAGCCGCAACCGGTCAGGAACCATTATGCGTTCGATTCGACGAAAAACCTCTGCATCCTCTGCGAGCATTGCTTGCCAGCACTAGGGATGCGGAAAATCCTGTCTATCTTGCCGCAGTCCCCGGCAATGATCTTGCGCATATTTATGACCGTTGGGGAGCACGACTGCTTGAGCAGAATGTTCGCGTCTTTCTGCAGGCTCGCAGCAATGTCAACAAAGGCATCAAACGCACGCTGGAAAGCGAGCCTGAGCTTTTCTTCTCATTCAATAACGGCTTGACCGCTACCGCGGAACATATTGAAACCGAGATGACGCCAGACGGCTTAGACATTCTCTCACTGGATAATTTGCAAATCGTCAATGGCGGACAAACCACGGCCTCCATCTATGCAGCTTATCGAGCCGACAAAGACTTAAGCAAAGTTTTCGTTCAGATGAAGCTCAGCATCGTGGATCCAAAGAAAGCTGAGGATCTGGTTCCTCGCATCTCTGAGTATGCCAATAGCCAGAACAAGGTATCTCAGGCAGATCTGTTCGCCAACCACCCCTTTCATGCGCGTATGGAGAAGTTCTCACGCCGCATCTTGGCACCAGCGCAGGAAGGGAGTTTCAACCAGACCAAGTGGTTCTACGAGCGCGCACGTGGACAATATGGCGACGCTCAAGCATATCTGACTCGCGGCGAAAAAAATAAGTTCTTGGCTGAATATCCCAAAAACCAAAAATTCGCTAAAACTGATTTGGCCAAATATGCAATGGTCTGGACCGACAAAGCATACTTTGTAAATCGTGGCGCACAAAAAAACTTCGCAGAATTCGCCAAAGACATTGCGGAGCAATGGACCGAGGATGAGCTGCAATTCAATGAGTACTACTACAAGACACTCATTGCACAGAAAATCATCTGGGATGCCACTGAAAAGATTGTTCCTCAAATGGAATGGTATGAAGCAGGGGGCTATCGCGCACAGCATGTCGTACTTGCCATAGGCCTTATAGCTGAGGCATCCCGACAACTGAAGAAAAAGGTCGACTTCGAACGAATCTGGAATGCTCAAGCGCTTGATCAGCCATTCACCGAGGCAATACGGCAAGCAGCTGATGCAGTGCACCCCGTTCTGATGCATCCCGCTCAGGGATATCGCAATATCAGCGAATGGGCGAAACAGCCACGTTGTTGGGACGCTGTTAAAGCGCTACATGTGAATTGGAACCAAGCTTGGCTCTCTGAGTTGATCTCTCCACGCGAGGCATGGTCGCGTAATCGCAACAGCTCAAAGAGACAACGCGAGACAAATGGCATGGAATACACTGCAGCCGTAGTGAATGCCGGCCCACAGTTCTGGAAAGATGTCGCACAGTGGCTTATTGCGGAGAATGAAGGAGACGAGAAGGAACGCGGATGCGTGAACGTTGCCGCTAATATACCCGCCAAAATTCCAACTGATAGGCAAAGTGCAGTTATTGTCAATCTCATGCAGCGTCTCGACAAAGCTGGCTGCCCTTACAGGCTAAAAGTTTAAGATGCGATATAAGAACTGACATTGAGGCCATCGAAACACTCTCGTTCCCCGCGCCTACCAACCTACCGACCTACCCGTTGGAATCATTGGGATCCGGCCGCCTACCAGCCTAGTCTACCAACCTACCGACAGAAATCCAAGGTAGGTCGGTAGGTCAGGTTGGTAGGTCGCGGAAACCCT
>SKEZ01000715.1_pt1 | contig 23126 bp, 15 predicted proteins | sample 4843881 | NCBI WGS metagenome assembly SKEZ01 (sample SAMN11008796, study PRJNA524170) | human gut metagenome | isolation source: fecal sample from pouch patient p1, p46 | place: Israel: Tel-Aviv | reverse complement strand
GTAATAAGCCAATCCCGATATATAACCACCAGTTAGGCCCTTGCTTCAAGACCGCCGTCTTATTCAAGGTATCCGCTTGGCCCTTTGTAATCACAAAATTCTGCTTAAATTGCCAGTGTTGCTTTTTGGAAGTAACTTTCACGACGGCCGTGTATTTACCAGCTGCTAGCGCTTTTTCTCCTGTCTGCAATGGCAATTTATAGATTGAATTAGGTGCCATCTGGCCGTTCGCTAACTTTTGATGGTAGACAACTTGACTGCCACCCCGATGATAAATCTTGATGTTAGTTTGTACTTTATTTAAGTAAGCCGCCGTATGGTTGACTAACGGAAAATTAATAGCATTGCGCCCATTGAGCTGTTTGACCGTAATCTTATTCATCGTCAGCTGATTGGTCGTTAGGTCTTTACTACCATGCAAAATTACAGCTTCAGTATAAGCGTATTGATTATTGACTGCCACGGCCTTTTTAGTATCAGTTGCCGTGGCCTTTTTCAGGAAAGTTATCCCACCTGCTAAAATGCCTTGATAACTTTGGGCCGGCATCTTAATTTGAAACTTGACCGTCTTGACTTGCCCCTTAGCCAGCTTGACTTGTGGTTCATCAGTTGTCACTAATTTGCTAATATCATACGGCAAATTCGCACTGCGATTATTCGTATGTTTGTATTCCACAACCCCATTAATATTTGTCGTGGCCTTAGCGATACCTATATTGATCGTAATGGGCTCACTAGCCGTATTATGAATTTTGACCGCAACGGTTTGTGTTTGTCGCGGTTTTAACTTCAAATCAAAGTAAGAGAGACGCTTATCGACCTGACTGCTAGACTGGACTGGCGTGATTTCAAAACCAACGCCCTGATCAGCAGAGGCTACTTGTCCCATCATTAATAGACTAGCGACAACCGCCAATAACATTCCCAAAGATAATCGCAATCGTTTCTGCACTTTAACCCCGCCTTTTTCTCAGATTATGTATCGACATTGGCCGTAGCCAACATCGGCTAATTGTTCACCCGGATTAGTTACCTGGTGTGTCGTTTAAATTCCAAGTTAACGTGATTGTGTACCCCGTAGCTAATTTAGTCGTTTTCCCAGGAACAGCCAGCTTAGAATCACTAAATGTCACCGTTGATGCCCCGTTACCAGTCCCATTCTTAGCAGAAGCGACGGTCCCAGCTGCACCCGCGGCAGAAGTTGTCCCCGGCGTTAACGTAGTACTGCCATTTGTCACTGCCGAATCACTCTCAGTACCCGCAACTGTCAAAGCAGCATTAATCAGCGATGAACCAGTCCCATTAAGAGCTGTATTGAATTGTTGCCCCTGAGCAACCGTTAAGGTCCAGCCTGCACTGGTCCCACGTAAGTCACTTACCGTAACGGTTGGTGTCGATGAAGTGGCTAAGGTGGCATCACTGGAGCTAATCGTGTTGCTACCGAAAGCTAAATGAGTAGCGTCAACACTCATTGACAATGTTCCCCCAGTAAATGTTACATCACCGGTCGAAGAACCAGTCGTATCAGCATTAGCCACAACCGTTGTGGCTCCCAAAAGTCCTGCAGAAATCATTAATCCCAAAACGAATTTCTTCATTACAATACGCTTCCTTTCAAACTAAGCTGTGTTTTTAACTATGAATCACTAATTAATTATTGGCCACGGTATTATTCAAACGCCATGAAATCGTGCCTTGGTATGTGTCAGCCATGGCAGCCCCATTTGGGACTTCTAGTAGCAATCCTAAGTTGCTGGACCAATGTTCCGAAATATCAACACTTTTATGATCAGTCGTTGTCTGTGAGTAGACTTGTACGGCTACCCCAGGTGACAAGGTCATTTTTCCATCATCGGTCTGGTAATATAATGTAGCCAACAACATTTTTCCAGTGTCCGCTCCCACAAAGCCTGAACTATCGAGTTCTGCAGTCAAATTCCAGGTTGAACTTATTTGCCCATTGTTCTGAACCGCAAGTGTCTTATCCAGAGTAGGCACATAAGTTTCAGTTGTTCCCGATATTGTATGACTGCCAAAATCGAGCATTGTTGGTGACGAATTGAAGAATAAGTTACCATCGTACACATAGGTTACTGTAATCGTCGAAGCGTCATACGTTCCAGTTGCATTAGTTGGCGTTGCATGAAGCGTATAACCATCAATCGTTTTGGCCGTTGTTTGGTAAGCATCACCCGATGTCCCGGATGACGTCTCTTCATCCGCAATTTCAACACCATCGCCGTCTACGTATTTGACAAGCACCGTTCCACTTGTCTTAACCCAGTTATAGGTCCCCGCCATGGTTGCGCCATCATAATTAGTCATTAGTTCCGCCGACGTATAGGTTGGATCATCATTGTTCCTTTGCCACGTCCCATTGTATGGTAGTTGTTTGCTTGGCTCCGGCAAGTACATCGTCTTATCATTATGAAACGTAAAATTAGGACCTAGTGTCAAATGCTGTAATTTTTTTGAACCATTAAAAAAATTCCCGTAACTGGCGGTAGCAGATTGAAGATCCCAGCTACGAAGATTGAGAGTTGTTAATGATGAGCAACCACCAAACGTCCAAAAACAATTTGTAACTTTACTAGTATCCCAAGTATCAACCAGCAAACTAGTCAACCCAGAACAGTTATAAAAGGTGGAATAAAGAGTTGTTACAGAACCAGTATCCCATTTTTCAAGATTTAAAGTCGTTAAAGAACTGCAGCCTCCAAATAAAAATGACATATCCGTTACCTTACTAGTATCCCAAGTACCAACATCCAGCGTTACTACTTTAGAACAGTTTTGAAACATACTCCCCAGTGAAGTTACTTGGGAAGTGATCCATCCAGAAACGTCTAGTTGGATGACATTTTCACAATAAAAAAACATTCGAGACATGCTAGTTACCTTCGCTGTATCCCAACCACTAACATTAAGTTCAGTTGCCAAAGTACAGTTCATAAAAGTAGCAGTCATATCGGTTACTCGTGCCGTATCCCAACCACTTGCGTTTATTATCTTTACTGAAGAACAACTATAAAATGTAGACGCTAGTGTTGTCACATTAGCAGTATTCCAGCGACTGACATCTAACTCAGGCAGTGAAGAACAGCCAGAAAATGTACTGTCTAAATTAGTTACTTGTGTTACATCCCAGTTACTCACATCAAGCATAGTGAGTTTTCCACACATGTAAAATGTTCTCTTAAAACTCTTTACATGACTGACATTCCAGTTCGTAGTATTTACTTTAGTTAACACGCTACACCCTTCAAACATTGATTCCATAGTAGTCACTGTTGAAAAATCGGTCTGTCCAAAATCGACTGAAGTTAACTTGCTATCACGATAAAACATAGACTGGGTACTAGTTACACCACTCATCGAAAGCTTATTTAAACCTGTGACTGTTGCTACGTTAGCGAGGCTAGCAAACAAGTATCCATAATTCGAAGCCGTTGTGACCGTAATTTCATCCGTAATCTTTATATTCGTAATCGATGAAGCATAATCATACCAAGGCGAACGTTTACCAGTTAAATCAGCAAAGCTACCACCACTAAGCGTTAACACCCCTGCGTCGTCAATGGTCCATGCTACCGTCCCAACAGTTCCAGATTCCACTGCCGTGTCTGCCGTCTCAGTGGTATCATTACCCGTCGTGGTACTAGTCGCCGACGTACTGTCAGAGCTACTCGTATCAGACGTGTCTGTTGTACTCGTCACATCCGCACTCACGGCCATCACATTGGTATCAGTAACTTTGCTAATTGCGCTGCTACTCATCGTCGAAGAACTACTAGTGTCCGGCGCGGCCAGCGCCAATAACGGTGGTATTGCCATATTCAATGGCGCACTACTTCCTAAAATAATACTGATAATTACCATTAATACTTTACATATTCGCCGCACCCGACCATCCCCTTTTAATCAGCAATTCTATGTGACAGCGTAATCTTTCAACTTCAGTCATTGATAGCGCTCACATTTATAGTTACCCTAACTAGCAATCAATAACAGTCCCAGTAGTAGAACACCTAATGCAACTAGTAACCATTGGCACACTTGCTCACTAGTCGGTGGTAACCGGCCTTGCCAACGATTAGCCTGCACGGTAGTTACAATATAACGCAGACTATTTTGGACTTCTGATCCGTACTGGCGTCTTTTTGCACCGTTTCTTAATCATTATCGCCCTTTATTAGAGACTAACGGCTCAGCCGTTAACCTTTCATCCACAGTTTGATTATAAAAATAAATTTAATATCGCGCTGATACCCTTATTATCAACAATAGATAACAGACAGTATTGTTTCCCCTGTTTACCGTATAATTATAACATTATTATTTTATAATGGTTAAAAATTTTAACGTATTTATTGCATTTATCCACCCCTGTTAATCCAGAAGGCTTACGTGACAGTTAGACCGAATAAACCGGATGGACACCATTAATATTCGGCCTGATTATCACTTTCCAAAATATCCGCAAACTACACATAGCGCTTTTAATCACCCAACCTGCCTAGTTATCTAATCATTGCCAGTTGTAATGATAAATCCCACTAAATAATGCAGCTCTGCTCTCCCTTTAACTCCGAACCTATTCCAATAGAAACTATAATTAATACCATATATTTAATAATTAAATATTAAAAGGAATGACCTTTTGTTAGTTTACGACCAAAGAAGACTCGTTCATGACGCTCTTATTGGAAGACTATCAGCGGTACTTTACACAACTCAAGACCGACTTAGCCCAGCACTCACCACTTCAATCTTGACCCGTGGTTATTTTTGGCGTATTCTGGTTCAAAGATAACCACCGGTCATTTTTAAATTAGGAGGATCCGACATGGCTAATATCTATACGCCCAGTCAAAAAGCAGCCAAGCGTCAAGCCATCATGACGGCTGCCATTAATTTATTTGCCCATAGGAGCTATCCCGAAATCACCATGCAGCAAATTGCGGAAGCCGTCGGTAGCTCTAAGGGGGCGACTTTTCGCTATTTCACGACCAAAGAAGACTTGTTCATGACGATTTTATTGGAAGACTATCAACAATACTTTATCCAACTCACGACCGACTTAGCCCAGCAACCACCACTATCAGCTGACGACTTTATCGCGTGGATGACCACCCAAACTCGCCAATTAATTGAAGAACATAGCGTTCTGATTCGATTGAATGCCATTCGTGGGCCAATCCTAGAAGGCAAAGCTAACATGCAGGAAACCATCACACAACGTGAGGCCCTGTATCGCGCCAGTCAACGCTTAGGACAACAACTCGTTATCCAAACAGACCACTTATTAGACCAGTCCCAATTTAGCCACCTGTTCATTATTCAAAGTGGCATTATCAGTGGGCTCATGAATATGGCGGCTTTGACCAGCTTTAATCATCATAAATTATCCGTTGATTATCCCGACTTCGAAATTCGACTCATACCGGAGGCCCAACAACAAATTCGTTACTACTTGACCCAATATTTGAAGGAGTTTTCGCACAAATGAAACAATCCCATATCCGTAACTTCGCCATCATCGCCCACATTGATCATGGTAAATCAACGTTGGCGGATCAAATCATGGCGCTGACCCAGACCGTCAGTGCGCGTGAACAACACGCCCAATTATTAGACGATATGACCGTTGAACAGGCTCATGGTGTGACTGTCAAAGCACGCACAGTTCGGAATTACTATCAGGCCGATGATGGTCAAGAATATGAATATAACTTAATTGACACCCCTGGTCACGTTGATTTCAATTACGAAGTGGCTAAAAGCTTGGCTGCTACCGAGGGTGCCATCCTATTAGTAGACGCCACTCAGGGCGTTCAAGCGCAGACCATTGCCAATTACCGAATTGCCAAACAACGTCAATTAACCTTGATACCAGTTCTCAATAAAGTTGATCTGCCCTCTGCGGATATTGACGCTGCGTTGGCCCAATTGAACGACCTCGACTCAGCTTTCACACCCGAGCAAGTCTTGCAAATCTCCGCTAAAACCGGGCAAGGCGTGCCGGCCGTCTTGGAAGCCATCAAGCAGCGGTTGCCAGCTCCCCAAGGCGACTTACACCAGCCGCTGAAAGCTTTAGTCTTTGATTCGTTGTATGACCCATATCAAGGTGTCATTGCCTATGTCCGACTGATTGATGGTCAGCTCAAATCACAACAAGCACTGTGCTTAATGCAAGGACAACAGGATTTTAACGGCAAGGCCATTGGTGTCTTCGCGCCTCAAATGCACCCCCAAGAATCGCTAAGCGCTGGTGACGTCGGTTACGTGGTCACTGGTATTAAAGATCCACGAAAAGTCCGTGTTGGTGATACGCTGACGTCCGTCGCCACCCCCACGCAGTGGCCGCTAGCCGGCTACCAACCAGCCAAATCAATGGTCTTCGCGGGCTTATATCCTAAGAATAATGACTATCCGGCACTTAAGGAAGCCGTTCAAAAATTGAACTTGAACGACCCGTCATTTACCTATGTTGAAGAACGATCCGAGGCGCTTGGCGTTGGCTTCCGTTGCGGATTTCTAGGGACCTTTCACCTCCAAATCATTCGTGAACGACTCCACGATGAGTACGGGGTCGACGTGCTAACAACGGCTCCCAATGTGACTTACCACGTTACACTCACCAATGGTCAGCAAATGATCGTCAATAATCCCGTTCAGTTTCCGGCATTCAGTCTCATTAAAGAAGTGACTGAACCCTTTATGAAAGCCGAGATCACGATGCCTGCTGACAATCTAAATGCCGTCTTAAAGCTTGCGGAACAGCATAAAGGGACCTTGATCGACTTGGCAAACAGCGGGGACTTGATTGTTGCAAGTCTCAAGATACCCTTGTCAGAAATCGCCTACCACTTTTTCTCAGAACTAAAATCAGTCTCACATGGCTTTGCGAGTTTAAGCACCGCCTTTATGGCTAATGAAGTCAGTGATCTAGTCAAAGTTGAAGTTGATATCAACTATGCGCCCGTAGATGCGTTGACCTTCATCGTCCATCGTGAAGACGCCCCCAACATGACGCAGCAATTGGTCGCCAATCTGAAGACGACGGTTCCACGGCAACTATATCCCACACCCGTCCAAGCACGTGTTGAAGGTAAGGTTATCGCCCGCGTCGATGTCCCACCATTGCGTAAAAATGCAGCAGTGAACGGCGAACAACACAGTACTTCCAAAAAAGCGGCCCTACTACGGCGGCAAAGCGCTAATAAACGCCGCGCGTCCAAAAATACGATTAAGCTGCCACAAAGTGTTTTTAATGCAATTTTAAGCCTTTAATCAAGTTAGACCATCCGTTGATCTCTGGGTTTCAATCAATCGGGTGAAACTAGCCCTTGCAATGCAGCCAATCAGACGTTGGTTTTCACGTTTAAACAACCCAGCATTAATTTTTATTATGGCACTCGCCGGCGAGTCATTGTTTTGACTGCCATCCTAATGACCATATTTGACATCATGCACCATATCAGTCCCCGGATGAATCAAGTGGTGGCATTGCCGAACTTTCCAAACAACTAATCACACTCGCTTGCAATATCCCCATCAAGTTCTGGCAATCAACAAAAATTCCCCCCTATTGATTTAAACACTGACAGCCAACTTAATATTTATTACCAACTATTTAATTGCAGGTTTCTAGTCAGTCTTAAAAAGGCACCCCAATACTTATTCACAGTGAATAAGTATTGGGGTGCCTTTACATTTGAGACGATCACCAATCAATATTTCGACTTGCCACACCAATCTTGGCTTATCCCGCTTACTTCACACCATACTCCAGAACAACCATCTCAGCCATCGTAATTTCATGATACAAGCGGTTAAACAAGTCTTCGCTAATGGCATGTGTCGCATCGTATTGTCGCTGCAAGTAATCGCGTTCCGTTTGAAATACTTGTCGATAAATAACCATTAGTTCACGCATTTCATCAGCAGTATATTCAGGATGTTGGACCATCCGACGCCATTCCGAAATAAACTGTCGAACTGTCGTGTGTCCATTCTGTGAACGTAGGTCAAACGTCACCGCAGCTTTAAATTCTTGTGAAATCGGCATTTGCCACAAATCATGAACTCCAGCTTCAATCATCTGTTCTCTAATCACCGCCATTTTGGCCGCACCATCCGTATCAGTCTTAATTTTCGGCAATAGCCAGCGAAAAACAATCGTTGGTACTAATAAGCTCAAAATAATCAATAAGCTTTCAGACATCAAGACTAAATTGAAATCAGTCGTTTTAACTTGAGTTTCCGCAACGGTAAAGGCCAACGCAAACGTCACAGCACCATGAATGCCCCCCAAAGCAAATACCCACGCTTCTCGATTAGAGACATGATGAATAAGTCGAACGTAACCATAACGTGCTAACAGATTGGCCACGTATAAAATAACACCAATTACAATCCAGATCAGTGATCCATTATAAGAGACGGAATGATCCAACGCGGTCCGCAATAACATAATTCCCAATACAATAAAGACCACACTATTTAAAATATCGCTCAATAGACCAATTAATTGATAAATATCACTGGCGAGCTGAGGATTGGCTAATGCACTCCGCTCTCCTTCAGCATTATGAACTAATCCCGCAAATACAACAGCAATGATACCGGAAACACCAAGTGCTTCAGCACCAAAGTACAACACAAATGGTGTCATTAAATAAATCACTTTTAACGGAGTACCATTATTATACGTGTTATTAATAAAATTAAGTTTAGAGCGCAACATTAATTGTCGAATATAAACAATTAAGCCGCTTACAAGGCCACCAAAAGCAATCCCTCCACCAGCCGCATAGACGAAATCCCATAAGGTCTGCGAATAATTAATATAACCGTTAACATACCACAGAATAGCCATGTTTAGCAGAATGATTCCCGAAGCATCATTAAACAATGATTCTAATTTCAAACTAGTCTGTTCACGCTGCGGTAGCACCCGGCCCATCGTCACCGACTCAGTAGCCGTTGCGTCAGTTGGTGTACTGATAGCAGCCAAGATAAAGGCTAATGGTAGTCCAACACCCGCTAGCAGGCTAGTGCCGAGTCCAGCCATGACTGCACATAAAATCACCATGCCAACTGTAAGACTCACAATTTCTCGTACGTGACGACCAACTAAATTCAGCCGCGTATTCTGGCCTTCAAAATATAATAATGGTGCTACAATCAGTCCAATAAAAATATCTGAATTGAACTTTTCGATAAGGCCATTTAAGAACGGGATAACCGCAATCCCCGCCCCAATAAACATGCTCACATAGTTGACCGATAGTCGTGGGAGCCAACGACGGTTAATTACAATACTAACCATTGCCGCAACCACTAACACACCAGTCGAAATAAGTAGTGCCATTCTGCTTCACCCTTTTTTAATTAATATAACTAATATTGATTATTATCAGTTTAGTCCATCTTGTAAAGTAACCACACTTTATGACACTATCATTAATTGACTTCAAGCTATGATCTCATAGCCCACTAAATAACTGCTTGTATCGTCACTACCATCGTTTTAAATAATGGTTGTTTGTAGGAAAGTCGCCTTAGACTCGACCATCACATCAAAATAGCGTACCAAGAATTTAGCTTTCAATTCTCAGTACGCTATCTTATTAAAAACTTCCGTTTAATTTTCGGTATAATGTAGCATAATTCTACTTCTCCTGATGATGCCGAAATGCTTCAATCATCGTCCATGTCAGGCTCGTGTTCGTATCATTATGAGGAATTTGGTCACGCTGGAACCATTGGGCTTTCGATAGTTCGTCCGTCTCTAGCTCAATTGCCACGTTCTCATTAAGGTCCGCAAAATAGCCGGCCAGTAAGGAGTGCGATGGTGCCCACGGTTGGCTACCGAAGTACCGAATATTATGAACTTCAAGGCCGACTTCTTCAAAGACTTCCCGGCGAACGGTATCTTCAAAGGTCTCACCGATTTCGGTATAACCTGAAATCAGTGAAAAATGATTGTAGCCGGATAAAAACTTGGTCATCAAAATCTTATCACCATTCGTCACGCCAACAATAATCGCAGGCATAATCGTCGGATAAATCGTCTGACCACACGCTGCACACACCAGTGACCGTTCCGTAGCGCCTGGATGTAATGGTTGGCCGCAATGCCCGCAGAACCGCTTCGTATCATACCACCAAGCCAAATGGGCAGCCGTCGCACTACTGAAAGCCAACCAGGCCGGTGTCAGGTTTCGGAACCCCCGAGTGGTGCCAACGGTATAGTTATCATTCGCAACCGCATCAACATCGACCCAGAAAAAGGCCGCCTGATCGACAGCCAGCAAGTACTGATACTGGTCAGGACTAAACGCGTAATCCGCATCGACATCTTCGTACTTGGGCAAGGTTCCATTCATTAAAAGCACCTGTTGTTGACGACCAATTAAGATATAATCGCCCGACCGGGGTGCCCGCTGCTGATCATTCTGATTTTTTAAAACGTGTGGTTGAATATCTTGAAACATGTTGGGCCCACTTTCCTGTATAAATTCATTAGTTTGAGAACAATGGTTTTATTATAACGGAGTCACTGAATTTTTACAGGCCTGCAATCTCAGCCGGTCCTTTTACTTAAGCAAGCTCACCGTATCAGTACCTTCTCACTGTGAGGTTAATCTTCTACTCGTCAGATTTCGCGTTCGCCTTTAACCGCTGTACCAATTTGGCTATCAACGGCCGGGACCGGTTTGATTTTAATAACGCCACGATGTCATAGCCTTGTTGCGCAGCATCCGTAATCGGCAAATACGCGACTTGTTCATCATGCTTAGTTGGCACTAACCCCGCAGGATAGAATGCCAAAGCTTGGTTCAACGCAACTAACAAGTGCATCTGCTCTGCACTAGATACTCGCCGAATCTGCTCATAGTCTTGAATAAACGGGGCACTAGCCAAAAAACTTTCTAATAAAAATGTTGAGCTTTCTGGACTGTAATATAAAATGGGCAAAGTCACCAACGCACTCGGTGGCAATTGTGACAACCGACTCAGTGGATTTAGCCGGCTCACCCCAATCACCATTTGATTATGATAAATTGGGACAGCGGTTAACTGTGATTCTGGAGTAACGGCGGGACGGCCATAATTAATCGATAGTGCTAAATCAAGTGAACCATCAGCTACTTGCTGCGCCAGATGCTCGTTACTACCTTGGCGAACAACGAGTTGCAGCTCCGAATGCTGTTGCTTTAAATCGTATAAGGCCGGTAATAGGAGCCGCTGCTCAAAGGCTGAGAAATAACCGACTCGTAAGATTTGATCAGTAGGAACATTAAATTGACGTAACTCCGTCAAGGCCGTCGTATAGTTGTTCACAATATCCTGAGCAGATGCCCAAAATAACCGCCCCTGAGGAGTCAATTGAATTCTGTTCTGTCCACGGTCAAATAACGTCACTTTCAATTCATTTTCTAACTGGGTCATTTGCTTTGATACCGTCCGCTGTGAACGGTATTCACGGGCAGCCACTTGCTGAAAACTACCATACTGAACAACTTTTAAGAACGTCTGTAGCCGGTCAAGATCCATTTTTTCAACTCCATCCGCACGATTGATTCGCCTGCCGAACCAAATTGTCTGTTTGCTAACCACCATACCCCCGTTATGATGAGGGTGTGATAGCGGTTACTTCATTATAGTAATGGTGAATTTAACCGTCAAATGCTCATTAGATAACAAATCAGTTTGGAGGAATTGACATGACGTTAGCAAAACATGATTCATACGATATTGTCGTCGTTGGTACCGGAGCAGCAGGAACAGCGGCAGCCTTAGAAGCCGCACAATACGGCGCGTCCGTGTTATTACTCGAAAAAGGACGCCATACTGGCGGTAGCAGCAATTACACTGAGGGTCTCTTTGCCGTCGACTCATACTTACAAAAGGCCCAAAACATCAACGTTTCCGCCACTGACGTTTTAAAAGAAGAAGTCGAATATTCTAAATATCGCGCTGATTCTCGAATCTGGCGTCGTTACTTGGACGATAGCGCCAACACGGTGCAATGGCTTAAAGATCAAGGTGTCGAATACGAAGGCGTACAAGCAATGGGTGCCGGCGAAGCCACGTGGCATATTTATAAAGGAATGGGCCAAGCCGTCTTACATGACGCTTTACAACCACAAGCACAAAAGCTGGGTGTCGAACTACTGACTTCCACGACCGCCACCACGCTACATCAAGCCACTGACGGTGCAATTACCGGTGTAACGATTCAAAGTGCCGCCACTAATGAGACCCAAGTCATCAATACGGCCGCAGTCATTCTTGCTACCGGTGGTTACCTCAATAATCCCGACATGATGCAGAAACTGACCCACTATGACACGCGCCGCTTAATTCCAGTTAGTTCAGGTAAAGGAACTGGTGACGGTCTTCGGCTAGCGTGGCAAGCCGGTGCACAACAATATGGCACGGGAATGGCGATGCTCTTTGGCGGTTATCTCAAAGATCCGAGCGAACCTTCCTTTAAGTACATGGCCTCCCAGATGGAAACAGCGGCCGGTCAGCAACCGTTGCTCTGGCTAAACGAACATGGGGAACGATTTGTCGATGAAGCTGTCGTTTATAACTTCTCATACGCCGGCAACGCGCTCTACACCCAAAACCAAGTATTCAGCATTCTCGACCAAGGTGCGATCAACAAAATGGCTCAGGACGGGAACTTCATGGGCTTAGGTGTTTACGTTCGGCGGGGCGAAAAAATGACGAAACTCCAGGCTGAAATCGATGTAGCCGTGGCCGCCAATAAACCATTTATTTTTAAAGCCGATACGATTGAAGCACTGGCGACCAAAATGCACCTACCCGTTGATCAAGTCACCCACTCCATTCAAACTTACAACCAATATTGTGATAATGGTCAAGACGATGATTTCGGCAAGAATCCTGAATATCTCGTTAAGGTTGCCCAAGGTCCATTTTACGGCTTTGAACTCAATGTCGGCGCCTTTTGTACCATGGGCGGTCTCAAAGTAACCACTAATAATGAAGTTTTAGACACTGCTGGTCAACCGATCACCGGTCTATATGCTGCTGGCAACGACGCCGCTGGACTAACTGGTGATACGTATGGTCCTAACATGCCTGGAACCTGTGTTGGCTACGCCTTCTACTCTGGACGCAATTCCGGTCGGCACGCGGCGCAATACACGCACCAGCAGTCAATCGTTAGTCATTAATTTCTTATTTATAAACCTATAACGACCTTCCCAGAATTTATCCGGAAAGGTCGTTTTACGCTGTCTTCACATTGATACGCCGATGGGCAGTTTAGTGACTACCAATTTCGCCGCAATCTCGCGAGTTAATCGGTAGCTCTGGCTTGAGGGCCATTCTTAGGCAAGTTTACCAACTTGCCTTTGCGAGCCACCAAACTTTAAAAAAACAAGCATTTCAGCGCTAAAAGCGTGCACTTCTTAATGTCCATCCGTTCTAACTCAGCTCAACATCGGCGTTAAGTACCGTCAAATAACGGTTTGTTTCATGATTTTGAAAAGCACCGGCATCCAGCCATTCACAACTAAGTGACAAGACGTCCACCAAACTGGCTAGACCCGCCAAAATAATGGTGCTACACTTTAACTAATTTAGTGTGCTTATGACTAAATCAATCATCAAAAGGAGTATGATTATTTTGAACAAGCGAAAAATTATCACTAATAACCCACCAAAGTGGCACTTAATTACTGGGATTGCGGCCACGATTTTGGCCGGCATTATTTTGACCAATCAAGACGCCTTTGCGGCCACTGATTCGACAACAGCACCCACTACCACTGCGCCGACTGTCCATCAAACAGCGCCGACTAACCCGCTATCCGGCAGTCAAGTTACCTTAACATCGACAACTGGTAGTAGCGCAACTGGCAGTGCTACAACCAGTAGTCCTGTAGCAACTAGTACCGCAGCAATGCCCGTGAAATCAACGGCTACTAGTGGCTCATTGATGTCAGCAATGGCCAGCTCTTCAGCGACAAGTGGTCACGCCGCCGAACCTAGTTCAAGTGTGACCGAGGCAGCAAGCACCAATAACCTGATTCCAACTTCGGCGGCCATGGCCAGCTCTGCGACCACTAAGTATCCAACAGACACAACTGCAACGCCTAATGCTAGTTCCAGTCCAACTAGTGCTGAAAGTAGTACACCTAACAAAACTATGAATACAATCCAGCAAATTGACGGTTCTAGTGTAACTCATTCAACGACCCCTGCTAGCTCTGCAAGTATACTCATACCAACTTCAGTCGCCAGTATGACAACCACCAAGACGGCTAGTGCCGCTGCGCCAGACGTCACTAATAGTACGGCAGCTAACAGCACGGCTCCTACTAGTGTGACGACAACTGATAGTGCTGCCGAGTCAGTGCCGCTTTCGACTTCCAGTGAGACTAGCTCAGAAAAATTAGCCGCAGCAAGCACTACAAGTACAATCCAGATATCTGACGGTTCAGAGGTTATTCATCCAATGACGAGTGCTATTTCGAGCAGCTCGTCTGCGCCCACTAGTGGTGCTAAGATGGCAGCTAGTGCGGCAAGCGCTGCCTCGGCTAGCGTGATAACCAGCGCCGTCAATAGTATCGCTGCCAGCACGTATTCCGCCGACGCTAGTGCTGCTAGTGTCGAAAGCGCCGCAACACCTGACACTTCGCATGCGACTGTTCCCGCTAGCACCGCGACTTCGGCAGCGACTACTTTTCAAATTACCAGTGTTATTAATAGCTTAGCTTCCAGTACCTATTCCGAATATGCCGAACAAGCTAACGCAGAAGCTGCTTCAGCGGCAACGACAGCTGAAAAGCCCGCGACTAGTGTTGGTACAGTCGTGCCGACCGCAGCGACGACGCCAAATGAATCTATTGATACTTGGATGCCGAACAAGCACCTTCAAGAAGCCGTTTTACGCGAGTTACAAGCGTTGAAGCTCCCCGACCATCAGTTTAAATCTGTTAACGATATTACTAAAGATGATATGCAATTATTAACCCAATTCTATGGGGAAAACACTTATATTGATGGTCACACACCATACTCCTTGGAAGGGCTGCAATACGCGACGAACCTGAAAACCATTTGGCTCAATAACGGTCTCAACGCACTTGGCGGTTATTATAACGGCGACGTGACTGACATTTCACCATTGGCCGGTCTGACCAAATTAACTGTGCTGAATATTCAGCATAACCGTGTCAGTGATTTATCGCCGATTGCGCATTTGACAAACCTACAAGAACTGGACGTCGCTTACAACCATATTGCTGATTTGTCAGTCTTTAAAGACTTACCGAACCTCAAGACAACTACTTATCTTGGGCAGACAATTCTAGAACCGCTCGTTTATGTCGATCAAGACACGACCAGTGCAACCTTAAAGAACCGCTTTTATTTACCAAACGGGCAGCAAGCTGTCCTTAAATCGCAAGCCGCCATTTTGAAACCAGTTCAACTAACTCCTAACGGCCAATTCTACTACCGGTTCTACTTCAACGGCGCGGGAAAAGCCGTGAATGGTGACCTGAGTAACGTGGTACCCGACGGTCAAGGTGGGTTGACATTCAATCAGTTAGTACCACAGATTCCAGGCTTCACTGGTGATGCCAACGGTCAGTTCGTCACTAACGGCGTCAGCATCAACGTTGTCCCAAATGATAAAAACTTTTATTTGGTTGCTCAAGGCTCAGATGGCAGTTCACCGGTGTTCCATGTCTTTCAGCCTTATGTATTAGCAGCCAAAGCGGCCCCAGTAACCATTCACCATGTCGATCGTAACGGTGCCGCTCTGCGTGACTCGGAAGAATTGACCGGCCTCGTTGGTGAAGATTATCAAAGCACCCCGGCTGATATTACGAACTACACCCACGTCGAGACCCAAGGCGCCCCACAAGGTACTTTCAGTGCGGAACCGCAAGCGGTCACTTACGTTTATGATAAAACAGCTGGAGCCCCTGTGACGGTCAGCTATCAGGATGAACAAGGAAAGACCCTGCAGCCAGACACGACTTGCAACGGTTTGGCTGGTGATCCATACACGACCAAGCCGCTCGAAATCGCGGGCTACGATCTCACAAAAACACCTGACAACGCGGCCGGTACGTTTACAGCTGAACCACAGCACATTATCTACATTTATACAAAACAAGTCCCACAGCCGGTGACTGCCAGCTATCAAGACGAAGATGGCAAAGCCTTACAACCTGATATCACCCACACTGGTGAAATCGGCGCAGCATATGAGACTAAGGCGCTAGAGATTCCAGACTACGACTTAGTTAAGACTATCGGCAACGCAACTGGTACCTTTACCAAGGAACCGCAACAAGTCACCTACATCTATACCAAGCAGATTCCACAGCCGGTGACTGCCAGTTATCAAGACGAAGATGGTAAAACCTTACAACCTGATATCACCCACACTGGTGAAATCGGCGCAGCGTATGAGACTAAAGCGCTAGAGATTCCAGGCTATCAACTCATCAAGACACCAACTAACGCGACCGGTAGCTTTACCAAGGAACCGCAGCATGTCCTTTACGTCTATGAAAAACAAGCAGTGCTTCCCGTCACCGTTAGTTATCAAGATGCGGATGGAAAGCCACTTCACGCGGATATTGTTTTAAGTGGTGACTTTGGTCAAAATTATCAAACTGAACAGTTGTCAATTCCAGGCTACGTCTTCAACAAAGTTGTCGGTCCAACGATCGGGACCTTTGGCACCACCGCCCAGCACGTCGTTTACACTTACACGCCGGAGCCGAGTGGGCCTGAACAACCGACGCCGGGTCCGGAACCAGAACCTGTGCCCGAACCACAGCCGACACCAGCACCTCAGCCTGAACCAACGCCGCAACCGAGCCCTACACCTCAACCGAGCCCGGCACCACAACCAAACCCGGCACCACAACCGAGCCCGGTGCCGCAGCCAAACCCGGCACCACAGCCAGAGAGTTCATTGCTGGCAAAAGCGCCCGTGTCACAAGGCACTACGACTTCACAATCGTCGCCAACGACTAGTCCACAGCCAACACCAATTGCACCAGTCAGTGCCCTGGCTCAACCAGGAAAACAGCAAGCACCAGCAACGGCTGCTACGCACAATTTGGGTCAATTACCGCAAACCAGTGAGCAATCTGAACACGCCGCAACACTGGGTGGTATCCTGGCCGCTTTATTTACTGGATTAGGTTGGCTAGGACTGGCAGCTAAGTTCAAGAAACGGGAATAGGTCTAATTCGACACTGATTAAGATACCCAAACGGCTACCCATACGGTGGCCGTTTTTGTTAGCACTAATTACCACCATATAACGTCTCCATCTTTTCAAAACGACTTAATTCTACGGGCTATAAATAACTTAATTTGCCAGTGTATAACGTTTCAGATTAAGCTACCACTAAGTTATAATAACCATATCGAAAGGAGATCAATCTAATGAAATATACGAAAACCAAAGCAGTACTAAATCAACTCGTTGCCGATTTGAGCCAGATGTCAATGATTATCCATCAGACGCATTGGTACATGCGTGGACCCAACTTTTTGAAGTTGCACCCCTTGATGGATGAGTTCATGGAAGAAATTGACAGCCAACTCGATGTCATTTCTGAACGGCTGATTGCGCTTGATGGCAGTCCTTACTCGACCTTAAAAGAAATGGCCGAAAACACTAAGATTCAAGACTGGCCTGGTGAATGGGACAAAACAACCCCAGAACGCCTCGCACACTTAGTTGATGGCTATCGTTACTTGGAAGACCTTTACCAGCACGGCATTGAAGTATCCGATGTTGAAAAAGACTTCAGTACCCAAGATATTTTCATTGGTCTCAAAACCGCAATTGAGAAGAAAATCTGGATGATTCAGGCAGAGCTTGGGTCGGCGCCGGAAATTGATGAATAAAATAATATTAAAAAATCGGTAGGCTTATGGTAGATTGTAAAATTAATCCGAACGCCCATTTGGATATTGGACAGCCCTGGTTCACAAAAGGTTTCGATTTTAATTCGTTCGGAATAGGTTATACTAGACAAAAGATCAGCTCCTAAAAGATGGGTTTGTGGTAAACACCATTTTAAAGGAAGCTGATCTTTTTTGTCCGAACAGCGTTCGGATTAATTTTACAATCTACCTTAAAACTAAAACTCTCCACGATAGAATTATATCATATGTTGAGAGACGTGTTCTAAGACCTCGTTCAGTGTTGAAATGGTATAATCTATCATAGTGAACATTCAAAAACGTTAGGAGAACGATTCATGAACAACAATGAACGATTATATAAAATATCTGAAATAGCTGATATTGCAAAGGCTAACAAAACTAAAGTGTGGCGGTACATTCGTGATAATAACATTTCAGAACGTTCAATGAAAGGAAACGCGAAACTATATTCCGAACACACTAAAGACGTTATTATAAAGGCGTTTTCAAGTGAATCCGTTCACCTTGCAACTGAAACGAAAGCAGATACGTCACGAATATTGCTTGAACAAATAGACATTTTGAAGGGCGAACTTGAACGAAAGAACGATCAATTAGATAAAATGCAGTCATTACTTGACCAGCAACAACAACTCAATTTGTCTACTAACCGTCAAAATGAGAAGTTACTTGATACCACTACGAACAACACCCCCTCACAGGACGATAGCCCCTCGCAAAGCGACGATACAGACGTTTTAAAGCCTACCGAGGGTAATTCCAAGGGGGTAGAGAATAAGACGCCTAAAAAGGGCTTATTCGGCTGGCTAAGACGTTAAAAATACCCCTTTGTCATATTATCGGCAAAGGGGTATAATATTGTTTGAAACTAAATTAAATAGACAAAAAAATTCCCTCGGAGCCTAAACCGGGGGAACACAGTAACTCTATCAAGTTTATGTGTTCATTTTACCTACTATTGTAAGATTTTTCAAGTAGGTAGGGTTGAATTTTTCTGGATCACGGGGGAGCCAAGCCCCGTTACTAGAGTGGCAACATTCTAGCCAAGCCAACTAATCTTACCTTTCGAGGACTGACAGCCGGTTAGCGGAGCTAATGAAACAAGTCGACAGGTCAAGTGAGAGCCGCCGCTATAAACTCCCACTAGGAATTAACCTATACTTGTATTTAGGTTGGTTCCGAACGGTGGCCCCACGTACGGGGCGGGCGGTAAAGCAGTACGAAAGTACAGGGCGATTACGCAAGGCCAGTGATCCAAACAACTAAAAATAAATGATTGCTGGCACCTATAAAGGGTGCTTTTTTTATAGGCTAAATTAGTTAGGCTAATCTACAAGCGCAATAGTAACAATACAAGTGTTTTTACGTGACGGTGATTCGTGACGAACAACAAAAAGTTTTCTTCTTCGCAAAACAAGGGGAAAACTATATCCCGCTCAGGTTCAAGCGTTCTGAACAGCAAAGGGCAAGTGCACTAAACTGGTTTGACCTTGAGGGTTAAGAGCACGTGATTGCGTGCAGATAGGTTAAACTAGGGTGTTATTAATGTACTAGCCGTCCCGTAGACCACAAAACGTTAAGAACTAACTACTAACGACAGACATACTGTTAATGTTATATCGTCTTAACCTAGGCGGGTTCTAAGCCGACATGTTTCGGACAATTATACATGAAACGTCATTATCACAAAGTAACTTACATACGTAGAATAATAAACTTTCACAAGTGTAAAATACTGGTATATTAACATTTACAAATTTACTCTATTTTCACAAAGTATCGTTATCGTATGATATCGGTAAATATATAGCTTGCTATCGTTGATATAACAAGGATTTACACACTTCACAAACTTTAGCTTTTAATACTATGTGTTATGTTAACTAGCATAAAATAGCGCTATTAATGAAAACTGACTCTGGTAGTTGCAAACACTCCTAACAAGTTTTGCTAGTCTCAGTCATCGTTAAGTATGTGTACTTCGATATGTGCTCGGTCAAGTTACTTAGTAACCCTTCAATCATTTAACAGTCTGATAATGACTAAGCACGATAAAAGGCCTATTCCAGTTTGGATAGACCTTTTTACTATACTATTTTTAATGTTATTAATGTGTGTTCTATACTTAAAAAGTGTGTTCAGGAATGAACTCATAACTTAGTTTTTCGTGTTTACAGTAAGGTCTATTCTCAATTGAATAGGCTTTTTTAACTACTCTAGTGGTTGCAACTAGCGTTAATAATGCTATACTACGTTTGTGCTGTATGACATGACATTGCACACTACTCTCAGTAACATACCGCAAAATAAAAAGGTCTTCCCTTAACTGGATAGACCTTTTTACTATGTCAATTTTAATGTTATTATAATAATGTGTGCTATCTATATTACTTGGGGAGCGGCTATCTGTTTAGATAGTCGCTTTTTTTAAGTTGCAATTTAATTAGAATGATCTAAAATAAAGTTGTCCTATTAGTCGGGACTCATGGTATTTCGTTTCAATGTGACAACTTCTTGGTGAGCACTTACCCGGGTGCTCATTTTTTTGTTTTTACACCAAGTTTGCATAGTGCTATAATCAAGCTTGTGTCTCCGACATAATGACACATCCACTTCATAATAGTGTGAAAATTCCAGCATACAAACAGGCCCGTCATTAATTTGACGAGCCTGTTTTAAAATACGATTTAAGACGTTTTAGCATATCAAGGTAAATACACGTGACATAGTTCAAAGCCTCTTAGAAGTCGTTTTAGTGGGGCTGTACGGTGTGTTATGACGTGCGATTGCTTGGTGTTAAACGTGTAGAATTAGATAATGTTTGACCATGAAATATTTATCCCGCTAGTTAGTGGCTTGATAACGTTGATATATGAGCGTTTATGTGAGTGTAAAGTTTGTGAATTACCTTTGTTCATATTATATATAGTAAGTGCTAAAGCACTTACCTAGAGTAACTCACTGACGTTCGTAACTTTCGAATTACTATTGTAAATTGGGTACTGACTAGTATTGTGTTTGCTAAGGCCTCACTATGTTCGTTGTTTTCTATTTGGAAATCATTAGACCCAAAGGGAAATGAGGGCCTTAAGGTAGATTGTAAAATTTTGTTGCTAAGTTTACAAAGAATCTCTGCAAAAATTTAAATCATAACAAGATTAGTTAAGTATAAGCATAATTAAAAATACATTCAATTCAACAACGACAAAAACTGATTTCATGGTTATCAGCAGACTGAGTGAAACGAGGTCAATGCGCACTTACACATAGAATTTATTCTATGTTGTGCTAGACCCATTAAAAACCTGTATCAGAAGTCGCCGTTGGCGACAACAAAATCAAACTAATTTACCCAAAATCAATTTGGTTCAACATGTTTTCTGTACTTGCTTGATCCAAGCCTAAATAAGCTAAAGTCATTGATTCACTTAAGTGATTTAGTAAGTGCATGACTAGGCCAATATTGTAATTTGATTGCGTGTAAACACGATAAGCCCCAGTTTTGCGCATCGTATGAGTACCTAGATAATTAATTCCTAATAGATCGCCAACCTTACTCATAATTTTGTAGAACTGTTTTTCAGTAATATGGCGTTCTGGGTGTTGAATTGAAGGAAAGAGCCATTCAGAATCCAGCTTATGATCAAGCAGCCATTGACGGTACAATAAGAGCTCTGTTTGAACAGGTTTAAGGTACAAGGTATTAGGTTTACCAGTTTTTCGGTCATGAATAAACGCATTTTGTTTAATAGAACCGTCCGGATTAAAAATATCGGCCTGTTTTAAGCCCATAACGTCACTCACTCGCAGTAGCGTCGCTTTACCAACTTGAAAAATCGTATAGTTACGTCGGCCAGCTTTAAAGTTATTGAGTAACGTATCTTGAACCTCTTTAAGAACGTTTGAATCTTTTATGGGTAAGACAACTTGTTGCATGTAAATGACCTCCAGTAAGAATATTTGCATTGTGTATCTACACAGGATATACTTGACTTGTAATAATAATTTAGGAGGGGAAAATATGGAACTTATTAAAGAACAAACACGCTTAGCAAAGTGGGGAAACTCGAAAGCTGCTAGAATTCCTAGCCAAATTATTAAACAACTGAAATTAGATGATAACCAAGATATGACAATAACCATTGAAAATGGATCAATTGTTTTAACACCAATAAAAAAGAACCCAACCAATATTCACGAACTATTTAAGGATTGGAAAGATGACGGGAAAAGGGATCACGAGCTTGATTGGGGAAAGTCAGAAGGCAATGAACTTCAATGGTAAGCCAAGGTGATATATTTTATGTTAACTTTAATCCAAGCCGTGGTCATGAACAGATGAATAAGCGACCAGCCATTGCTCTGAGCAATGATCTAGTCTGTCAGACAAGTAACATGACGATTGTGGCTCCAATTAGCAGTACCAAGCGTAATTTTCCAATGTATCATCGACTAACTAGTAGTCAAACAGTATATGGAAAAGTATTATTAGATCAAACCATAGCCTTAGATTTACGGGCAAGACATGTCACTGATGAAACTATTGTCGATCATGTATCGCGTGAAGAACTAGAAGAAATAATCACTTTGTACAAATTATTGTTTAGTATTGATGACAAATAGAAGAAGTCATTTCTTTAATATTAAAACAAATAACCCCCGACATCTATATTATAGATATTGGGGGCTATTCTTTCAATGTTTTTGAGGGGTTATTTGTAAGTTATAGACCCTATATATTCATAGCCCCTTTCTGTTTGGTGTTAAAGTATTAGTCATCGATGTCATGCACTATCTTGTTTAGCTCCGTTTTGATGGAACTGGAAATATTTTCTAAATTGAAATGATTATATATTTCTTTATCCTTAAGCATCCTTTTTTGTGCCTTATTTAATTTACACTCATTGTTACCCACTACCCATTCATCCTTTGTACGTATAAAGGGGTTTTGCGCACTTTCCTTTAACGCGTTTTGAACATCTTCATAAGGTAAATAAAATTCAATTGTAGATTAATTTTACAATCTACCAATTAACGTCTCCATCTTTTCAAAACGACTTAATTCTACGGGCTATAAATAACTTAATTTGCCAGTGTATAACGTTTCAGATTAAGCTACCACTAAGTTATAATAACCATATCGAAAGGAGATC